>Ga0209553_1001000_pt1 | contig 14376 bp, 6 predicted proteins | sample LauGreFBDMM110DN_2_FD_188217 | JGI IMG/M metagenome (GOLD analysis project Ga0209553, IMG submission 188217) | Freshwater lake microbial communities from Lake Michigan, USA - Fa13.BD.MM110.DN (SPAdes) (version 2) | ecosystem: Environmental > Aquatic > Freshwater > Lake | place: Lake Michigan, USA...
AGAACCGGGATTAAAAATTCAAATATTGGATTGGGACTGGGCGTGACTGTGCGCATATGTTTACCCTGTAAATTTCAGTTTACGTGTGCTTGTTCGGAGTTTTAGGCAGGGGTGTGTGCAGTAGGGTGCCCGTTTGCTCATGGTGTAAAAAGCCTGAAGGGCGCGCGCTGGTTGGGATCTTTTTGGAGGCGCTGGATCGGTGCTACCTGAGATAGTGCCGGGGTGGCAAATGGTTATTTCCTGAAACTAATCAAGCGGTGCCCACCGGGTTGCTGGGCGGCCGGGCTCATTCCACCTTCCGGCGATGGCAGTGCTGGCTTGAAAGCGAGTCTGCAACCTGGGATGCGGTTTTACTAATGCCTGCTGGTAAAACCTGTTCAGCGCACGGCGTAGCCAAGGGAGCGGGAAGTCACGTGGCCACAGTCATTGGTTTTATAGTGCGGTGCTCACTTGCAAACGATGGATTGGGGAGCTATTGACATACACGGTGCAGCTGGCTTAGGAGTTGTGCTGTAGCGGCAACATGGTCGTAGTATATTCTGAAGTCAACCGATGTGATTCTGGGCGCACTTATAATCACTTGGTACACGGCTGGTAAGTGGGCAAACAACTGGCCACTTTTTCAGGTCTACAAAAGCGGGCTTTGGTGCGCGGCATAGGGCCGGATGCGGTCTTGCCACTAGTTAGTGTGCAGTGGTTTGGTTCTGAAGCATTTGAGTTGACTTAGGAGCGGCTGGAGGTTCGGTAGAGTATCCGGCCATCCCGCCGAAGATGCAGGTGCACCTTGGAGAATACTATGATGGGCTTACCAAGGACTGGAAAATGATAGTGTGAAATTGGTTTTTGAACTGAGGGATTTATGAAGCTCATCCACACATGCGATTGGCACCTCGGCCGCAAGCTTGCTTCCCACGATGTGCACAAATTCCAGGAAGCAGCTCTCGACTACATCGTTGACACTGCAATCGAGCAGCGATGCACGGTTGTGATGGTCTCGGGTGATGTCTTCGACGGGCCGCATCCGCCTATAGACAGTGTTTTGTTGGTAAACCGCATCCTCACCCGCTTGCATAAAGCGGGCATCTTCTCGATCATCACTGCGGGAAATCACGACCAGGCAGAACGCCTCGCGGTTTATTCAAACCTGCTGGTGGACTCGGTACGCATTATTGGCTCGACGCTGTCGCTCACGCAGCCGGTAGAACTCTCTGATGAGCACGGGGCCGTGCTGGTGTACCCGGTCACATTTCTGTGGCCTGACGCTGAGCGGCACAACCTCACTGCGGCCGGCGAGGATCCGCTGGACCGGTCGCACGAGGCTGTCACTGGTGCAGCCTTGGCGCGGGTTCGGGATGATCAAAGGTGCCGCGAGGGGAAGTATGGCGCACCAGTGCGCACCGTTGTGATGGCGCATGCCTTCGTCACGCCAGGCGGGGACGTGCTCACAGCCCAAGAGCGGGCCGAGTTGGCGTGCGAGTCTGAGCGGGACCTCTCGATTGGCGGTGTTCAGACCGTGCCGAGTGCGATGTTTGATGGGTTCACCTATGTGGCGCTTGGCCACTTGCACTTGGCGCATCAGGTAGCGATGCCGCACCAATCCCCGACGCTAGCCCGATATGGCGGCTCGCTGCTGCGGTACTCGCTTTCGGAGACGGCGCACGAGAAGTCTTTTGCCGTCGTCACGCTCGGTGCCTACGGCATCCCTGCCTGCGTTCAGCTGGTGCCGATTCCCCAAGGCCGCGGCATGGCGCGGCTGCGCGATACTCTTGAAAACCTAATAAGCGACAAGTACGCGGCGCACTACACGGACTTCGTCGAGCTCGTTTCGACCGACCGCGATCGCCCGGATCACTTATATACGAGCTTGAATTACAAGTACGATGCCATCATCGCGCATCACCACATCTCCGAGGGCTTGGATGCGGACAGACTGGGCATGCGCCCGAAGGACAGTGACCGGTACAGGCACCCACTCGAGACACTAAAGGCTTTCGTCAGCAAGGTAACCGGATTTGCCGCCACTGCGGCTCAGGCCGAAGTGCTTGCCTCGTGCTTGGAGTCTGAAGATGTGGTGGGCGACTAATGCGGATTGAATCCCTCAGGTTGTCCGCTGTCGGCCCCTACCCCGGCACGCACGAGATCGACTTCGCCAAACTTGGCGGATCTGCGCTCTTCCTGATTGATGGCCCGACTGGGGCTGGTAAGACGGCGATCATTGATGCGATCGTGTTCGCGCTGTACGGACAGGTAAGCGGAGACGCAGATGCCAAGGAAAAACTCCGGTCGTCGCACGCGAGCGCGATGGACCCGACCGAGGTAGAGCTAAAGTTTACGGTGACTGCTGGAACCTTCGTTGTGCGCCGGCGCCCGGAATACGAACGACCGAAGCGTCGCGCTGAGGGCATGAGAGTTGAGAAGGCCACGTGCAGCGTCGACCGAGTCAATGCCGATGGCTCGGTCGTGAACATCGCAAGCCAGATTAGAGCCGCCAACATGGAGCTTAGCAAACTCGTCGGTCTCGAAGGCGAGCAGTTCAGGCAGACTGTAGTGCTGCCGCAGGGGCAGTTCGCTGACTTCCTCAAATCAAACAGCCTGGAGCGCAAACCCATCCTGCAGCGCATATTTGCCACGGAGAAGTTTGAGCGGATCGAAAGAATTCTCGCGCAGCGGGCCCGCGAAGCACACGGTCATATCGACGAATGCACGAACGACGCCAACACGGCGATTGACACCTTCGTCGGGCGGCACTCGCTTGCCGAGGAGACGCGCGTCGAGCTCAAATTACGGGTGGCGAACGGCGGCAGCGCATCGATGCAGATGAGGCTCGATCAGGTTGTTGCGGACTTTAAGGAACGGAAAGACGAGAAAGCTGCTGCGGTCGTGCCGCTGCAGGAGCGGCGCGACGCTGACCGGTACGCCTTAGAGCAGCGCAAAAGCGAGGCGGAGGCGCAATTGGAAATGGAATCGGCGTTGGACCGGATGGAGATTGCGCAAGCTGAACTTGGGCAGGCAAGCAAGGAACTTGCCAGCGGGCACCCCATGGCGCTGCGGGACCTAGACCTTGCGATTGACGACCTCGCCGACTACGCGAAACACGCAAACAACGTCAAAACTACGGCCGACGCGATCCGAGACCTGCAAGTTGCTCTGTCGAAGGAGCGCGAGGTACTGGACAAGCAGCTCGTTCTGGACGACCGGACTAGGGAGGTTGGCGAGCTCAAAACACAGATCTCGCTGCTGACCACGGAGATCGATACCGACATTCCGGCAGAAATCGCCTTGCTCCGCGCGGAGCTCCGGCAGGCCAGCGAAGCGGAGACCCAGCTGCCCGAAGCGAAGCGCGAATTAAATGCTGCGATAGAGGCTCGCTCCGGTCGCACCGCGGTCGCTGCTGCGGGCGCGAAGCTGGAAAACGCCGAGACGATACTTGCGGCTTGCAAAACCGATTTGGATGGTGCACGAAAGGATATGGATGTGCTGCGGGACACGCGGATGGCGAACGCGGCAGCCGACCTCGCAGCAGAGCTGAAGGATGGAGAGCCATGTCCGGTCTGTGGTGGGACAACGCACCCCCGCCTCGCGCGCCGCCTTGGTGACGCCGTTACTGAACGTGAGATTAGGGATGCCCGTGAGCGGGTCCAAAAGACCGAAGAAGAGGTGCGCAGTCTCGAGGGCGGGCAGCGGGAAGCAGCCCAGGATCTCACAGCTGCTCAGACGACCTTGGCCGGCCTGGGATCGGCTGCGGAGGCGGACGCGGAGCAGCTCAGAGTGCGGGTGGAAAATCTAGACACGCAAGCGGCTGGTGTGCAGTCTCTTAATCAGGAGATCGAATACGCCGAGAAGCAGCGTGATCTAAGCTTTGCGCAAAAGACCGACAAGGCAGGCACACTTGCTGCAGCCAAACGTGATGTTGAAACTCTTTCCGGTGCGATACATGAAGCTCAGGAAGTTGTTGGGCGTACTGCGCGTGGATTCCAAACAGTTGCAGCGCGCAACGAGGCGCTCAGTGCCTTGGCCAGTGCACTTAGGGAGTTGGGCGGGTACCGGGCCGCAGTCGAGCAAGCTGGGGGCGTGCAGCAGCGCGCGCGCGATGTCCTTACTGCGCTTCGAGTCCACGACGAGTTCGCCGCCACAGACGCGGCGCAGAACGCACTCGACCGATCAGAAATTGAATTATCCGTGGCTCAAGCGGATCTCGCCAACCTTGAGACCGCCATCCAAGACTCCGAGATTGACAGCGCCGGCATCCTTGCTAGATTGAGGCAGCGCGAACAGACAGTGGCGGACGCCGATGTGCTGATGCGACTCAACGACTATGCCCGCGGTGAAAACCGTCTGAACATGACGCTCTCTACGTACGTTCTCACTTCGCTGTTCGGAGACGTAGTGGAGGCTGCGAACGTCCGGCTTCAAGGCATGCTTGAGGGACGCTACAGCTTGCGGGCATCCGAGACTGCCAGCGATCTCCGTCGCAGGGCTGGCTTGGACCTCATGATCCACGATGGCCACACCGGCTCTGAGCGCGCCGTGTCTTCGCTTTCCGGCGGTGAGAAGTTCTGCGTGTCGCTTGCGCTTGCTCTTGGCCTGGCTGAGATAGTGCAGTCCAACGCCGGCGGCATCGCAATCGACACGCTGTTCATTGACGAGGGCTTCGGCACACTCGACGGCTCGCGCCTGAATGACGTGATGAACGTCCTGACCGGCATCAAGGCCCACGGCCGGACGGTCGGGCTCATTAGCCACGTCGAGAGCATGAAGAGCCAGATCAGCGAGAAGATCACGGCGGTGCCCAATCTTGAGAGCGGCTCCAGCACGCTCACGGTTAGCTGGATGTAGCAGAAGAATCCCGTCGGGCGTATTCGCTGCCGTCTTGCAACTATGGAGGTGGATGGTTGAGTGCGCCGCTGGGTTCAGACCACCTGCCGATGAGGCGTGCCGGGTGGAAATTTGACGCGGTTGGTAGCAAGTCAACAACAGCATGAATCTGCAGGCGGGGTTTGCGCCAGTCTCAAAGATGGCATGGTCGGTTCGCTGAATTATGATGTTACGCATTGGTTCATCGCAACGGAATAATATAACGGACTGGTCGCTCCATCAGCTGGCTGGCAACCCCTTTGTCAACGCCTCCAATCCCCTGATAACCGACAACTCAGGCTTTCGGAAGAAGATACCCGTCTCCATACCCTCCCGCACACCTCGGAGAAACAGATATGCTACCCCGCCGAAATCCTTTTCATATTCAAAATTCGGCAGCCTCGTTGCAAGATATTTGCAGGCAGCGACGGAATAGATATGGTATTGAAGATGATAGTTGTTCTCTGCCATGGCGGCCTCCACGGAGGCGGTGCCGTAATCAGCAAGGTTGTCGCCTAGATAGTTTGATTTCCAGTCGAGGACATAAAACTTGCCCGAGGCCTCGAAGAGGAGATCGATCTTTCCGTTCATGATGCCTTCCATCGTCCTGTCAGCGTCCACCCGCAATGGGGTGTTTTCATTTGAAAACGCCATGATCTGGTTGGTGTTGAACAACTCAAGGGGATAGTCGAACTCGAGCTCGTTTAGCCTTCTGTCTCTTTCGAGTTGCGAAAGGGTGAAGTCGGACCCTGGGATAATCCTGGTGCGCGTGACGTGCCTGACCATCTTGGTGAGCTGCTCATGGAAGGAGTCATCTTTTGGTGTCGACAACCGGCGTATCGAACGGCCGATGACATCCGGCAAGAAACGGTCGTTGCTGAAATCGATGTGCTCGAAGATATGATGCAGCAGGTTACCGGTGTGCGCCCCGCGACGGATGTCCCGGAAGACGAAACGGTCGTATGGCACCAACTCGGCATCTGTCGGAGGGCGCATCGGTACGGGATCGTGTTTTGGACTAAGGCCGCTGTAGCTGGCTTTCCTCCATTCGGTCTGCACCAGCCTGAAATCCTTTGCCACCGCATATTTTCGGTCAATGGCTTTCGCTGTCCCTGCCGGTCCTGAGACAGGGAAGAATTCCGGTATCTTCCATTCTGTTTCAATACCCGGTAAGCCGCCTGCGACCGTCGCCAATGTATCCCTGAATTTCCGGAGCGTGGAGTTATTGTAATAGGAAGCGGTGGATGCGGTGATGATGCATAGGTAACGGGCACGGGTAACCGCTACATAAAGCAGCCGGCGGTTCTCCTGTTCCGCCTGCTCTGTGGCCCATACCCAGCGTTCACCGCCCTTTTCGAGGAGCGACTTGTCGATGACATAATACTCCTTGTCGTTTGGGTCACGATAACTGTACGTCGTGATTTTTCGATTTTCCACAAAGTCCAGATGCGGAGCGATGACGATCTTGTACTCTAAGCCTTTGCTCTTGTGGATCGTGGCGATCTTCACTGCCTGCTCATCGCTTTCAATGCGTTGTTCGTATTCGTTTCCTTCCCTTAAATCGCCATCAATGCCTTTCTTGAACCATTGGATCTGTTCACTGGGATCATATCTTTTTTGCAGCGAGACTTTATGCATGATCTCCACCAACTGAAGGATATTCGACGCCATGCGTTCAGGATTGCGCAGGTCCGGGTCTTCGAACAACCGGTCTATCCCGCGGTCTGCCAGAAAACAACGAAGCATGACGTAGACACCGTCAGATTTCCAGGTTTCCTGGTATTTTCTGAAACGCTTGAGGATGTCATCCTCATCCGAACAGAGCAGGCGCTCTTTGTCAAATCCCCCGAGGTGGGTGAACAACGCACGGTTGATATTTGCGCGGGAGATTTCATTGACTGCGATCATCACGTAATACAGGTCAAGCGCTTCCGCCGATGCGAAGATGCGGCTGTCATCGATCGTAATGGCTGGTATCTTCAGCTGGGTTAGGAGTTCCTTGACGGCTCGTCCTTCCTTGTTGGTCCGCACGAGAATGCCGATGTCATTTGGAATGATGGCTTCCGCAGTCGCAGAGCCTTGAGGCAGGATGCTGTACTTCCCGCTCAGCATCAGTTCTTTCATGATGTCACTCAAACCTGCTATTAGCTGCTTCTTATTCTTATGGCTGGAGATCCGCAGGGAATGCGTGACAGGCGCACCCTCGTAGAGCAGCGTGCCGCGGGTGTTCGGATTGGGTGTGCTGACGGGGAGGTATTCGATCGCAGACTGATTGTCCTTGTAATGAAATGTGTCAAAATCCTTGGTTGGCTTGAAGAACCCATTCATTGCCTCAAGGAATTCCTCCGTGGAGCGATGGTTGACATTCATAAGGTGCAGATGTTGGACGGACGCCCGCGCATCGAAATATGTGAAGACGTCAGCCTTCCGCCAGGCATAGATCGACTGCTTCGGATCGCCGATATAGAACAGGATATTCGCTTGCCCAAACAGCGTTTCGAAGATGTGGTACTGTTGGCGGTCAGTGTCCTGGAACTCATCGATGAATACGGCATCATACGTATGTCTTAGGTGATTGCGCAATGCCTCCCGCGATGCCCCGGTGCAGACGGCAGCATGCACCAACTTGATCATGTCGTCGAACGTGATATGACCGGTGCGTTCCTTGCGCTGGTCCACGACCATGTTGACGGCGAGGAATGCGGTTTTCGCGATAAGGTTGAGCAGCACCTTCATGGACAATTTTTGGGCAGCAATGACCGCATTCAGCCGATCGACAATTTCCATGAGATTGGGAAATAAATTGCGCGGATATTCATTGTTTGTCTTCAAGAGCGCATTTGTCAGTTTTTCCCAATCACCATCGGTCAGGATCTTATGATAGGCTTTCGTAGCACTTTTATTGCGCGCGATCGAGATCAAATAGGCATCCCGGTTGGTCGTTAGATCATCTGTGATCTGCTTCCGGAGTGTCTCCTGCAGCTGTTGGCTTGTGTTTGTATCTTCCGCCAAGGCAAGCTGCCATGGCTGGCTCAGGAATCCGATCGGTATCGGCTCAGATAAAGCTAGAATCTTGCCGGAGATGCCGTCCTGGACGATCTCGTAGATGGTTTTCCTATTGAAATTTTCCTCGTGTACGAGTAGACGTTCGAGTATTTTGACATGCAGCGTCGTGATGTGCTGTCGCCAGAATTCGCGAAAGGCTTCTGAAGATATCTGCCCGAATTCCTCAGGTGTTAGGGTCTTGGCGCCGAACACCTGACCGGTTTCGAAGGAATATTCCCTGAGCACTTTCTGGCAAAAACTGTGGATGGTCATCACAGATGTTTCATCAAGCATGACCTGTGCTGCGGTGAGCAGATCCCTGACCTCCTGCTCTCGTCCGCCGGTCATCTGCCTTCTGACCATCGCCTCGATGGTCTTGTCTCCGATCGCCTGCCCGCGGCTGACCTTCAGCGCTTGGCGGACAAAGCTGCGCACCCGCAATTCAAGCTCCGCGACGGCGGCTTTGGTGAAGGTCACCATGAGGATCTTACGAATGGGTGTCTTCTTTTCTACAATCAATCGCAATGTCATGATTGCGATGGAATACGTCTTCCCGGTACCGGCACTGGCCTCTATGAGGTTACTGCCTTCGAGGGATACGGTCAGCGGATCGAAGTGATCATTGTGCATGGGCGTAGATGAAATATGATGCTGGTTAATTGAAGAGATGGGAAAGGGTGTTGTGTCGCAAGCTGCTGTTTTCAGTGGAACAACTGCGGCAGCAATTCGTTGATGGGGTCCATGATCTGATGCATGTTGTGCACCAGTGCCGGGTAATTGTCCTTGGAAAATAGGCGGTGCTTGATAGCTGTTTTCAGATAATCATCCTTGAACATGAAATTGTATTCATCTTCGATTGCACTCTCAATCTGTTCTTTAAATGAGTCATAGGTAGTCCCGAGGGTTTCGAAATTGTTCTTGGCAAGGTTGGGATAAAAAGGAAAATAGTCTTCCAGGCCGGTCAGGTAATATTGCACAAATTGCACCAGCATCTCCTGAGCTTGTGCAGTACCAATAGTGCCTGCTGGTAGACAATGGATGCCGGGCACGCGGTAGGTGATGAATATGAACCCCGCCTCGCGTCCCATCGCGCAGACCCCGAGATGACGGACCCACGCCGATAGCAAATGTTTGAAATGATTTACGGAATAGCAGATCTCCAGAAGCTTTCCGCCATAAAGGTTTTCAATCTGCCCGGTCAGGCGGATGCCAGCGACCTTGAAATCTATCGGTAAGGCTTCCGGCTGATTACCATCCTGGGCCTCCCGGACATAGATCCGCATTTCGGCTAATTCCTCGTACATGAGCCGCATGGTTGCCCTTCCCATATTGCTTAGTGGTATCCTTCCCATCTTCACCTTCTGGTCGGCGTAACGGTCAAGTGCGTCCTCTTCAATTAGCAAGAGGTCTTTGCGTACCTGCCACTCGTCGATCGTCCCAAGCTCGAACAGTTCATGTTCGGGCAGCAGCAGGTCCACCTCCCGATAGTACACATTGAACCGTTTGTTGAGGTAGTATTTCGGCGGATGCTCCAGAAAGTACCCAAGCTGTGCAATGTCTAGTATCTCCGGAATCTTTTCAGCAGTACGCGGCGCTTGTAACTTGATCTCAATAGAAGTGCGGTACCTGTCATCTGACAGATAGTTCGGCGGACCACCGGGCTCAAAATACATCCGGCCGAAGCCATGCAGCGAGTGGATCCTGATCCATTCCGCACGAAGTTGGTCGGTATCGGCACCCATCCCCTGTGCGGTGTAATCTATGAGTTCATCCACGAGTGAGGATGGTGGCATGTCTTCCGCATTTTTTTCGCTCCTGGCGATATAACTGATATACAGCGATTCTTTTGCTGTGAGCAAGGTCTCAAGAAACAAGTGGCGGTCGTTGTTGCGCACATTGCGGTCGCCCGGCCTTGGTTCTTTCGTGATCAGGCTGAAGCTGAGCCGTGTGTCTTTGCGCGGGAACTTGTCGAAATCCATGCCCAGCATCGCCACGATGCTGAAGGGAATGCTTCGCATTGGCACCAGCGAGCAGAACGTGATGCCCGAACCCAGGAAATGCTGCGAGGTTCGCTCGAGGCTTAGCCGATGCAGGAAACTATGCCGGAATACATCGAAGTCCACTTCAAGGGGTAATGCCTCATCTAGGGTCGATAACTGTTCTATCAGGTTGATGAAACGGGGATGGTCTTCATCTTCTTGGATGCCGGCCTGGAATACCATGTCTTCCATGAGCTCACGAAGATAAGCGGCCCATCCGGCGATGGTACGCGGGGTTTTTCTCGCTTCGATCCGGTCATGCAACATCCTTATGAAATTTATGAGGCGGACGCGTTCAAGGGCGGATGCGCCTTCATCCGTGTCAAGGGGAACGATGGTTTCTGAACCGTCGGTGTATTCTTCTGAGCCGCTCATGCATAGTCCAAAAAGAATCTTCTTCAATCCGTAGTTCCAGCTTACATATCGCGTATCATCCGCCTGCCTGCCTTCCATGCTGTAGATGATGCCGGCCTGGCGTACAGCAGTGCGCAGGGCATCGGTGTCGGTGATGCCAAAGCGCTTTTTTATGTACGGCGATTCGAGCAGTTCCATGACCTCTTCCGCCTTCATCTGCGTCGCATCAATGCTGAGCAGGTCCTGCAAAGCCGTGAACATATTGTTCTCGTACGTGATCGTCTGATCCGCAATCGTGATGGGGAACCGGTAGGGTGCATGGTCGAATACCGCCCTGATGAATGGGGCGTAGATATCGATGTCGCTGACCATCACAAGGATATTCCGCGGAGAGATCTTTTCTTTCCGTGCATTCATCAATGTCACTAGATGATTGTATAAGACCTCCACCTCCCGCAGCGGGGTGTAGCAGCCATTGAGTGTGATGGACCCGTCCTTCCAATCATCCGCACCGATGGGAATGCGTTCCTCTCGGGCGTGGTTTTCATGGATATCGGTCTGGATCTTCTGCAAAAGACTGCCGGTCATGGCTTGTCCACCAAATGGGATCGGATCGTAGATATTGATGAGGTTGGCATCAGAGAAAAGCAACTGAAACGATTCTCGGATGATGCGTCCCCAATTCAGCAGGAGTTCATTGCCGGTGGCAGTGTATTGATCCGTCGAATTCGGTTTGCCATTCTTCTGCAACAGCCTGCTGATCTGTCGTTCAGACAGGTCATCCAACCAAGGCTTCTCCGGTGCCGGATTCACGAGGTATAGGTGTATGTCGATGAATGCCGACAAAGCACGGAATATCTGCAGGTAAAACGGCGTGATTATGGCAATGCCAAAAACGTGAAGCGAAGGCATTGTCTTTCTGACAAGCGACCGGTTCGCCTCTTCTCTTAAGCCGCTGATGATCAGTTGGGCAGTTTCCACACGGTCCATGTGTCGGTCTTGAAAACGCATTCGCAGCTGCGACCATATCCATGCCTGCCAGTCAGCCGCCTCGGCCTTGGCATCCCAGGCGGCATTCCATGCGAGGATGGCATCTTCCCTGTAAACCTGATACTGGTCGTACAGGTCTGCTAGCTCATCCGCCAAGGATATACGCTTGATGTCATTATCCTTGTAATAGTTGGCGATCTCTGGAAAGCCTTCGATGAATGTGGTTTCCCCGAGCAGTACATAGATGCCCCAGCGGATGGTTTCCCCATCAAGCGGCTTTCGGTTGCCCCGATCTATCCGGTAGTGCACGCGCGCCACGATATCGTCCGGACTGCAGAAACGGATATTCGATGCGATGCCCAATCGGTACGCCAGTTGCTGCCGGATCCAAATATTCATTCCCTCTGTCTGGGTGACGATCCATTCTGGAATAAAAGGGTTTCGCTTCTCCGATCCGAACGCATCGGTGAGACGCGCGACCAGTGGCTCGAGTGAATGAGAAACGTTGAGTATGATTGACATAGTGTTAACCCTGAGTTATGGTGTTCATGGCAGCGCGCCCGATCATTCTGTTCAGCTGCGCGCGGTCATTGTTGAAGGATCCGACAGCATGCGGAATAAACTTCTACGGGCTTTCAAATTACATTCGATCCCCGCATAAGATACTTTAGGGCAGGTTGGTACAGGATAACGATTTCAATCGGCGAGACGCTAGCTGTTGATCCTGGAATTGACGCCGGATATCCTGCGAACCATCGAGCCGGCCGCATGCAGGAGCGTCGCGGTAGTGCCCTGAATGACAACTTCCTGCTTCGCACGCGTCACAGCCGTATACAGAAGTTCCCGCGTCAACAAGGGATTATCCGTGCCTTCTGGCAGCACCACAAGCACTTTGTCGAACTCCGATCCCTGGCTCTTGTGTATCGTCATCGCAAAGACCGTCTCACAATTGCTCAGGAATGCCGGGACAACAGGCCGTATGCCATCGTCAACGGATTCGAACCACACCCGAAGGTTTCCGCCATCATCAGCACGCACGATCCCGATATCACCATTAAAGAGACTAAGCTCGTAATTGTTTCGCGTGACGATTACCGGCCGGTGCGGATAGAACCCGGCAGAGGGCTTCAGCCAACCTTTTCGAGCTAGGATGTCTTCGATCCTCCTCACCATGGCATGTAGGCCACGCGGGCCATCTTTAATGGTGACTAACACCCGAAGCAGATTAAGTTTCTTTAACGCCGTGGCAATGTCATCTTCCCGGATATACGCCTCGTAGCCATCCAGGAAATTTGACAGCACGGCATCGGCATACTCCGTGTCGAATGACAAAGTGGGTTCAGACTTGTCGGCGATTAAGTTGCGCAACGCATCCGCATCACTGCGGATGATTGCACGGCTAAGGTTTCCGATGGCTCCCTGCGACTTGAAACGATGGCTCAGCCTGAGTTCAAGGATACTATCCGCTAGCAATGTGTTGCTGCACTTACGGTATGCCGGTGTAAGCTTGCGGGCGTCCTCCGCGATAAAGGTGTTTGTCCAGCTGGCCTGCTCGTCAGTGAATTGGTTGAGCGTGTCGACCGACTGGCAAAGGTCGCCTAGCAGGCTCCCCGCTTCTACGGAGGCCAGCTGGTCCTTGTCACCCAGCAGGATGATCCGGCCCGTATCCCCCAGCGCACCGAGCAGCTTTGCGAACATCGGCATATCGATCATGGATGCCTCATCTACGACCACGAGGTCGTATGGCAGTGGATGGTCTTTATGATGCTTGAAATAGACAGAGTCCGGCACAGAACCAAGCAAAAGATGTATGGTCGATGGTTTAAGTACTGCGATTCTGTTCCGGATATCCTCCGGGAAATCGGTCATGCTCGCCAGCAACGATTCATGCATTCGCTGTGCCGCTTTCCCGGTGGGGGCTGCCAATGCCAGCCGCACATCAGGCTGTATCGCATAGAGGATACGCAGGATCTTGGCAAGGGTGGTAGTCTTCCCCGTTCCGGGACCGCCGGTGATGATGCTGAAATCCCGCAGCAGCGCCGATATTGCAGAGACTAGCTGCCAGTCCACTACTTCGTCTGCCGTGAGTCCAGCTGTTCGATATGCCGCTCCCAGGGAAAGGATCAGGTCGCGGTGGACTTCCAGTGCCTGCTTTCGTACGGTCATGAGCTTAGCGCCTGACAAAACTTTTTCCCTGATGAGTTTAAGGACGATCGTCTCATACCGGTGGTATCGCTGCAGATAGATCCTGTCACCATCCACGATGAAAGGCTTCGGACCAGCTTCGTCCGCCTTGCCTACATACACCGCGGCCTGCCTCAAATCCGGGAGGCGGTCGATCTTGTAGGGTGACGTAGCAACGGCTGACAATGGCTCTTCCAAAGGAATGCAAATATGTCCCTCCTCCAGTCGCTTTGCCAGAAAATAGGCAAAAGGTCGGATTGCAGGAATGGAAAAACTTTCAGAGAATTGCTGGTAAACGTCGCTATGGTTTAGCATGGTCATGGGCAACTTGGGGTGTTTTTATCCCAAACTATTTGAAACAGAAAAATATAGTTCTAGTTTCATCACGTTTTAAAAGATTCCCCCACAGGTATGGCAGTCCGGTATTAACACTGTTGCATTTGGAAAATCGTGTTTTTACCCCGCCTGACTACAGCCTTGAGGGCGTCTTTAGTAAAAATATGTCTGTATTGACTGTCGCACCTGTTGCAGGCGATGGCTCAAGACCCGGTACAACATTGCCGAGGTATTTCCGTGCATTTGTCTTGCAATGATACCATTGAGTGCATTGGGACTTGTGCATGCTGGAGGGTTGATTGCGCAGGAGGCTCGCGCCGGCCTGTCTCAATTTCGCATCCCCCCGGAATTCGGCAATCGCCTGTTCCACTATCAGGTAGCCGCTGTGAAGATCGCCGCACATCACCTCAACAAACGCGGCGGAGTGCTCATCCGTGATGTCGTCGACCTTGGTAAAACGCTGATGGCCACCGCCCTCGCCAAGGTGTTCCAGAATGATCAATTCACGGAAACGCTGATCGTCTGCCCAAAGAACCTCGTGAAAATGATATTGATTGCCGGGTCTACCTGATAC
>Ga0209553_1001003_pt1 | contig 14357 bp, 11 predicted proteins | sample LauGreFBDMM110DN_2_FD_188217 | JGI IMG/M metagenome (GOLD analysis project Ga0209553, IMG submission 188217) | Freshwater lake microbial communities from Lake Michigan, USA - Fa13.BD.MM110.DN (SPAdes) (version 2) | ecosystem: Environmental > Aquatic > Freshwater > Lake | place: Lake Michigan...
CGTGTAGATCATCCACTCGTCAGGATCACACTTGGTGCGGAATCGCCCCGGTCGAAACGAGCCTCGCGCCATCAAACGCGGCCACTCCAAGTATCCGAAACTGAAAGAGCCACGCCCCAGTCACAGGTGCAGAAAGAAGCACAAGAAAATTCCGAACATTACCCCGCAAAACGCTTAGGTCCACGCCATTGGAGCCAGACTCTGTTTCACCAGCCGCGACTACGATACATACAAACGTCATCCAAAACAACGCTCCATCGAACACTGAAACCCATGCCTCAAAAAATCCAACGCCCCTGTCGAGTGACATAAAACAAAATCGCAAAATTCGAATTTGATTTTTTTTTCGAATCTGTCATTGACCTCTTTCAAGACCGTCGCTGACCCTAATGGCACTCCAGCCGCGAACGCCGAACTAGTGATCAGTACGTGGCTTGCCCGGCATGCGAATAATCAGGGCACCGCCGCTGAGGATAAGAATGGCACCCAGAAAGTAGGGTAAAGAAGTCGATTGACGCAGCAATGGAATGCCGAGCGATGGACCAAGGATGCGTGCCAGTGAAGAGAGGCTCTGGCCGGTACCCAGCACTGATCCTTGTTCATCGCTTGACGCTGCCTGCGACAACATTGATTGGAGCGAAGGCGTCACGGCGGAAAATCCGATGACGACGACCGGCAGAATGAACCACAATGATACCGGAGGCAAAATTTTCATCCCGGTAAAACCGATGAGTGAAAAGCCGATCGTCATCAGCGTGACACCGATCAACGCCATGCGCCGTTCGCCAAGTCGCGGCAACAGACGACGGACAAGCATCCCTTGTCCGATAGACAGCACAATACCGACATAGGCATACAGGAGAAAATTCCATTGAATGCTGTAGCCAAACTCGCTCGTCAGCAGTGACAACGTGCTTTCAAACTGGGCAAATCCAAATGTGGTAATGAACACGGCGAACAGAATGATTGACATTCCGGGTGTTGAAAGATGCCGGATAGCTTCACCCGGCCGAAACGCGCGGTGTGATGATCGCTGCGCTGATTCAGAGGGCCGACGAGATTCCTGAAGTTTCCACGTCGCGAGGAGGAATGCGAATGCGGAAAGGACCGCTGCCACATAACCCGGCATCCCGGACGGCGGGTCTAGCAGACGATGTTTGAGATCAACACGCGGCAGGGGTGTTGTCAGCAGCGAAGCAATGGCTTCGGTGTTGGCGTCAGAAATCTTTGAATCGCGAAAAACCTCTTCTAAAAATTGTTGTTGAGAGACCGGTGTGGTCTCATCTTTCCATGCTTTGACCAGTTCCCATTGCGGCTCATTCAGTGCGACATCGGCGTCGTTTGAAACGCAAATCGCGCCAATCAGGGGCCCGAATGTGAATCCGATTCCAAACGCTGCACCGATCAATGCCATCCCTTTGCCACGATTTTCGGCTCCGGTACAGTCGGCAATGACAGCCTGAGCTGTCGAAATCGTGGCGCCGGCAATGCCCGCTCCGATGCGCGTCACATACATCCAGACGAGGGGACTGAAGCCCAGAATAAGGCCGTCGCGGCCGTGAGTTGATACCAGTCCAAACAATCCATAGGAGATGGTGGATCCAGCTAGTCCTAGCATTAGAATCGGTCGTCGGCCGATGCGATCGGACAAAGCGCCCCACATGGGCGCGAAGACAAACTGCATGGCCGAAAACGAGGCCATGAGCATTCCGAGTTGCCAACCGCTCGCATTAAACAAGGCGCCGTAGCGCGGCAACAGCGGCAACACAATTCCAAAACCTAACAGGTCGATAAACACTGTCAGAAAGACGATAAACAATGTCGCCTTATTCACGGAAGTCACGGCAGGTTGCGCAGCGGAAGCAGCATTTGTCACAGAAGATCTTTCTCAACCGAACCGAGGCCTAGCGTTTCATAATCCACACACAGGCCCATGCCAGCAGCGGAAACAGGACAAAGATCAACGCGAACGCGATCAGATTGGAGCGACGATTGTCAGGCCAGCGTCCCATGCGACTTAATTATCCCGTGATTTGCTCATCAGTTTCCGGCACAGCGTCGCTCGACGGATCGAACCATTCGTCCTTGAACACAATGCGTTTCTGATGCTTCATCGCCAAATTGGCCGTGAGCGCCATGATTGCATCTGCCATTGCGACGCGGCCGTTGCAACGCAGTTTGTCGGCGCCCAGCTTATTGCTGATGCAATAACAGAAGTGCTCCATTTCTTCCTTGTAGCCGCGACTAACTTTGTCGCCAATCCCAGCCTGAGCCATCGCACCAGCCGCGGTCGGAGCTGCGGTGTTGTAGCTGTCGAGCGCTGGTCCACCCCCCTTCGCGTTATCGATGACCCACAACCGCTGATCCAGCCCTCCACCGCTGGATGCGCTCTGCTCTTTGTAAAGCAACGCCTCTTTTTCTTCCTTCATCACGAGCGTGCCACGGCTGCCGAAAACCGTTTCACCGTAGAATTCCTGACGATTGGTGCTGATCGAAGAATATGTCACAACCGCGATGTCTTTCTTTTCTGCATCATACAGTCGGCCAGGAAATTCTAAGGTTACATAAATATGGTCATCAATGTCGCGGTCATCGACCCATTTGTCTTCCGGACCAAGTCCTTTGACGCCGTAGAAATTCTTGCCGCCGTAGCCCTGCACCGCGAGTGGATGCTTCTTGCCAAGGAAAATACTAGAGGCATCCATTTGATGGCTGCCGAGTTCCGCCATCAGTCCGCCGCCCGTCTTGTTGTACAGCCGCCAGTCGACAAGCTGTTGCGCACTGTCATAACCCAGTTCTTTGAGCTTGCCTGATTTTTCGAGTTCCAGCAAGTGCTCCCGCTCCGCAGTCGGGGTGTCTTCCCATTTACGCCAGCTATCGCGTCCGGGGAAACTATTGTTCCGGTGCCACTGCGCCCGGATGAACTTGATGTCGCCGAGCAGACCTTTTTTAATAAGGTCGTTTGCGTTGTCGTAGAGCACGCTGTAATGCCGCTGATGTCCAACAGCCAGCAGTAGGCCTTTTTCGTCGGCCTTGCGAATCATCTGCTTGCATTCCGTGATATTGTGAGCCATCAGTTTTTCGGTGAGCACATGCAGTCCGGCATCAAGGCATGCGATCGCAATCGGGGCATGCTGGCTCAGCGGAACAGCAATCACCACCATGTCGAAACTCACCTTGCCGTCGGCTCGCGCCTGCAACAATTCAAGATGGCTTTCAAAGACTTGGACGGTGCCTGCCTTCTCCTGTCCCAACTTCTTGATCAGTCCAATTCGAGCTTCTGGGTGAGTGCCTCGAAAGGTGTCTTCAATATTTGCCTTGCGCGGATCCGCAATCGCCACCACTTCCATGTATTCCGTCGGATGCTCGGTCAGCAGCACATTTGCTTCGTCTCCGCAGCCAATAAACGCGGCTTTAATCGGAGATCCATGCAGCTTTTCATAGTCAAAGTACAACGCCCCAAGACCAACGCCGGCGGCCGCTGTGGCCTTCATCATGTCGCGACGCGTAATCCCGACAACTTCGTTGAAATTGTCTTTTCCAATCTGAGTCTGCTCAGGCGTAATTTCCACAGTCTTCTTCTCCACTTTATGTTTGTTTATTTGTCATTGTATTTTGAAAAGCGGCCGCTGGCGCTTCAGCGAATCTCAATCGGCCGCGTGTGTGAAATAGGCAGGCGACGTCCCACCAAGGACTATTTCTTGGCCCTAGCTTTCGCGATCTTCCGTTTGGATAAGAATCCAGTAACTAATTTATCTAAGCCAAACCAATAACCCGTAGGAACTGCGGACAGCGCCAGCAAGGCAAAGACTTCAATCAGGTTTTTATTCACAATAAAACTGTGTTCCGGTCCCGGCGCATCGGGCACGCCGGGCAGCGGAGGCATCGCTAAGTAAAAGCCAAACACCATGAAGGCTGCGGACAAGGCGGAAAATCGTGAACACAGTCCGACAATTAACAAGATCCCTAGCCCCGCCAAGCCTGCGATTGTGAGCAAGTCAACAACACGGATCGGCGACAGCGGCGGTGACAGTGGGCCACGAGTCAACTGCGACACCTCTGGAATCTTCAAAGCCTCTTCCTTCAGTTCCTTGTCCAACGCCATTACTGGACCAGCGAGATCGCGCGCCTTCGCTCGGGCGTCTGACCAAATGCGATTGAGGTGCTCCTGTTCAAAGCTAAGTTTGGCAGAGGCCAGTCGATCTTCGTAGCGGCTCACCATTTGGTTATACAGCTCAATCTGACTAACGCGACCATCAATCAGACCCGCATTCTCCGGATCACCTAGCAGATGGGCCCGCATCCGTTCTTTGTATGAGAGTCGACTGGCGCGGGTGAATGCATCGTTGAGTGCTTTGCGATACTGATCGTAGTCTGCGCCAGTGCGATCGGCGACTTGGGCGTCGAGAAGGGCCTTTTCAGAAGCCGTCATGCGCCGCTGTCCATCAATCTTTAGACGTTTTGCCGCCGCATCGAAGGAGATGGTTTTATCCAGCTTTAATGCGGTGAAATCTACACCCTCTGGCAGTTTCGTCACGTCCAAGATCGCGTCATGACTGCTGGCACCATCAAGCAGTTTTTTTAGCTGAGACTTTTGCCCATCGTTCAGTTGATAGTGACGGCTAAAACGCTGATTAAAATTATCCCAGCGCGCGGCCACACTGTCCGGATCTAGCCATAACTTATCATCGGGATCCCCGGCCATGGATCGAAAAAGCCCGCGAAACGGCCCTTGAGCATTTTTCAGGTAGCCGTCAGATGACCACGGCGACTGGGTGCTGAGCGTATTAATTTTCCACATGCCCTCGTAGAGCAGTTGCCAGCCAATGCTAACCCGCAAAACAACGAGCAGCATGACAGCGGCGAGCGAATATCCGCGAATATCAACCACAGGAGAAAATCTCCGATTTCTGTCTGAAAGTACGTTTGAGTTCCAAACCTCAGGGTCTTACGATCTGGTCTTCGTCCCAGACGATGAGTTCTTCAGGAATGTTGACAAGAGTCGGCTGGACTTTGCTTCCTTTGTCCGGGAAGGGCAGCAGGATAGCACCGACGTCCGCCCAATTCTTGCAACAGTGTCGGGCTTTTTCGACTCCCATTACGAAAAATGCTGTCGAGAGTGCATCAGCCAGTGCCGCTGATGGCGCCAAAACCGTCACCGACAGCATTCCGTCGACTGGCCAGCCGGTTTGCGGATCTAAAATATGCCCATAGCGTTTTCCTTCATGTCGGAAAAACTGAATATTCGAGCCACTGGTCGCCATGGCCTGATCGCAGAGCAGCAGCGTTCCCAAGCGTTTTTCAGTGAAAAGCGGATTTCCGAGACCAACCGGCCAGCCTCGATGACCGTTGTGTCCACCTCGCGCAAGCAAACTACTGTGTCCACCATGCAGGAGAAACGAGTCCGGGCCATGCTCAAGGCGACTCATCCAATCGCGGGCTTCGTCCAGCGCGTAGCCTTTGCCGATTGCTCCCGGGTCGAGCACAATTCCCGTTTGACGAAAAGAAACGCTTTGCGAATCAGCATCCAGATCCACGTATTTCAGGCCCGCCTGAATCAATGCCGCATCGATTTCAGCTTGCGAGGGAATCCGTTGATCGCGGCGGGCTGCGCGCCACAGGCGCGTCAGGGAACCAGTCGCTAGATCGAACGCTTCGCCTGTCAGATTATGGATTTCGGCCGATTTTTTAAGCAAATCGAAAAGTTCCCGACGAACGTGAACCGGGGCTTTGGCGGCCGTCCGGTTAACCGCCGACAATTCGCTGGATTCCCGGTAAATGCTCAGCCAGCCTTCGATTGCGTGGACCAACTCTAGGGCCTCTCCTGCAGCTTCAATTTGTGCTGTCCGGCCCGGATTCATGATGACTGAAAAATCACACGCCATTACCCGCGCGGACAGTCGCACGGTTATTCCTGCTGCTGGCTGAAGGCGGGAACTGGCGACCGCAATCGCCGGAGAATCATGTTTTTGGAAGGCGCGTCCGAGATTCAGGGCGGAAAGGAGGTTTCGACGTGATGCAGAAGGTAACGGATCAGGCATACAAAGAACGCTCAAAAACATAAAAAAACAGAGCCGTACCGCCTTGAGGGGGCGAACTCACAGTTGAAAGCCTAGACTCTCGTAAAAACTCCCAATACGATAGACGAAATAGCCGTAACAACAATCTGAAACAGAAAAACTGGCAATTTGGGGCTTAATCCATAGTTGCAAACTCAGCAACTGGGCAAAGTTCCCGTGAGTTTCTGTTTGACAGGACTCTCGTTCTGTTGGTCCCCGGTGTTTCGAAAGTGAAGTAACTCAAACTATGTCCCCAAAGCCTACGCCATCCAGATCCATCGTTGCGCCATCACGAGTTTCGAGTGGAATTCCTTGGTGGCTCTGCTTGATTTTGGTCATTTTTGGGATCTCAATCGCCGCGATGCTGGTCAGAAAAGCGATCCCTGAAGATCCCCAGATGACTTTTGAGGAAGGCATGGACGGACTCAAAAAAGGTGACATTGTGGCGGTTGAACGCAGCATCCAGAAGCTGAAGAATTTCCCCGATCGTGCTTCAGAATTAAAACTGCTCGAAGGCATGTTGTTGCTTGGCAAATCAAAGCCAATGCTCGCGATCCCCTTGCTTCAGGACGCCTCAAAGAATCCCGCGATCCGCGTCAGAGCATTGACACAAATGGGGAACGCCTACATCCGTTCACAACAGCGAGTCGAAAGCATTGCAGCGTATGAGTCGGCGCTTCAAGAAGATCAAAACATGGATGAAGCTCGCCTGAACTTGGCACGTATTTATAAGAATATGATCAGCTGGGAGGATGCAACAAAGCAGCTCGCGATCCTAGTGGAACGCAAGTTCGCGCCCGGCGATGTGCAGCAGATGCTGGGGGATATTTATGCAGATATGGGCCAATATGCGGAAGCCGCAACCGCATACGAAGCAGCAATCCTAGTGGATCCGACGAATCCCACAAATTCTGCAACAACGTCGCGTTTGCTCATGTGCCGCATCGAAACAGGCAACGTAGAAGGGCTCGAAGAACTTCTCCAAGGCGTAGATGCGCCCGGCGTTCGTGAATCTACACGAGCTCTGATTCTGGCGGGAAAAGATGAAATCGAAGGGGCACTCTCCGCGCTCGATCTGGCTCTGTTAGAGAACCCGAACGATTTAATCGCAAATCAGACGTACGGGAAAATCATGGCCAAGAGCGGTTCAAAGGAGAAATCGATTGAAGCGCTGACAAGCCTGCAGTTACAGCTCGGGATGCACACACACGATTTGAAATTATTCGAGGCCGTGGCAGAACTAGCGAAGATCGTGGAGGACGAAGAACTCGCGGCAACGGCTCAGCACAATGTCGATCAACTCAAAGATCTGAAATCACAGTTTTTGGCTAAACTTGGGGAAGTCGTCAAGACACGCGAAGAAGCTCCGGCTCGAGTCGAGCTCGGCGATCTAGCTGCTGCAACCGGTCAGATGGAACTCGCGCGCACGATTTATCTAGCCGCAGGCGTGATTGATCCCACGCTGCAAGGTGTCTGCGATGCAAAAATCCTGTCCCTCTATGAGGCTACGCCGCCTTTAGTTCCGCTCAGGACTAGGGGCACGACTCCTGAAACAGTTACGCCGGCCGATCAGGCGCCGGAACCAACACCGGAACCAACACCGGAACCAACACCAAATTGAGCACCATGCAACCGCGGCCTCACGCCTTCTCTGATGCCTTGCGCATATCCTTCAGACTCAATCCTGATTGGTGCAGAAAATACAAACCCAGCACTGTCACTGGAATGTACATGCTCATGTGATAGTACACCGAAGAACCTAAGACCAGTGATGGATCAGGCTTCAACAATTGAGCATTCATGCTCACCTGAAAACACATCTGAATCACGCCGAAGTAACCTGGTGTTGAGGGGATCGTCACTCCGAACGCCGTTACGCCTGTCACGATCAGTCCTGTGGCCAGTGTCACATCAATGTGAAACGCCCGCAGCGCAACATATGCAATGAGTCCATTCAGGAGCCATTGCAGCAATGACGTGACGATGATCAACAGCACCGCTTTGCCACTCTTTAAAGCCATCAAGCCGTCGCCGCCTTTGCGCAGCGTCTCCACTAGCCCGATTGAGAGTTTTGCGGGCAAAAATGGCAGCAGAGACAAGCTCCACGTGAGCAGGCGAATAAAGAGCTCGGTCCAGATCAAATAAACCACAACCGCCACCACGACCACTCCGGCAATCGCCCCCAGCAGCAGGGCTCCGTTGCGATAATTGTCCGGCAGTTCATCCGTAAAAGCTAACCCGATACCAAAAAGCGCCAGAATCGCGAGGACATCGAAGATCCTTTCAAGGATGACCGTGGACAGGACTGTGCTCGCCGGCACACCATATTTCTGCCGTACAACGAACACGCGAATGAATTCTCCGAGATGTGCGGGCAGAAGATTGTTCGCGGCAAATCCGATGAGCATCGCGGGAAACAACTGCTTGATCGTCAGCGGTGCGACAGGTGCCAGCAGCCATTGCCACCGCAGCGTTTTAAGCCAGTAAAAACTAAACAGCAGCGCCAGCATGAGCGGCAGTGACCAGTAGTCAGCATTGAGAAATCCGGCTTTTAACGCCTTCGTATCTGTGCCCTGTAAAGACCAGGCGAAGCACGCCACAGAAACCACGATCCCCAGAATCAAAAAGAAGGCACGTTTCATCGGGTGGCTGACCAAGCACTTTCATTCGACACAAAGAGATTGATGATCGCTGCGGCAGACCGGGGGTTCTACGCGGACTGGTGGAAAAGCGTCAAGACAGATCTCGTCTTGAGTTCGATTTCGTGAATCCGATAGGCTATCGCGCCTCTCTGATTTTCCTTCCCCCATTGCTTCTCCTTCGACAGGATCGCGCAGATGCATTCTGCGTCTAGTTTCCCCAGCATCGATGCGTTACCCGATCCAGCAAGCTGCCTCGTTGCTGCGCTCAATGATCTGCTGCGCGCCGTGGAAGGTCGTGTCGTTCTCTTGCGCCCATTGGCAGCATGCTTCAACAGCCATCGCGATGACATCGACTTGCTGCTCACCGAAGCCCAGTGTGAGCAGTTACTCTACGCAGCATTTGCACATTGCGTTCAAGGGCGAATTCATTGCCGGATCCAGCAAAGTTCCTCTGCCAAGGCGCAATTGATTCTGTGGACGATCGATTGCGGGCATATGCTGATGATCGATCTCTGGACAAGTTTTGATCAACTGCCATGTCGGCGCCACAGTTGCATCCCGGCGGATCGACTTTTAGGTACGCTGACAACCTCCGTTTCCGACGCTCAAATTCAAGCGACTGAAGAGATTCCAGCCCTGCGTCGACTGCCGCCTGACATTGACCTCTGCCTTTTGATTCAGCACCTTGCGACAAAGCGCAGGAAAGTGACCACGCCGGCCGTGCGCGAGCGCATCGCCCGCGCCTGCGAACGCTTGGCGTCATGGTCGCCGGAACAGACATCTCAGGATGTGCCATATGATTCGTTGGCTGAACTGCGTGTTGTTGCCGCGCAACTACCAAGAGCCATGTTAAACACACCAAGGTTCATCGCACTATCGCATGATTATCTTTTGCAGCGACTCAGGCGTGTGCCGAGCAATCGAGGACTGCCCGTGCTGGAGCCTCGGCGACGCCGAGGACCAGTGACCAAGTTTAGAAGGACAGTTCTCAAGCACCGTCCTACGGTGGCCGTTATTGGGAGTGACGGCGCTGGCAAGACGTCCGTCGTCTCGGCACTTGCCCTTCAACAACCGAATTCGGCGTGTGTCGTTGCGAAGAAGTTTTATCGTCGCGCACTGACGTATCAGTTCATTAGCGGGCTAATGAAGCGACTCAGCGGCACAGATCGCGGCATGTTCGACGAGCGTGCGGCAGTTCTAGTTACGCTCCGAGCGACGGCTGCATTGTGGATCAGAATTTGGATGTCGGTGCACCCGTGGTCAAACAAGGCCATGCACTTTTTAATTCTCGATCGCTCTATCGCGGGTTTTCTGATCACCGACCGCAAATCCGACACGCCACGTCTAACACGCGGCGCGACATGGATTGAAGCATTAATCCCGCCTGTGACGAGCGTTCTTCTGACGTTGCCACATGCGGAACTGACACGCCGCAAACAGGAAATGTCGGCCCTCGGCCACGATGCCTATCAACGCATGCTCTTCGAGCAAGCCCTCCGCCAGCAACCAACAGATCTGATTCTGCTTGCGAATCTGCCGTCGGCGCAGGCTGCTGCGGCCATCTGTGAATTGCTGCGGGGCGATCGGCAGTCAGCCGAATCATCGACAGAAACAGTAGGCAACAGAAAGGCGGTGGCATGATGTCTCCTCTTCGCCTTCTGAATGCATGGATCGATCATCAGCGACTGGCGGAACGCCGGCGGCAGGTGGAATGGCAACTTGGCGTCGTCTTCAAACAACCCATTACGCTGCGACCCACGTTTTCCGGTGGTGGCTTCGACCGGATCTACCTCGCACACGCAGATTCGCAACAGGCAAAAATCTTAGCCAGCGTCCGCATGAATGTGCCCGGCCGCGATCGACCGCAAAAAGAGCCGCATCTTCCTCGCGTTCCATTGCCCGGTGAACACCGCATTCACCGCGAAGCCCACGCGTATCGACAACTGTCGCCACTCGGAATCGCGCCGCGGTTGATTGCACGCGGCGAATTCTACCTCGCCAATCACTGGCTTCCGTGGCCGCGAATGTCGGATGTGTTGCGGTATCACAGTCATCTGCTGTGGGAGCTCCTTCCCGTGGTCCTTGATGCGATTCGCGAAATGCACGAGAACGGCGTGGTTCATCTAGATCTGAATTGTGGCAACCTGCTGATTGCTCCTGATTTCCAATCAGTGGCCATTATCGATTTCGAATTCGCACCGCTGCTGCTGATGAGTCGATTCGATCAGCAGCGTTTCGATTATTTGCGACTGGCTCACAACCTACTCAAGCCGCGCCGCGGTCGGGAAGCTGCGTTTCTGCAACCTGAACGCTTCGTCGAACTGTTTGCGCGTTATGTGCCGGAAACGGGTCTCGGGATTCCGGATGCGATGAACATCGCGTGGTTTGACCGAGTCGTCGAACACGATGTTATTCGGAACGGTTTCGCAGAGATCTTCGGAGTCTTCGATGGCGAAGCAAAGGTGATTCTATGAATCAGTTTGTGTGCATGAATTGGGGCACAGTCTACGGTGCGGACTACGTGAATCGTCTGTATTCGATGATCGCTCGCAATACTCAGCAGCCGTTTCGTCTGGTGTGCTACACGGATTCAAAGATCGGAATTCGCAGCGAAGTGGAGTGCTTTGATTGCCCGGAAGTCGATATCCCATCACCAAAACGCAATCGCGGCTGGCGGAAGTTGGCGCTGTGGGGCAACGAACTGCCGGGTCTGAGCGGCACCGTGTTGTTTCTAGATCTTGACATCGTGATCACCGGCGGACTGGATGACTTTTTTACGTATCGGCCCTCTGCTGACTTCTGCGTGATCCAGAACTGGACTCATCCTGATCGCCTGATCGGCAATACATCTGCATACCGTTTCACGGTCGGTAGTCATCCGGAAATCCTAAATCAGTTTCTCGACGATTTTCGATCAGTGCTCGAAAAATATCCGAATTCGCAGACATACATTTCGTCGTGCCTTGAGAAGTCGATCGAATTCTGGCCATCGGAATGGTGCCGAAGTTTCAAACGACACTGCGTACCTCGCGGTGTGACACGCTGGTTTCGCGAGCCGCTGTTGCCCGTAGGTGCCCGCTTGGTCGCATTCCCCGGTCGCCCTAATCCCCATGAAGCACTCGACGGAAGATGGCCCGCGCCATGGTACAAACGAGTCTACAAACATGTCCGCCCGGCTGAATGGATTCAGCAACACTGGCGCTGATAAAACCGCCTTGCCCTGCGCGAGGACCTGATTGACACAGACTAAGAAATCCACCGCGGCAATGAGCGACGAATCCAAAAGTCGCTGACTTCATGAGAATTCAGAGCGTCTAATTTCTCATGCCTCGGTCCATCGATGATCGTCCGTAGTACGGCCCAGCGTAAACTCGCCCAGTGAAATCGGCCTGAAATCCATCCCGTTGGAGTTGGTTCAATCGACATGGATCTTCAGATATTTGCCCTAGGCTTCCTACTGCTGCTTCGCCTCCGCTCGGCAGGTTATTTGCATGGCGGCTGTTGTGGATGACGACAGCCATGATCACAACCGACATGCGATGGGCAATTGAGTCGCTTATTCACCGGCATCGCGGCGCACGCCGCGACTTACAGGTACTGCGGCGAAACATGCGTTGCGGCCTCACAATGTTTCTGTGTACGCAGGATGCATGAGCATTAGTGCGGTAGGCGTGGCCGCTCATGAATGCAGCAATGTGCTCGATGGCCTCGCGGGATTCTGGAAGCCCCCTGATCTGGAACACATGGACCATCCCCGGCCAGACTTCGAGCTTCACAGGGATCCCGTCCGAAACAGCCTTCTTCGCCACTCGGACACTGTCGTCACGGAGCATTTCGTGCTCGCCAACCTGAATCAGCAGCGGCGGAATGCCTCGATAGTTGCCAAAGACGGGTGACGCCAGCGGGTCGCTCGGATCCATTTTGTCCAAATAGCGATCCCGAAACTCGGGCATGGTTCGCGCACTAATAATGGGATCATGGACCGTCCTCAGGGACTCGCTAGCTAGCGTGAAATCCGTGGCTGCCGAAATGGCGATTCCTCCGGCCGGGAGTGTCCGTTTACGGTCTCGTAACGCCAGCAGCGTTGCAAGTGTCAGGTTGCCACCCGCCGAATCCCCGGCAATGAATGTCGCCTTGGCGGGACCCGGGCCAGACGGCCCGTTCGCGACGAGCCATTCGTGAGCGGCAATACAATCCTCGAGCCCGGCGGGAAAGGGGTGCTCCGGCGCGAGTCGGTAGTCGGGGAGGAGCACGGCACACTTCGCCGCCACTGAAATATCGACCGCCAGCGGGAGATAGTTTCCTCCCGACCCTGACACCCAGCCGCCGCCGTGCAGATAGAGGAGCCGCAGATCGGGGTCCGCGCCGGGGGCCAGAACCCACTCACAGGGAATATCCCCGATCTTCAAGCGAATCAACTTAACCCCGTCAAGGTGAGGCTCGTTGCGTGTTCCCATGCCCGCCCGCAGTCCCTCCAGATTGAAGTCCGTTGTGCCGAAGGGCGTGCCCTTGCTTAGTTTTTCGAGGTATGCGACACCTTCACGCGAGACCTTCTGCGGATTCCATTCAGGAGTCACCGGGGCCGAAGGACCGTCGCCGTCATCTGCATCATGAATCACTTGGGTGAGTTTTTGAGCAATTTTTCGCTGTTGTGGCTGATGGTTGTCAGTGGCGTACGCGCTGCCCGTGATTAAAAAAATCACCAACGCCATTCCGAGAAATTTTTTCATCGCAAGCCTTCTATTTCGTAATGACTGACGCCTGAGAGCATTCCGCGCACGGCGGACGAAGTTCGCAGAGTTGATCACTTCGCGTTCTTGTCGACCCGTCATTTTATACAAACGTCCATCATTTTAAAAATGGATTCGGCCGCGTTCCATTCAGGGTGCAGGTTCCTACACGCCCAGACTCCGCCATCAGAGGCACGGGAGGAGAAACGACTGCGTAAAACTGAGGTAGCAACATGGGGTGCGGCGATGCGGCAGAAATTTCAGATCGTTGCGAAACCAGTGATGCTGGTGCTCGTACTGCTGCCAAAGTTGTCGAGAGGCTGACCCATCTGCTGCGCGATCTGCACAAACAGATTGCACAACGGCGTGTTATTTTCGCGGTCGAGCAGCAGATGCTGACCGTGTCGCGGGACTGTCCCCGGGAAACAGACCGGTCAAGCAAAACGCAGCGGCGATCCGCGGCAGAAATCTTGGCAGAGACAACATGACAAACGATCTCGTACCTAAACCTTGAAACCAGAATTCTTGCTGCAAGTATAGATGCGTTCAGACAAATAATCGATCCGGCCCACCACAAATTGGCAACCTTTGCCTACGTGAGGCTAATTCACAGGGGCGCGTGAGTCTCAATTGATCCTATCCGCCGCGCGGCGTGCAGCCAGTCCTCGTGATTCGCTGGAAAATCTGCTGTCATGGGTCGTTCGGAAAGGTAGACGCTACTCAAGCCCAGCGGCAATTGATAGAAAATGACAAAAACTGGGCTCTGATGGAGATGAATGAATCCGAGGCACGACCTTGTTTGCCCCCATTGGCCGGGCGAAAATATCACTAGTGCTCTGTCAACCTTTAAAGTTGGGGTTGAATTGGATTTGTACGACGGACTTCCAGTCCGTCGGCGGTAACCTTTGTCGACGGACTGGAAGTCC
>Ga0209553_1001004_pt1 | contig 14343 bp, 19 predicted proteins | sample LauGreFBDMM110DN_2_FD_188217 | JGI IMG/M metagenome (GOLD analysis project Ga0209553, IMG submission 188217) | Freshwater lake microbial communities from Lake Michigan, USA - Fa13.BD.MM110.DN (SPAdes) (version 2) | ecosystem: Environmental > Aquatic > Freshwater > Lake | place: Lake Michigan...
AACGGGCGCTCGGTCCGGTATAGGATTACCGAAGATATCAATTGCTTCCAAGCCTGCACGTCTACGCCCTGCGGCAGTGAGTACGCCTCGTCTTGAATAGGTTCGAGTTCCCATACGTGCTCCTTCAGTCCTCTTGCGTACAGCATACGACGAACAGCAACAAAAATGCCCTGCTGGCGGTCAGCAGGGCGGAAATATTGGCAGTGTTGATTACTTCAAGTATAACTTAATAACGAGCGCCACAATGATAGACGATATGATGGGCCAAACGATAGCAGTCATTGCGGCAACACCACCCCACCGCTCACGCAGATTTTCCAATGCACGCAGGCGCTTATCTAGTGCTTCGTTCTTTGCCTCAAGTTTTGTCTCATACTGACGAAAACGGTCTTCAACAGACTTGAACTCGGTGAACACACGTTCGAGAGATGTAAGTACCTGCTCTACCAGCGTCTCAATCTTTGTTAGGCGCTCGGCAACGGTTACGCTGATGTCTGACATGCGTGCATTCCTTGTTGGTTGTTTTGATGGTGGTGCGTCCATTACATTGTTACCAATAAAATTTGAAGCGTGCGTGTTGCAACTTGATTCACTGGAACGGTATGCGAACCAGAAACAATGCGCCAGTACGGCACACCTTTCAATGGTAAGTTATTCATCGATGCAGCATCACCTGCAATAAGTGCAGCGCTGGTCGTGTAAGCACCTACTGTCCACTGATGTAAATCGCTCCAGGTTGTACCGTCAAACGATACTTCAATACTAAGAGTGGCAGTTGTCCACGCAGCAGGCAACACAACCACTGCTGGAGTGTACCCGTACAAAGACGGGTCGGTCATGTCAATAGCGGTGCTTGTTGCTGTACCCGACGGAATGACTGCGGTGATTGTTTGTTGTGCAGCAAAGTTAACCGCAGTGCCGACAACCGGTTTTGAAGTAATCACGTAGACTGGTGGTGTTGTCATATCTGCCTCTTAGTACTCTTAGATAGATTGTACGAGTAGCGTCAAGAGCAATGTTCACTCTAGCGGTAACTGCGTTTGTTTTTCTTGTGCCGCCCAGTGCGCAATTCGTTTTTGCGCTATCTCCACGTACTCAGGCGTAATATCAATACCGATGAATTGCATGTCTTCAAGCATTGCAGCGCATCCAGTAGAGCCACTTCCCATGAACGGGTCAAGCACAATGCCACCCTTTGGCGTGACGAGGCGTATCATGTACCGCATCAAGGCGATGGGCTTAACGGTCGGGTGATGGTTGGCTCTTTTTTGATTGCTGTATGTGCGGTTATCGCATGCGCAACCTTCGAGCACGGAAGCACCGCATACTTCGCACGTTCTGCCGAGTCCGTTACCCTTGGCACCAATACTTTGCAATTCCACCCCGTCGAGACCTGCTTCACGCTCCGACCTCGATGCCTTCGCCGTGTAGAAAAATCGAGAAGCGCCGCCGGAGTCGGAGTAACCACCAACGTTATCAGTATTCATTTGATAGTTATTAAGCGTCAATTTGTTCCCTACTGATTGCCCTGCTTTTTTGCGGATTGATGCCACGGAGGCACTTACCCCGCTCTGCGCATCCAGCGCCGCCGCTGCATCCTCGTCGAGGATGACGTTGGCTGGCCAGCGACCCGACGGTTGCATGAATTGACCTGCACCGCCTGGTTTTTTGCCATTGAAATATTGGTCATTTTCTCTTGATGTGTTGCCATATGAGCCACCGTTTAGATTTTCATCTGTCGCCACCCTGCACCCGTCGATGTTGAGCCCACCGGTTCCCCATTGCGCCACGTTGGCCGCCACCGTGCCCCGTAGCGGCTTGCGTGCGAGGATGGCTGGCTCATATGAGGGCTTCAGCGCAGTGCCCCAGCCTTGCCACTGTTTGGCGAGGTCGGTGCTGGGGGCGGTGATTGAGTAGGTGCTTTGACCAATTCCCTTCCAATTATCATCTCCAAATGTTGATTTACTGCTGGCTATACCAGATTTCGATTCTCCAATCACATCCCGCTCCGCCCCCGCCTGTTTATCCATCGCCTTAGATACGTCGTGCGACTTCGGAAACCCGCTGCCGTATAACCACATGAGACAGTCTCGCACCTCGAAGCCAGCGTCCTCGATAGCCACCGCCAATCGATGATAGGTCCGAGTACCACCGAAGGCGATAAGGTGACCGCCTGGTTTTAGCACACGTAATGCTTCCACCCAGAACTCTACCCCTGGAACACCATGGTCCCAGCCTTTTCCCATGAATGACAGCCCGTATGGAGGGTCGCAGACAATAGCGTCAACGGACTCAGAATCCATAGTGGTCATGACATTACGGCAATCACCGGTGTGTAGCGTATATCGTTCCATTACTTACCCCACTTGTTGCGCAGGTAGATGATACCAATGACTGCATATTGTTCTGTGTACATGACTAATCTTTCATCCGAGGCAGGACGATACCCACCTGGTTCTGGTACTTACCATGACGGTCGGCATAGGTTGTTGCAGGTCGTTCACCCTTGTAGAACAGAATCTGCGCAATCCCCTCGTTGGCGTACACACGAATAGGATACTCAGCGGTGTTGCTCAACTCAATGGTGATATGCCCTTCCCAGCCTGGTTCGAGCGGTGTCACGTTGACGATGAGCCCGCAGCGAGCGTACGTGCTTTTGCCGACAACGATGCACACGACGTCCTCAGGAATCTTGAAGCGCTCCAACGACCGACACAGCACAAACTTGTTTGGTTCGATGAGAATGTCATTGGCTTTCCACGAGAACGTGTTTGGCAGATTCTTTGGGTCAATCACGTGCCGCTGATGCCCGCTCTGCGGGTCGTAGATAGCCCACTCGTCAGCCACACGCATGTCGTACCCGAAGGAACTGACTCCGTAGGAGATGAGGCGATTGTTGTCTTTGTCACTGGTAACCTGGTACGCAGCGTACGGGTCAATCATCCCTGCCGCCGCCTGCTCCATAATCCACTTGTCGTTCATAATGCTCATTTGCGGTCCCCCTTTATTGCGAGTGCCTACGCATATTATATTGCAAAGCATAATTCTCATCATTCTCTCATCGAAAATAGGCTCTTTTCTGCAACGCATTGTATATTTTGTCGTATAATATATATAGGTTGATGAGTAAGGAGACAGCGATGAACAACAAACATGAGTGCCAGTGGTGTGGTGAGTTGACAGACATCCGTGACGCAATCTGCACGACCTGCTACGTTGCAGAGGAAATCAAGCAGATGAGCAGCGACACCTACGACCGTGAGATGAACGCCTGGTTCGAGTCAGAGCATGCAGAGAAATAGGAGGCTGAATATGCCAAAATTCAAAGTTGAAGTTGAGATTGTGATGGTGCAGGACCGTGAGATTCGGATGCACAGCGTGACGTTTGTTGATTCGATTGAAGAGGCGATGGCAATTGCCAAGTCCTTCGAGATGCAGAACGACAACCGTGGTTTTGTCACGGTGTGGGATGTTGCGAAGGATGATATCGTGCACGAGCAGCCGTTGAACAAGCATATTGTTCTCATCTGACTCTTACCTAACTCTTGCAACAAATTATATACTTTGTCGTCTAATATATATAGAACAAATGAAGGAGGCTGAATATGCACAACAACATGAGCGCAGAAGAGTTTCGTGAGATGATTGAAAAAGACCAGGACGAATTTCATGAACGGTTTATCTGGGATGAAGTTTGTGAAGACTGGGTGGAAAGAGAAGATGAGCAGGAGTAATCCTCTCATCTGACTCTCATGCAAAAGTCTATAAATTGCATGACAGATGTGCTATAATGGTGACAGGTTAAGAGAACAAATGAAGGAGCAACACATGAGCAACGCAAACAACATCTGGGAAAACGAGAACAACGAACTGCACACATTGCCAGACGGCTGGTCGTTCGTAGACTTCGGTGAAGCTTCATTCGACCTGGGCGACAACGTTGTCCTGAGCGTCGCACCAAAGTACCTCGGTCGTGGTGCATACTCCGAGACGCAATGGTCGGTGAGCAAGGTGAGCAATCCCTTCAGCGAAGAGTCTGGCGACGAACTGGAATTGGCACACATTGCCTTCTTGGCAAGTGACTGGACGAACGCTTGTGAGCAGGCTTTGAAACTGGCTCGGGGCTTCTAATGAAGTGGCAAGAGCAAGGATTGAATTTGGTAAAGGAGTTCCCTTCGGGGAGCTCCATTACCATTACGCCAAAGTACGCAGGCGACGCACCGACCAAAGAGTGGTATGTTAGCATCACCGACGTTGACAACGACATGATTACCAACAAGACGGTGTTTGGTGCTTCTCGAGACGTTGCAGTTCAATTTGCAGAAGTTCGTGCAGAAAAGTTAGGATGGTTCGATGAAAGCTGAATTACTTCCTGCTGGATGGGCGCAAGGGAATGGAATGTTTTATTTGGCACGCAGACAGGTGGACACCAACATCCGTCTTGATATTCTGTACTTGCAGTCACAACGGGCGTTTGTGGGCAAGATATACACACCACTACAGGACTACGGTGTCACCGTTGACCTCACATCGTGCAGGAGCACCTGGACCGCTGCATTGACCATGAATGCACTGTACAAAACCGTCCTCAAGAATTATGCGGCACAAGAAATTCGCTCAATTATCAAATAGGAGTTGCTATGCTGTGGAGTTTGCACAATCAGTACGTATGGCTTATCAAGAGCACCGTGACCACGTACGAGCTTATGAAGGCGAGCATCGACCAGAGTTCAGGTCAAGTACACTGGCTGCTCTACACGACGGTACGCAACAACCAAGGAGCGTTCATCGGACTGTGGAAACAGCCTAGAGGCATGTTTATTGGTTCGTACACTAGCACGTATGACTCTGAGAAAAACGAGTATGTCTTTGACCGGTCGGTGGTTGAAGCACTGATTACCGAGTTTGAGGGAAGTATCTCGAATCAGTACCTGGTCGAAGCGTCGCAGCCCAGCGTGTACCAACCAGAAACACCAACTCCTGAGGTTGCGGCACCGAGTGAGGTGCAACATCTTGACGGAAGCGGAATTTAGACAATAAAAAGCATCCGACGGTTCTGCCCAGCGTCGGATGCTTTTTCCCAGGAAGTGTTGTCTGAGAGTTCAACACGCTGTGATTGTAGCATATGTGAGGACGAGATGGCGAAAGAAAAGAAACCTGCCGGCGTCCCTAAGAATTGGGCAAACCGGATTGTTGGATACACCGAAGAATCGCCCGACCAACTGCTTGCCAATCCACAGAACTGGCGTGTGCATAGCAAGAACCAGCAGATTGCGCTCTCAGGCGTGCTGGACGACATAGGCTTTATTGCGCCCGTCATTGTCAACAGGAACACCGGTCACCTGGTAGACGGTCACTTACGTGTGTCACTAGCACTGCGGCACGATATACCGACCATCCCTGTGGTCTACGTGGACCTCACTGAACACGAGGAGCGTGAGGCGCTCTCCACGTTTGACCCAATCACCAACATGGCAAGTTCCGACATGCAGATGCTGGAAGGACTTATCAGAGACCTCGATGCCGTAAACGATTCAACTCGATTGCTGCTCGGTCAGGTGGTGCACGAAGCAAACAAGAAAGCAGTCAAGGATATCCTCGACCCGATGAACGGGTACATTGGCACCGAAGAATCTCCTGACCAGTTACCCGCATCATCAGTTCTGCCAAGGTCGGCAAACAACATGGACATGATGGAAGACGAAGAACCGCAGATAGACCCGTTGAACGTCTTGTTCGGTGACTCGATTAATCAAACGGAGGAGCGAGACGAGCTGGGCAAGAAAGTCTTTCCATCCATGTACTCGGACAACGAGTGGGGCGTGCCAACACTGAACCTGATGTACCAGCTACAACGAGTGCCGGTGCTCATCGAACGGTGGGGTCGAATAGCACGACACAACACTCGCATGCCTGGATTGTGGCACTTCTACACCGACGATTACAAGTTTACTGGCGTGTGGAAGAATCCCGACGTGGTCGTCAACACAGGAGCGATTGCTGCTATTGAGCCTAACTTCAGTACCGGCAACAACTATGCGAAGGCTGAGGTGCTGTACAACCTTTGGCAGAAGCGTTGGCTTGCTTCGTACTGGCAGTCTCGTGGGATTGAGATTGTGGTTGACCTGAATGTTGAGTACAAGTTCCGTGACATTGCGCTACTCGGAGTGCCGAAAGGTTGGCGCTCGTACGCTATGCGTCTGCACGAGTTGGATGGATACGATTTGGAAAACGTCCTTGAGTGGGAAACAATTGCCAAGGAGCACGCAGGCACAGACGATATCCTGTTCATGATATTTGCTACAAAAACCAAGGGTGTAGAGGAATTGTGCAAGGAACGTGGATGGATTAACTGCAAGATGGACGCCCAAGTAAAAGGCAGCGTACTATGACAATAACTACCGGCAATCGAAAGCCATTCACCATTGAAACAGTGGTTGGTCAAGACAATACAGAATCTGTTGGGAATACAAATATTGTCTTGCCTCGGTTATACCCTGCGCAGATGGTGGTGCGCCAGCAGTCACGTCGTTACAACATGATTTGCTGCGGACGTCGGTGGGGAAAGACCACCATGTCCGTCAACTTGATTGCCGAAGTTATTCTGGCAGGGAAGCCTGCTGGATGGTTCGCTCCAAACTATAAAATGTTGACTGAAGCGTGGCGTGACATCACCGAACGTCTTGCACCTATACAATCTCGTATCAACACGCAAGAAAAGCGTGTGGAGTACGTCACAGGCGGAGTCCTTGAGTTCTGGTCTCTGGAAAACAAGCGTGTTGCCCGTTCCCGTAAGTACGCTCGAGTGATTATTGACGAAGCGGCATTCTGTCAGTCACTTGACACCACGTGGCGTAAATCTATCCGTCCAACGCTCACCGACCTGCGAGGTGATGCGTGGTTTATCAGCACGCCGGACGGACGCAATGCGTTCTATCGTATGTGGCAGGCGGCACAGTCTCAACCGGACCGCTGGTACACGGTGCAACGCTCGTCGTACGACAATCCGTTCTTGGCTCGTGATGAGTTGGATGAATTACGCACGCAGTTGACCGAGCGTGAGTACCTGCAAGAGATTTTGGCGCAGTTCATCTCAGAGGAAGGTTCTGTCTTCCGCAATGTCGGTGCCGCAATCGTAGAAGGCGTGTCGAGTCAACCAGAACCAAACACGCAGTACTGTTTTGGCGTTGACTGGGGGCGTACAAACGACGCTACAGTTATCGTGGTACTGGACGTCAATGCAAAACAGGTGGTGCACGTTGACCGCATGATTAAAACCGGCTTTGACTTACAGGTCGGCAGGTTACAAATGCTGTACGACCGGTACAAGCCTCAGACCATTATTGCGGAAACCAACAGTATTGGTATGCCACTGATTGAGCGCCTGCAACGGATGAATCTTCCAGTTCGTGGCTTCACTACCACAAACTCGTCCAAAGGTGAGTTGATTGAAAAACTGTCACTGGCGATTGAAAAAAATGAGATTGGGCTAATACGGCACGATGTTCTCTTGCAGGAGCTGATAGCATATACTCAAGAGCGAACACCAGGTGGACAGATGCGCTACGGTGCACCTGCTGGAGAACACGATGACTGCGTGATGGCACTTGCACTCTCGTGGTACGGTGTATCTAATGCGGCAATCAATCTGCTCCAGTGGTATCGAGACAAACAAACACAGCGCCTGCTGATTCAGGCTCAGACAGCCGTGGCGGAGACAGACGACGATGAGTGATGATAAACCAACAATACCACGACGAAACACCTACGCTCCGAAGCGTGACCTTACTCAACTTGCCGGACGTCTCGGAGCAGCGTGGGACTTGCTCGCTGGTCGTCCATTCAGTCCAGGTCTTCCTGTTGAACCAGACCCTGTAACCAACGGTCAAACACCACGCCAGTATCAATTCACGGTCGGGCAAAACACCAGCAGGTTCCCTCGTGGCGAAACCATGAAGGGAACTTCGCTCACTCCCTACGACCAGTTGCGGCAACTTGCTGCGACGTACGACGTGGCTGCGTTGTGTATTGCTACTCGAGTGGAACAGATGCAAGGGCTTCAGTGGTCGATTGTTCCAAAAGACAAGCGCAAGATTGGCGATACGGAAGTCATGAAGCGCCTTGAGGCTATGACGCACTGGTGGATGTACCCTGACCGTGTCAATGACTTTCCGACGTGGGTCGGCATGTTGGTGTACGAGATTCTGAGCATTGATGCAATGACGCTGTATCGACGCAGGACCCGCTCTGGGCACTTGTATGCACTCGAGGTGGTAGACGGTTCCACAGTCAAGCCTATCATTGATGAGCGTGGTCGAACGGTCGGATACCAGCAGGTACTGTGGGGCGAAACCATTAGCAACTTCTCACGTGCATATGCCGACGCTCCAGACGAACAAATCTTTCTGACTCCTCAGGATGTTATCTATCGTCCACGGTATAGCAGGTCGTTCTCACCGTACGGTTTTCCTCCAACCGAATGGATTATCCTTCGAGTAAATACGGCACTGCGTAAGCAGACCATGGACTTGGCGCACTTCACAGACGGAAACGTTCCTGCAATGTTGGCGTCACCTCCTGATGGACTGATGGACCCCCAGCAACTCCGTGAGTTCGAGGAATTGTTCAACGCAGACCTTGCCGGCGTAGACCGAGCACGTGCCAAAATCAAGTTCATGCCATTCAACGCTAACCTGCAACCGCTTTCTCCGTTCAACTACTCAACAGAGATTGACGAATGGATGATGAAGGTCACCTGCGCAGCGTTTGGCGTTCCACCAGCAGAACTGGGCTTTACTGCGGACATTAATCGGGCTACGGCACTGGCACAAGAGAGTGTCACCTATCGACGTGGTATCGAGGGTATGGCGCAGTGGCTCAAGACTATGTTTGACCGTATCATTCACGACGATTTTGGTTCACCTGACTTAGAGTGGCAGTGGAACTTCGGTAAGACCGACGACCGCATGCTCCTTGCACAGTTGGACCAGTTGTACACCGGCATGGGTGTGTTGACTCCAGACGAAGTTCGGTCGATGCGCTTTGGCAGCCTGCTTGGTGCGTCACCACACAGCGAGGACCAGCAAGAAGGTGACAAAAACCGGCTGGGCAGCAGTGTTCGCAATCGTGCAGGAAACTGGAACACGCTTATCAAAAGCAATGTGGTCACCAAGTTGCCGCAACACCTGGTGTCAGCCGACGCTCCACCGGTCGAAGAAACCATCGCTGATGCGTTCCCAAAAGACATGATGCGTAGTGTGCTTACCTCAGCCATGTACACCATCCTGGGCGACGTCCTCATGCAACAACAACACAAAATAGCCAGTTCGCTCTCGGGCGCTATGCACCCTGACAGTCCTGCATCGTTAGTAATTGCGGCATCGTCTGCGTTGAATGGCGAACCTGAGCGCATTGCCAAAGAGATTGGTACCGCCATCTACGACGCAGTCAAGATTGGTATGACCACCACCATGATGAAGTCTGCTGAACAACCTGCATTTGGCGATACCGTGGCTGTCGGCAAAATGTTAGCAGAGCAAGAGGCACTGCGGGTCGGTACATACCTCACCGAGGTCACACGTGCCAACCTGGAGCGTCTGCTGGGCACTATGGAAAAGGCTGAGTTCAACAAGACCATCGTGTTCCAAGCATTCCCTGCACAGCGCACTGGAATAGCGGCATCTACGGTTAATCGAGCGTATCACCTAGGCGTGGTGTACATTGCCAAACAAATGGGCAAGCCTGTTGTGTGGGACACCAGTGACTGTCCTACATGCACGGAGGCACCGACCACCGAGACCATACCGAGCGTCAATGCAGCGTGCCGCTGTACGCTAACTATCGGGGAATAGAGCAATCCCACAGTCAGAACCTAATCTGACTGTGGGATTGTTTTGCTCTTGACGTTGGTGACACAATGAGTGTATTGATGAAATAAGGAGATAAAACATGGGCACCAGAACATATAGCAGGCGTGGCGTACTCACATCGTTAGGACGTCAACGTGAAGCGCAACGGACGGCTGCACAGATAGGAGCACCAGTTGGTGCTGCCGATGCACAACCAAGTAGAGTGAATCTTGAACAAGAAATGAATAACAAATCGTTGAGCGAGCTTAGCACTATTGGTACGCAAGCAGAATCTACCAACGATTTTGAAAGAGCGTACGCAGCATATAGTGAAATGGCAAACAAACGTTTAGAAACTCTTCCACAGGCTGATGGTAGAGGACTTCCTGTTATATATGACGAACAAACTCCAACAGAGGCGTTAGATAATGTCGGCAAAGCAGCGTATCAAGCGTATGAAGCAATTAAGGCAATTGCTTTAAATGGTGTTCCTATGGCAGAAGCATCAAGAATAGCAAAGTATTTGGCTACTGACCTTGTAGACATGATTCAAGTAGCACAAGCAGATATTGTTACTGCCGACCGACGTGCGGACAGAGGTCTAGATACGGACACACAGTACACCAATATTGCTGGACGGTTGATGACCCGCCAAATTAAATCAAAAAATACAGAACTCAATCGAATACTGGCAAATCTTAATAGTCTACTCGATGAAGCGTCCAGTTACTTTTATGCAGGCGCTGATAGCGGATTTATAAATCCATACTAGTAGGAGTAATGACTGATGGGAACACGTACATACTCTCGACGAAGTTCAACTGGTGAACGAGTCCTAACCGCTGAAGGGCGACGTCGAGCGGGTCTCGAAGCAATTGACATCCTGGGTAATCCTGTCCCTGACCGAGCACCTGCGGTAAGCGTAAGTGTTGAACGTGCGTTTGGACGTGGCATGAACGTGGCAGACACGCTCAAGATGTTGTCCACGCCTGAAAACTTGTCAGACGATATGCGTGCTGCAATTACGGATGGTGGAAACATGCCACTAGACAGGGCGCTAGAATATTTGCGCAGTGAATTAAAAACTATCCAAAACAAAGAAGCAATTATTGACCGACGTTTTGAAGAAAATGGAGTACGTGAGTCAATGATTCGTGATACGGGTATTAGTTTCTTGACACAAGAAACAACGCTAGCACGATTAGAAAGTTTAGCAGACCAAATTTTGAGCATACGCACGGAAATGCGAGATATGTCTATGCTTGATTCACTTCCACGTGGTTCGTACATTCGACAAGTGGAAGCGCAAATCTATGGAATATTTATAGGGCGACCCGATGGTGCAATTGACGGCAGAAATCCGTTTGGTTTTGGAAGCAACGGTTATGGACGAGGTGACCCCATGAGCAATGATGTTGCAGAGCGAGCCCTGCGTTATTTGATGCAACACGTTGAAGAAAACGCTCAACGACGTACACGAATCGCTGAGTTTCGACGACAGGCGGACGAGGCTCTTGGAAATTACCGCAGTGAAGGCGGACGCAATCTGCGACGTATGCTTGACGACCGTCAAGACCGTCTATTACGAGAATCCGCATCATCTAGTTCACGACATGAACTATTGAATCTGTTCTTGTTCTAAGCGCTACATTGAAAGAAGCTAAATTATGGGAACACGAACCTATTCTCGTCGAGGCGTACTAACTGCGGCGGGGCGTGCACGAGAGGCGCAACGTGCTGCGGCAACTGCACCAGTCACTCCAGTGGCTCCTGTAGACACAACGCCACGTAGTCTAGCGCTTGAGCGTGAGATGTACGACATGTCAAATTACGACTTGTCTGAAGCAGGTCGGATGGCAAATCGCAATGAAGATTATTTGAAAGCATGGATTGCGTATACGCAGTTAGGTCAAAACGAGTACAACCGTCTGCCAGGTGCAAACAATCCCGTAAATATGTATGGCATTTCAGAAAATGACACGCCAATGGACGTTATAAACGACATTGCTGCGCATGCTGCTGAAGCATTTGAAGAGTTTCTTAATGTAACAAATTCTGATAACGTGACAAAGGAAACTGCTCGTTTGGCGAGATACTTTGCTGACGAACTCCCTGATGTTATCAAAGAGATACAACGGTTCATCAAAGATGCACGAACGGTAGAAGATAAAGAGGCGGCAAACCTCGTTGCCCAAATTTACGTACGGAATATTGTACGGGATACGGACAACCAGGAGATTCTGAGTATATTGAATCGTCTTAACGACGCACTGGAAGAGGCGGAACGATATTACAAAGACCGTTCTGGATATACCGAAGAATAATGAGAGTATAAGACATGGGCACCAGAACCTATAGCAGGCGTGGCGTACTAACCGCATTAGGGCGTCAACGTGCTGGTCTTGAGGCACGTGAATCTCTTCTGACATACGACCAGCAGTCTCCTGCGGACCAAGCGTCGTACCGTGAAATGATGTCTGAGATTGCGGCACGTGAGGCGAATCGAGACCCTGACGACATTAACGCAGAATTAGAACGCCGTTTTGCTGAAGAAGAAAAACGTATTGCAGAATCTATAAAAATGCGATATAATGGGTGGAGTCCTGATTGGCAGCAAGGTGCATCTCCTAGTGAGTTTATCAAGGCACGCAATCAGACGACCCGTCCAGGCTTCCTGTCACCGCTGGTACCTGAGGACATTTCCAACCACAAGTTGTTCTTGTCTGCGGACGGTACGGTCGGTGTAGCGGTCTCACCAGAAGGCGATATCCAGAACGTCTTCAACAATGGTGGACCAAAGGGCGCAGGAACGGAAGCGCTACTGACAGCCATGCGGAACGGCGGCAAAACGTTAGACTGCTACGACGGTCACTTACCCGAATTCTACACGCAGTTTGGGTTTGTTGAGACTGGTCGAATGAAGTTCAATCCAGAGTACGCACCTGATGGCTGGGACTTTCAGCGCTATGACAATCCTGACGTGGTATTCATGGGATTGAAGAAGACAGGAGAAACCGATGACCAAATCCGAGAACGGGCGGCAGACAGGTCCAAATGGAAAACTCGTAAAATCGCTCGCAAAATCTACGAAGGCGACGAGTGGGACTCTGCCAAAGATGACAGCCGACGAAAAAGCCGTGTTTAATCAGGTAGTGGCATCAAGAGGGAAAGCGTGGGCTGAGCGGCACGTGAACCTGATTCTTGACCAGGCTCGAGAGCTTGGCAACTTGTAGGACTGACCGTCTGGAGGCACCTGAGCGTATCAGGTGCCTCTTTTTTGTTGCTGTGTGCGCTACGATAGACACAACGTAGATGGAGATGCACATGGGGACCAGAACATACAGCAGACGTGGTGTACTCACTGCCGCAGGAAGGCGTAGAGCCGGTCTTGAGGCAGTTGATATTCTTGGAAACGCTGTGCCAGAACCAACTGTTGACTGGTCCCCGTACACCGACACGTCACTGTACAATCCTGCGCTGTTGCCAGGCGACGTGCAAGCAATGGTTAAGGGTGGCGGTGACCTGGTGTTCGAGGAAACAAAAGACCCTGACGAGTACTCACTGGGCGCAATGAAGCGAGATGATATGGAATTGCTGGGACTTGACCACACCAAGCGTGATGACTGTCAACTTTATGCCGACATCATGGGTATCTTCAATCCACAAAAAGGAGCGTTTGCTGTACGCAGTCTTGACATCCGACAAGTGGCAAGCAAAACGTATATCAGCGTTCACAACATAAGTTTTAAAACACGTGATGGGCGGACACCAGCTGGTGTTGGCTATGCAATGGTCGCTCGACAGTTAGCGGCAATGAAAGAACTCAGTAAACGAGAAGGTGCCACAACAGAAATCTTTGTAGCTGCTGCAAACGGGGGAGGGCTAACGGGTGCATCAGTTTGGCCAAAGCTTGGCTATGAATTTTCCATGCAGGCTATACCAGACGAAGTGCGTACTCGTCTGCAAGGATTTGGGTTTGACCCGTACAAGTACGATTTTGTTGGAGAGTTGCTGATGGATAAAAATGCGGCAGGTCGGTCCGGTTTTGATGTATGGCGACCAGCAACAGAAGGTATTGATTTTGTTATTGGTGGCGAAGTGCGGATTCGACCAGGCGCTGCTCCAACACTCGCTGAGCAGATTACCCGTGAGTACGGCAAACAAAAAGGTTTTGTAAAAGGTCAATTGTCTGGTGAGATGTTCGACGACGCAGTTCTGCGTGACATTTGGCGTGATATGGGCAGAAAGGCTTAAATATGGGAACTCGAACCTATTCTCGCAGAGGTGTGCTTACGGCAGCAGGACGCAGACGTGCAGGATTAGAGGCGATTGACATCTTTGGCAATCGAATACCAGACCGTGGCACCGTACCTGTGCCTGCTCGACCCGCAGCGGTACAACCTCAACCTGTTGCTCCTGCACCCGAACCTGTGCCTACGGCAACACGACGTACTCGCACTCCACGAGTAGCGCCTCAAGCGACGCCTCAAGCAAC
>Ga0209553_1001007_pt1 | contig 14312 bp, 12 predicted proteins | sample LauGreFBDMM110DN_2_FD_188217 | JGI IMG/M metagenome (GOLD analysis project Ga0209553, IMG submission 188217) | Freshwater lake microbial communities from Lake Michigan, USA - Fa13.BD.MM110.DN (SPAdes) (version 2) | ecosystem: Environmental > Aquatic > Freshwater > Lake | place: Lake Michigan...
CATGGCGCTCCAGACCGCTAAGGCAATCGACACGACGCCACGCCGCGAAAACCGATCGGCCAGCCGCGCGATGGGAATGCCCATGAGGGCGTAGAAGACGGAAAACGCGAGGCCCGTAATAAAACCAATTTCCGTATCGCTGAGTTGCAAGTCGGCTTTGATGGAGGGAACCAACACGCCGATCATGTTGCGGTCGCCGTAGTTGAACAGCGAGACTAAGAACAAAAAAATTAGCGCCCGGCGGCGCTGGATATCGCCGATGAGCGTCCCCGACATTACCGCAAGTCCTTCTTCAAACTGTGAATTTCTAAAATAGCCGATTATACTCTGGGCGGCGGTGGCGCTAAAGACAAGGCCGCCCGCGCTGCGGTCGGTAGGAGATGACGTCACAGCGCCTCTCCCGTGCGACGGTCATTTCATATAGAGTGTGGCCATTGTCATGGACGTCTGGGGAGCTATGAGATGACCTTCAAAACATTCACCGCTGTGATCGCCTTATCCGTGGGCGCCGCATTAACCCTGCCCAGTTTCGCGGCCGAGCCTGCACCCGCCGCAACCGAAAAACCCGGCAAGCCCGCAGGCGCGGAGAGCAAGCAAAAAACAATGGGACGCTACTCGGGCTGGGAAGGACGCGAGCGCGACCTGGGCCTGGTGATGAACATGGTTGTCAAAACCATGAACGACAACGACGCCTACCAGCACGAAGTGAATGACGCACTGGTGAAGCATCACCTGACCAGCATGCAGTTTTCCAAGAACAAAGGCTTAGTTTCCGAAGCCGTGCAGCACGAAGTTGACACCGAAATGCCGATGCTAAAGCGCGTCGCTAAAATGATTGAGAAATCTGGCGACAAAGAGCTGGCGCTGAAAGCCGTATTTGACCAAACCACCTGCCATTGGCAACTGGTGCTCGATACCGAGACCGCGCCTGGGATGCGCCGTTATCGCAGCCCCTTCGGTCATGTACTGGAACAGACCACGCGGCTAAGCCAGCACGACATCACCGAGAAATGGATTCACGACAACTGGACAACACCGCGCTTTATGGCCTATGCCAAAATCTTGGGCGTGGATCTCGACGTCAGCCCCTGGCAGGACGACGGCATAATTACTGTGAAATTGAGAAATTACACGCCTGCGCCCAAACAAACCTCGGCCGTGACAAACTAACGCCGCATTTTTAATGAAGCTGCAAAGGCCGCTCTGACAAGGAGCGGCCTTTGTGATTCAGGAGTAGATGCCATGCAGGTTGAACGAAACGGCTACACCATCGACGATTCGAAAACACGGCTGGATATTGATGGTCTGCACAGCTTTATCGTGACGTCCTATTGGGTCGATGGAATTCCGCGCACAACACGGGAATAATCGATCACCGGGCGGATTGCTTTGGTGTGTATCAGGACAGCACACAAGTTGGCTTTATGCCCGTGGATGGATCGCGCTTCATGGAAATCCGCGATCCGAATGTCTATCAAACGTAAGCAACTTTAGATTTTATGACGCACATCTTGAGCTGCGCGCGCCGCACTCAGCGCACCGTCGACATCGCCGAGCTGGCGCAGAACATAAGTGAGGCGATTCCAAGCCCTAAAGTTGCGCGGGCGCGCACTGACACGCTCATATAAAAGAGAGCGGGCGAGCGTCAGTCCACCAGCTTTCACCGCGGCCTCGATCAGCATTTCTGCAAAGACATCGCGTTGCGCATGGCTGCCGCCCACCAGATGTACCAAGGAACGAACCGGCTCGAGCGTTTCAACGCAAGACTCGAACTGACCGGTTTGGTAGGCGAACACCGCCGCAGACAAATCACGCGCCACGGCCTTAGACACACTGGCATAGGTATCATCAGTGGTGTCCATATAAGCATCAATGGATCTGAGAAGTTGCTCGGCATGATCGGGCTCAACGGCCGCCAGAGGCATCATGAAATGAGCGTCGACGAAAGCCAATAAGTGCTCGTCCTTACGCCCTTTCACTTTTTCCGCCAAAACCTGCCAGCGATCTCCGACGCTGACACCGGCCATTTCAAGTCGCAGCAACAGCGACGTATCGTTCGCGAGATCAAGATATTCATCCGAAGCTGGATCCCACATTGCGTGATCATAAAGGGTAAGGGCTTGGTCGGAACGCTCCATCTCGTGCAGCACGAGTGCTTGATGCCAAACGAGATGATAGCGAAAATTGTTCCATTGCTTGCCGCCGCCCGTGAGACAGCGCTCAAGCCAGGCCAATCCTGCATCACGTTGATCGCGAATCTCATGAACGTGAGCGACTGCATGTACGGCCCAGGCATCGTTAGGGTTCAACTCATAGGCCCGCGTGGCGAGACTGAGGGCTTCATCATAGGCCCCGGTTTCTTCCAGCCCGAAGGCGCGCATCGAGAGCATGTATCCATAGGCTGGAAGCTTGTCATGCCAAGCGGGCCAAACGCGGCCGACGGAATTTCGCAAGTTATGCGAATCGCCCATATAAAAGTGTGTGTAGTGCAGCATCTTCACGGCCAGAACATCAAGCGGGTGGTCCCGCGCCGCCGCCTCCCACGCGTTGGTGGCCCCTTGAAGATCGAAATGGCACCACGCCTCCAGCGCCTTCACGTGCAGCCGCTCGCGGGATGTAACCTTGGCAGAGTGGGCTTGCGCGAGTGCGAGTTCCTTTCCCGCACGCGCAGCCAAAGATTTCGCTCCCATCAAGTGAAACAGGTAGCCCTTAAGGCAGTGCGCGAGCACAAAATCAGGATCGAGGGTCATGGTGTCTTTGAGGCGCGGGCCAATATCATTGGCAAATGCGAGATAGGACATGATGGTGGCGTCAAACGCATCGACCGCCGCCTGACTTGCAGCTGTAACTTCAAGCCCATGCGAATCGCGCATCACGGATTATGGCTTCACGGGTTTACGCTGGCGCAGGTGATCGGTTATGACGCCACCGTATTTCTCGATCCAGGGGATGGGGCGGAATAACTCGGGGTGTTTTGCTTCCACCAGCTTACGCACGAGTGTGGGGGCTTCGTCGATGCTTTGGAATCGTGGACCTTTGGCGCGGTAGAGAACGCTACCGGGCTTTTGGCTCATCAGCATCCAAGGGAACCAATCACCAGAGGATGTGAACACCATATCGGCAGGCGGCATGGGTTGCTTGGTGTCGATCACATCTTTCCAGAGCCCATGGAGTGTGGAGGAGTTTGCGCTATGGATGCGCGGGCCTGCCGATTCCAACGGCCATTGCTCGGGCGTGAACGGGTTGACCATGTCGAGTTTCTGGCCGCGTTCGAACCACACATGACCGCCACCCATCGTACATGTTAAATCAAACGACGAGGTACCCAGTGGTGAAGCGTTCTCGCGGGGCAAAGTACGGAAGCCAGTTTCATCAGCGATGAACTCGGTGGGGCCTTCACGATAGTGCATGGGCTCGACGGTACGGCCATTGAGCGGATTGAGAATTGTCTCGGCGATTTTGCCCGTGGATGGGTCGGTAAACACCGCGCCTTCCCACATGGTCACGCTGAATTTTTTATCGCCCGTTTGCTTGACGCGCCGCAAATTCAGGCAATCGACATTGACGAGGGTGAGCCCCTTTTCGCCATGGGGCATGAGATCAATCGTGCCCGAAAACCAATACCAGGCATCGCCGTCATTGGCCCGCGCACGGAGTTTCAAGTACGCGACGGTCTCAGCCCATCGGTCGGGGAACAGTTCACCCGCGCCCGGCGAGGGTGTGTCCGCGAAAGTACGAGAGGTGGCAAGCCCCGCCACGCCCCCGAGAAGAAGAGCACTGCGGCGTTGCATACTCATGTTTGATTCGCCCTATTTCGACGCGTCGGCTTTTTGCGGCGGGTCGTCTTGCATGGGCAGGCCCCAGTTGGGGTTGAACTCGTTCTTAGTGCCGATCCCCAGCGACGAAATGTCCATAATAAAAGTTTTGATCCCGCTCATGAAGCGTTCGCCGGTCGAGCGCGCAAATACCATTTTTTTGCCGTCGGGTGACACTGCCGGGAAGCCATCGAACTTGTCATTGAAGGTGAGCCTTTTCGGTGGCGTGCCAGCGAGATCGCCCAAGAATACTTCCCAGTTGTTGGTTCTCAGGTCAGCGACACGCACAAACACGTAGTGTCTTCCGTCGGGCGCGGGGAACGGGGCCCAATTCATATCCTGGTCGTAGGTATGGCGGCGCCAATCAGTGCCGTCGGTTTTAATGGTGAACATCGTCATGGGCGTCGGGCGCACCTTTCCGTACTCGCTTGCCCGCCAAGCGCGGAACATAATGCGATCATCGCCGGGCATGAAGAACGGTGCGCCTTCTTGCCAGTCGGGCGTATTGGTGAGGCGGCGCTCGCCGGTGCCATCGGCGTTCATAATCCACAAATCCATTTTGCCGTCGATCTGACGACCAAACACGATTTTCTTGCCGTTGCGCGAGACGGATACTTCGGCTTCGTAATTCTTATTGTTGGTCAGGCGCTTGCGATTCTTACCATCCAAATCGGCGATATAAAGTTCCGAGCCTTGGGGGTAGTCGTTGGAGTCCGACCAATTGCCCACGGGCATGTCGGTATGGTCGCGCGTGGAGGTAAAGATCACACGCTTGTTGTCGGGGAAAATATACGAGCACGCATCTTGGCCGCCGTCATTCACGCGCCAGGTTTTTTTGCCGTCGTCAGAGAAAATCCACGTCAGCGCACCTGCCGTGCCCATGGAGGTTTTTTTAGCATCGGGATCGCGCGTTTGCGCAATCAGGTGCTTCGAGTCCGGGCCGTAATAGGCTTCGGCCGCTTCGGGGATATTAGGAATCATGTAGTTGTACAACTCAGTGCCCGTCATGATCGGCGCCAAAGCAGTGATACGCTGTTTCATGGTCATGCCCGCCAGGGGGTTGGGCGAGTTCGTCTTCATGTCGGCGCAAGCCCCCAGCGCTAAAGCTGTGGCCGACAGAAGCACTAATTTTAAGGATCGCATATGTTTTCTCCCCAGAACGTCAAAACATTGGGTGATGACAGTGCATAATCATCAGTTTTGCAATGGTCTTGGTGAAACATAATGAGAAAACCATTCCAAGTTGACCTTTTGAATTACAGCAACGGTGGATTAAAGTGAGTTGATCAGTGGGGGAGAACAAACATGCGCGCATTCGTTTTGCTTTCGTTGGTTTTGACGCTTGCGGGGGACGCAAACGCCGCCGAACAAAAAGCCGGCGATACGTTCAAAGATTGTGAAACCTGCCCCGAGATGGTGGTGATACCAAGCGGCAAAGCCATGTTGGGCGCCGAGCCCTGGGACCAAGACATGAAAGCCGGATGGGGCCACTTGCGTGAAGTGAGCATCAGCTATTCGTTTGCTGTGGCAAAAACAGAAACCACGCGCGCGCTGTATCGGCAATTTGTAAAAGAGACAAAGTACGCCAGCCCAACAACATCGTGCAACACCTGGGGCTTTAACAAAATTCTTGGCCAGACCGAGGGATACACCTGGGACAACCCTGGCCAAGCGCAACGTGATGATGCGCCGGTGGTATGCGTGGGTTGGTTAGATGCCACTGCGTTCGTGAAATGGCTGGGCAAAAAAACCGGTAAGCCGTATCGCCTGCTCTCATCGACTGAATTTGAGTACGCCACGCGCGCCGGAACACGCGGGCCGTGGTTCTGGGGCCCAGACAACACCAAGGCCTGCGAGTACGCCAACGTTGGCGACGATACCTATCGGCGGCTCTACAGCTACGGCCCCGTGTTTGCGTGCAATGACAATTGGGAGCGCTTAGCACCCGTAGGGTTCTTCAAGCCCAATGCCTGGGGTTTGCACGATATGCTGGGCAACGCCTGGGAGTGGAGCGAAGACTGCTTTCATGCCGACATGAGCAACGTGCCGACCGATGGCCGTGCTTGGATGGCCGAGGACGGCGGTGACTGCACCGCACGCACACCACGCGGTGGCGCTTGGGCCTCGGGCACTGACTGGCTGAAAGCCATCAGCCAAAGCAAAGACCCGGCGGTGTATCACAGCCAGTTGCTGGGCTTTCGCGTGGCGCAGACACTGGCAAAATAAATCGCTGCCGTCGCAATCAAATCTTTTCGAGAATCTCGAAGGCCGCGCGTTCGCCCGATTCCAACGCGCCCTCAAGGCCGCGCGTTGAATCTGAGGTATGTTCACCGGCGAAATGTACGTTGCCGGCGGGCTTGGCCATGGAGCCCTTGAATTTTGCGATCATGTCCGGACGCCAATAGGCGTACATACCGCCCGCATAAGGATCGTTCACCCAACTCCAGGCGCGCTCGACTTTCACTTGGCCCTTGGTCGAGGGGCGTTGTTTCGCGAGTTCTTCAATATAAGCCGCACCGCCCGCGTCAAGGCTCATGCGGCTGAGGCGCATGGCTTGCTTGCCGGTGAGAAATGCATAAAGCCCAATGACATCTTCGCCGTCGCGCATGGCCGAGACGCGACCGACGAGCCCGTCGGACCACATGCCCGCAGGCATGTTATCGGCTTCCCAGAACTTGCCCTTCACCGACAGAAAGGCATGCCAGCACGTGCCATAAGGTAGCGTATTCACCGCTTCGGCTTGAGCCCCTGTGAGGCCGGGCTCGATTGCCACAAACCGCAGCGCCGAGAAAGGCAACGTCATGAGAACTGCCTTGCCCTTGAACGTGCGCCCGTCGGCGGCAATGACTTCGGCCCCCTTGGCGTCGCTACGCACCGCAGCAATCGGCGTTTTGAGAAAGAGGTCGCCTTTCAGCGACTTGGCCATAGCCTTGGGCAAGCTTTGATTGCCGCCTTCGATATCCCAAAATTGCGGGCTTCCACCGAGCGCTTGGCTTTTGGCGAAGTTCCAAACGTGGAACATATGCACCGACGATAGATCAAACGGTGTGTGGCCATAGCCAGGATTGCCACCCAAACCGAGTGCAATGGCGGCGTCAGAGTGACCTTTGGATTTGAACAAATCATACAGCGACGTGTCGTCTTTGGTGATTTTGGGTTCGGGCCATGATTCCAAATCCTCGAACGTTTTGTAGCGATCAAGCATTTGAAAGCGAAAACCATCGGGCGTGATCTTCTTATCATCACCCTGAAACGGATTGAGCGCATGCGCCGCCCAATCTTTGCGCAGGATATTTTGGCCTTTGACGTTATATACCGTTGAAAAAACTTCGGGTCGACCACCGCCGACTTCGCCAGTGCGTTTAATGCCGAAGCGATCGCACCAATCTAAAAAGCGCGCATACATCGCACCGACGGAGCCGCCGCCTGCTTCAGGCCGGCCCGGAAGATCTGTCATGGTGTAGCAGCGCCCACCGACACGATCTTTAGCTTCGACCACGACGACAGACTTGCCCTGTTCTTCTAAAATGCATGCGGCAATCAACCCCGACAAACCCGCACCGACGATAATCACATCGGCTTCTTTGGTAGCCGCGTGCAAGGACCGCGTCGATAAGGCCGAGGTTGTAAGTGCTGCCGCGCCCATGAGTTTCAATGATGTGCGGCGGGGTAGAGAAAATTTAGTCATCATTGACTCCAAGGGCAGTTATTAGCCGCCCGACTCGACTTGCTGAATCACAACGCGCGTGCCATCGGGCGAGAGCACCGTGCCTTCAGCCCCCACCACGCCTGTGCCACCGGTGCCGTTTAGCGCCGATGGCGGCGTGATGATGCGAACCCCGGACACGCCTGTGAGTTTGGCAAACGTTGCCGCAATGTCTTTGACCTTGATCACCATTAGCGTATCACCTGATTTTGGCGCCTGATCAGGCGAACGATCTAATGCCGCGAGTTGCTGGCCGGTGGCGCCCATCAATCCAATCAACGGGCCATCGGTTTTACCGGGCTCGAGAATCACAAAATGAGCCCGCGCATCTTTGTTCAGCTTCAAGGTTTTGGTCATCTCCTCGCCGCCGAAGGCGGGGTTATCAAGGCGCACTTTGTAACCCAGCGCGTCGACCCAAAACGCTTTGGCTTTGGTCACATCCCCCGTGAAAAGCGTTACACGGCGAATTTGTCCGCCGGCATAAGTGGCGGTGTAGGTGGAATCTAAATCCCGTGCGACACGAAAGCCGAAGTAATTCAAACGCCGCTCGGCGGGGTCTTTGCCGGGCCAGGCAATGCGGTTGCGTTCGGGTGCGCTCATCCAACCGCCGCCGCGCGTTTCGCGCGCATCGCATCCACCTTCCCAATTCCACGCCCGGCCATCGCGAGGGCGTCCTTGGTGGGAACCGGCATAACAATCTGCCGCCCATTCCCATACGTTGCCAACCATGTCGTAGAGACCAAATTGATTGGGCTTGAATTTGCCCACGGGCGCTTGCTCGGCATAGCCGTCTTTGCAAGGCGAGAAGCCCCATGCGAAGGGATATTTTTCTTTGCTGGTAATATCGAAGGTGTTGGCGTAATCGCAGGCTTGGTCTGTGTCATCGCCCCAAAAGCGCGATGTGTTGGTGCCTGCGCGCGCGGCATATTCCCATTCGGCGGTGGTCGGCAAACGATACGCTTTACCGGTTTTTTTACTGAGCCACGTCAAGAATACTTGCGCGTCATTCCAACTGACGCAGCCAACTGGATACTCAGGGAGTGGCCGCGCAGGCTGATAAGGGTTTTCCCACGTCGCGTCGTCTTTATCGACAAACTCGTTATCCCACACGCGGCAGGCTTTTTTCGGCGGCTGATATCCTGACTCGAGCATAAATTCTTTGTATTGCGCGAACGTGACCTCGGTGCGGCCCATCAAAAAGCCGCGAGCGATTTTGATTCTCGCTTGCGGTGTTTCGCCCCGATTAATATCGACGTCATCGGTTTCAGGCGTGCTACCGATCATGAATTCGCCAGGAGCGATAGCAACCAGATCAGGGCAGGTGGGGCAGTCTTTCAAAACCGTGCCGGGTTTCAACGCGGCTTCGGGTTTGTCTTGCGACAACACCGGAGCGGCTAGCACGCAGAGCAGAATGATCAGCCGCTTCATTTCGCTTCTCCTTCGGCGACATCGCGCGCGAGCCTAAAACCAATGTAAGTCGTGCGTGTTTTGGCATCTGCACTTTGGCGTTTGGCCGAGCGCGCATCGGCCGGGCGGCTGGTCCACGACCCGCCACGAAGCCCGCGTGTCTCGCAGCCGCCTTGCCAGATCCAGGCTTTTTGATTGGGCGGGCGGCCCCAATAACTGGCGGTGTAGCAATCTTCCACCCATTCGGCGACATTTCCAATCACGTCATGAAGGCCGAAGACATTGGGCTTGTAAGATCCCACCACGGCAAGATCAGCAGCGTTATCTTTGCAGCGCGCATACGGCCATGGGAATGGATAAGAGGCCTGAGATGTCACGTCGTAGACATTGCCGTTATCGCAGGCCAACGAAATGGACACGCCCTCAAAAGAATTAACTCCGAAATAGCGGGGAGCGGTGCTACCTGCGCGTGCGGCGTATTCCCACTCGGACTCAGAGGGCAGGCGATATGACTTGCTGGTTTTTCTACTCAGCCATGCGGCGTACGCTTTAGCATCAATCCAGCTCACGCATGTCACCGGAAAATCGGGTTTAGGAGATTTGCGTACACCATCACCCCGCCAGTCGCTTTTGGCATCAACAACCCAACGGTCGTTCCACAAGCGGCAACCGGGTTCGGGTTTATAGCCAGACTCGCGAATGAACTCGGCATACTGCGCGGTGGTCACTTCCGTTTTGCCCAGCGCAAACGCTTTTTCAATTTTCACCGGAAGCTGGAAAAATTCGCCGCTCTCGGTGTCGATTTCTTCTGAGCCACCAGGCGTGCCCATGGTGAATTGGCCTGCTGGCACCACAACCATTTCAGGGCAGGTTGGGCAGTCGCGAATCATTTTTGCTGGTGCGGCCACAACCGCAGCGTCTTCTGCGCCAAGCGCACCAGTGCCTACACCGATACAAAGCAAAATCCCCAACTCGAACGATCTCATTTCTGTTCCTCCACCGTCAGGTCACGCGCGACACGAAAGCCGCCGAAATCGAACCGATCTAATGCTGCAGCGTCCCCGTGATAACCAGGACGCGCGCGTTCAAGCGAGGTGAACCAGCCGCCGCCACGCTGAATAACGCGCTTACAGCCGCCTTCCCACACCCAGGCCGTGCCGTCGCTGGGGCGGCCGATGTGGCTTTTTGTCGCGCAATCTTCGGCCCATTCCCACACGTTACCGATCATATCGTAGATGCCGAATTTGTTGGGCTTGAGCGAACCGACAGGCGCCACGTCGGCAAAGCCGTCCTTACACATTGCATGAGTCCAAGCCAGCGGCGTTTTCTTCAGAGTGGTGATGTCGTAGACGTTGGCGGTTTTGCAGCTGTTCTCGTCCGGGCCCCACGGATAAAGGCCTGATGATCCGGCGCGCGCGGCGTATTCCCATTCGGCTTCCGTAGGCAGGCGGTACGGTTTGCCGGTTTTTGCCGCAAGCCAGGCGATATAATCTTTGCTTTCAAACCAATTGACGCAACTGATGGGATGATTGGGCTGAGGCTGTTCGGGCACGCCCGGCTTGCGCCAGGTACGATTGCGATCGTCATCATAACGACCTTTGGTTTTGTTCCACACGCGGCACAAGCCGACCGGCTCGAAATTCTTTTCGCGTGCATAAACTTCGAACTCGGCACGCGTAACTTCAGTGCGGCCCATGAGAAATGGCTTGGGAATCGTCATGGGCACCGGTGGCGCTTCACCGGTTTCGTTGTTGGCCACTTGGCTTTTGGGGGTGCCCATGCGGAACTGACCGGCGGGCACCACAACCATATCAGGGCATGTGGGACAATCCTTCACAGCACTTCCAGCTGCAGGCACAGCAAATGCCGGTGGTGCAAGCATAGTGGCTAAGAGCAACGTAACGGAACCGAGACGAAGCATCACGTGATCATTCCCCCCTCAATTCTCGCCAGACTCAAGGTCGCGCGCGACACGAAAGCCCAGAAATGAATAGCGATCATCGGGAGGATCGCCTGCGGGAAGCCCCACACGGCTGCGGTCGGGCGCAGTCATCCAGCCGCCGCCGCGCAAGCCGCGGTCGGAACACCCCGCCCATGTCCAGGCGCGCTGATCTTTCGGGCGACCAACTTTTGATGTGGTAAAACAATCCGCGACCCACTCCCACACATTGCCCACGACATCTTGAAGACCAAACGCGTTGGGCAACAGCGAGCCCACGGGGGCGACATCGGGAAATCCATCGGCACACCCAACATGTGTCCATGACAACGGATAGGCGCGACGCGCTGTGAGGTCGTAGGTGTTGGCGTAGGCGCATCCTTCTGAGGCGTCATCGCTCCAAAATCTTTTTTTGTTCGATCCTGCGCGCGCGGCGTACTCCCACTCGACTTCGCTGGGCAAACGGTAACGCTTTCCCGTTTGCTTGCTCAGCCACTGCGTATAGGCCAGGGCATCATCCCAGCTGACGCATGTCACGGGGTGATCATCGCGCGCCGTTGAAAGCAAGCCAGGGTCGTTCCAATTGCGTTTGGGCACGTCTGAGAACCGCCGCCCAACCTGATCCCAGATCCGGCAGAATTTCGTCTCGGGATCGTAGCCGGCATCCATCACAAATGCCGCATATTGGGCGCGGGTCACTTCCGTGCGGCCCATGGCAAATGACTGGCTGATATTGATTTTGATTTGGCCTGCTTCGGCGCGGCCACGCCCAACCTTGTCGAGCTCGAAGGCACTTGGATGGGTGCCAAACATGAATGACCCAGAGGGAATGACCATCACCTCGGGGCAGGTGGGACAATCCTGAATCGCTTTTTGGGCCTGCGCAGGCGTCTGCATCGACGCCACACTTGCGCACACCATCATGAGCGTTGTGATTAAGATTGAACGCGCCATGCCCTCTTCCCCTGGTTCAGTCTAGACAGAGGAAGAACGGCGCGAAAGGTCTAAAAACAATGACTTAGGCGTGTATCAGGCGACACTGAAGCCCGCGCTCTTCAGCGGAAGCTTGCGAATCCGCTGACCTGTGGCCGCAAATACCGCATTGGCAATGGCAGGCGCCACCGCTGGAACCGAGGTTTCGCCGACGCCGCCGGGCTTACCGCTACTGGGAATTAGATGAATCTCCATCTCGGGCGTATTGGCCAAGATCGGCATGGGGTAATCGGTAAAGTTGCTTTGCTTGACAGCGCCCTTCTCGATCGTGATTTCGTCCCACAATGCGGCCGAATAGCCATAGACCATGCCGCTTTCGAGCTGAGCAATCACATTGCTGGGCTCGATCAGCGTTCCGCAATCGGCCACACACGTAATTTTTTTCACGCGTAACTCGCCGTTCTTGACGGCCACATGCGCGACCTGAGCCACGACGGCGCCAAACCCGGGTGTGAACGCCAAGCCCATGCCTTCGCCTGCAGGTAACTTCGTGCCCCAGCCAGATTTTTCCTTCAGCAACTTCAGAACCGCCAATTCGCGTGCCTTGTCTTTCAGCATGGTCATGCGGAATTCGAAGGCATCTTTACCCGCCAGCACCGCCATTTCGTCGATCATGCTTTCCGAGGTAAAGCCATGTTGCGAACCGGCCACCGAGCGCCAGAAGCCAACGGGCACATTGGGGTTTTTCTCGACATACTCCATGTCCGTATTCGGCACGCCGTACACTGGATTAATCGCCCCGCTGATGGAGGTAAAATCTACAGGCGCTGGGCGTTTTTGAAACGCCAACATCGATTGCCCGGCGATCTTGGCGCTGAGCGCAATGAGGTTACCGTCTTTATCCAGCGCGCCGCGTACCCGCGAAACATAGGCCGGGCGATAATAATCGTGTTGGATATCTTCTTCACGCGTCCAATACAGGCGAACCGGCCGCCCTTTGACCGCTAACGCGATCTGCAGAACTTGACGCGTGAAATCGAGTTCCCACTTTCGCCCAAAACCGCCGCCCGCAAACGTGTTTTGTAACGTCACTTTGTCGGCCGACAGCCCGGTCATTTTGACCGCTAATTCATGCGACGCCGTTTGATTTTGGGCAGGCGACCACAGCATGCATGAGTTGTCAGTCACGAAAGCTGTCGACGACATCGGCTCCATGCAGGCGTGGGCCAGTAAGGGGACTTCGTAAATCGCCTCAAGTGTTTTTGCGGCTGTCTTGAAAGCTTCAGGCACATCGCCTTTTTTGAAGGGCGCGACGGGCTTGCCAGTCTCTTCAAGGGCTGCGCGCAAATCACGCGAGTGTTGCGCCGAACTAAAATTCTCACCGCCCTTGGAATCCCACTCAATCTTGGCGGTATCGAGTGCCTTTTTAGCTTGGTAGAAATTTTCAGCCACCGCCGCCAACCCACCCGTGCCCGAGCCATTGTCGATGTCGAACACACCCACGACACCCTTCACCGCCAGTGCAGCGGCGCGGTCGTAAGACTTCACTTGACCGCCGAAGACCGGCGAGGTGGTGAGCGTAGAAACCAACAAACCTTCAGCGGCAATATCGGCACCATAGTGAGCGCTGCCATCAACTTTGGCAGGCGTGTCTTTGCGCGTGAAATCTTTGCCAATGAGTTTCCAGGTTGTGGGGTCTTTCAATTTCGGCTCGGCTGGAACCGGCAACTTGGCCGCAGCCGCAGCAACAGCACCGAACGTCACGCTGCGCTTCGACGCGTCGTGATAAATTTTGCCGTTTTCAGCGCGGCATTGGTCGAGCTTCACACCCCATTGCTTCGCGGCAGCCGACACCAGCATTTCACGGCCTTGGGCGCCGGTTTTCAACAGCACCGGCATATAGCCAACAATGGCGTCGGAGTTGCCCGTGCTTTGGCGTTTTTTAGCCGGGTTCGCAAAGGCCATATTGGCCGTAGCCAGATTAATCTCGACGCGGCTGAAATCTGCTTCGAGCTCTTCGCACAAGATTTTCGGCAAGCTCGTATAGACGCCTTGACCAAACTCGATTCCTGGCACCACGACAGACACAACATCATCGGGTGTGATTTGCACATAGGCACTTAAGTACGCCGCCCCCTCACCTTTGGCCGCGGCCGAGCGCGTGGTCGGCAGCGTCATGGCTAGCGTTAGCCCGCCTGCGGTCGTTCCCATAAATCCCCGGCGACTTTGTGCCTGAAGGGTAAGGTTTGGGTTGGAGATCTTATTCATGACGTCCCTCCGGAAAGATTAAATACAGTGCGCTGAGCCAATTAGCCGATCCTAGCATAGGCCCCCCGGCTGACCCAAGATGGCCAATGCGTCGTGTGCGCTCTGAGAGCGTGGCGGTTTCAGGCGGTTTGGAGCCGTTTTTTGCCACGATCTACTTTGTTTCAAGTTCAATGGCCTCAAAATTAATCGAGATGCCTTCGCCCCGCGTGGCGTAATTTTTGACGCGCGGGGCGAAGGCATCTCG
>Ga0209553_1001009_pt1 | contig 14312 bp, 9 predicted proteins | sample LauGreFBDMM110DN_2_FD_188217 | JGI IMG/M metagenome (GOLD analysis project Ga0209553, IMG submission 188217) | Freshwater lake microbial communities from Lake Michigan, USA - Fa13.BD.MM110.DN (SPAdes) (version 2) | ecosystem: Environmental > Aquatic > Freshwater > Lake | place: Lake Michigan, USA...
CTCTCAGGCGGTAACAACTTTGCAACCACTCTGTTCTTCAATGCCTCTGCGTAACGTGCCATATTTATTCCTTATCGCGCCAAAGTTAAAGATCATAACAAGGCGACAACTAGTCTGACACGGGGGGACCTCCGAAACGGGTCTATACGTCGAGATTCCGGACCCCAAGCGCATTGTTCTCGATAAAAGCCCGTCTCGGCTCCACCGCGTCGCCCATCAGGGTGGAAAAGATTTCATCTGCCGCGATACTGTCCTCGATTTGAGCTCGTAACAGTCGGCGGCTATTAGGGTCCATCGTAGTCTCCCACAGTTGAGTTGGGTTCATTTCTCCCAATCCTTTGTAGCGCTGCATCCCAATCCCTTTTTTAACCTCCTGCAGCAACCAATCAAGAGCCTCTTTAAACTCTCTGACAGACTGCCTTTGCTCGCCACGTTTTACATACGCATCCGGGCCCAATAGTTGATCTAAAACTTGCGCTGTTTTTTTAATCTGAACGTAATCCCCGCTACGCAAAAAATCCTGGTCCAAGTGACTAGTACGAATGTTCCCGTGCTGCATCCGGGTTATTTTCAATCTAAACCCTTCTGTAATGGCATCATATTCTGGTGAGATTTCAACCCCTGTGATATGAGCGACCAAACTTGCCGCACTCTTGGTGGCTTCCATTTTGCTACTCAGATTTATGTTTGGATGACGGAACAATGCATGCATCGCTTCACTATCAATTAATCTACTCATCCGTTCAATGACTGCTTCCGCCAATAAATATTCATTAGCGATTTTCGCCAAAGTCTCTCCTGTCAGCGGCGACTTACCTGTGTGAGTGTGCAACTCTGCATCTGTCAGGGCTAACCCCAATAGATATTGCTTGAGCTCATGATCATCCTTAACGTAACGCTCTTGCTTGCCATGTTTGATCTTGTAAAGAGGTGGCTGAGCTATGTATATGTGTCCTCTCTCTATCAATTCCGGCATTTGTCGGTAGAAGAACGTAAGCAGTAACGTCCGAATATGTGATCCATCCACATCCGCATCGGTCATGATGATAATTCGGTGATAGCGTAGTTTGTCTGGATTGTACTCATCCCTGCCAATTCCGGTGCCTAAAGCGGTAATCAGTGAAATGATCTCTTGTGATGAGATCAGCTTGTCGAAGCGCGCTTTTTCAACATTAAGGATTTTCCCTTTTAAGGGCATAATTGCTTGGAATTTTCGGTCTCGCCCCTGCTTGGCAGACCCTCCCGCCGAGTCACCCTCGACCAAATAAAGCTCGCATTGTGAGGGGTCCTTTTCTTGGCAATCCGCTAACTTTCCTGGCAACCCCATTCCATCCAGCACACCCTTTCGCCTTGTCAACTCGCGGGCCTTACGTGCGGCTTCTCTTGCTCTTGCAGCATCTATTATCTTGCCGCAAATGGTCTTGGCATCTATTGGATGCTCTAAGAGGAATTCCGCTAGCTTTTGGGCTACGATCTCCTCTACAGCCGGCCTTACTTCGGAGGATACAAGTTTCTCCTTCGTCTGCGATGAGAACTTTGGTTCAAATAGTTTCACCGATAAAACGCATGACAGGCCCTCGCGCATATCATCGCCCGCGGTTTCAATTTTGGCTTTTTTTGCCAAATCATTTTTTTCAATATAGCTATTTAGGGTTCGCGTCATTGCAGCGCGAAGTCCGGTCAGATGTGTTCCTCCATCCTTCTGCGGAATATTATTCGTAAAACACAAAACCTGTTCAACATAACTATCGTTCCACTGCATTGAAACTTCGACCGCGATGTTATCCTTCTCTCCTGCCGCATAAAAAATGTCAGGGTGTAAGACCGACTTGGTGCGGTTTATGTATTCGACAAAACTTTTCACTCCCCCGACAAAAGCAAAGGTTTCTTCTTTGCCGTTTAGTTGGTCCACTAGTTGGATTTTTACGCCATTGTTAAGAAATGACAATTCACGTAGTCTTTTTGCAAAGATGTCATAATGAAACTCTATATGGCCAAATATTTCCTTACTAGCAAGGAAATGTACTTCTGTCCCCCGTCTTTCGCTCTTCCCAGTAACCGCTAACGGTTGTACAGGAACCCCCTTGCAGAACTCCATTTGATGTGTCTGCCCGTCTCGTCGAATGGTAAGCCGTAGCCACTCAGAGAGTGCATTGACAACCGATACGCCCACGCCATGTAGCCCCCCCGATACCTTGTATGAATTGTCATCGAACTTGCCTCCGGCATGTAGTTCCGTCATAACAATCTCTGCGGCAGATCTTTTTAATTCATCATCATTCTTGATGCCTGTTGGGATTCCGCGACCATTATCCTGGACCGATATAGAGCTATCCGGATGGATGATCACGGTAATCTCGTCACAATGGCCCGCCAATGCCTCGTCGATCGCATTGTCCACCACCTCGAAGACCATGTGATGGAGGCCGGTCCCATCGCTTGTGTCTCCAATATACATCCCAGGCCTTTTGCGCACAGCATCTAACCCTTTCAGGATTTTAATGCTGTCTGATCCGTATGTCTCTTGGTTGTCTGGTTTTTGTATGTTTTTTTGACTCATTATCTGTTTCTTTAACCTGGTTTGTTAAGCTTGTATAACTTTGTTTTTGTTATTTATTTTATATTCTCATCGGCATTACGACATACTTAAAGTTATCATTCCCTGGAACTGTTATTAGGGCGCTGCTACCCGCATCTCCAAATGAACACTGTACCGTTTCACAGGTTAAATTATTCAATACATCAAGCAGGTACGTGATATTAAAGCCAATATCCAGCGCCCCCCCCTCGTATTTAATTTCTAATTCTTCTTGAGCCTCTTCCTGTTCACTATTATTGCAGACTATTCGTAAATTATCTGTTGTTAGTATGATTCGAGCTCCGCGGAATTTTTCATTTGAGAGTATCGCTGCTCGTTGTAATGTTTGGAGTAATAGCCCGCGGTTAACTTCAAAATACTTTTGGTATCCGCGCGGAATGACGCGGTTGTAATCGGGAAATTTGCCGTCTACAATCTTCGACACTATTACAATGTTTGAAAATGTAAACTTGATCTGATTTTGTAAAATTTCTACAATAACCGGGTCGTCGCTATCATTTAATTGTTTTGCTAATTCCAGAACGGCTTTCCTTGGGAGTATAACTTCCCTTCTTTCTTGATTTGATTCCAGCTCAACCCACGCAAAACTAAGTCTATGCCCATCTGTCGCTACCGCTTTCAGATGATTGTCTTCCAGCAGCAATAAAAGACCATTTAAATAATATCTTATATCCTGCTGTGCCATTGCATATTGGACTAAGAACAACAGGTTTTTTAATTCTTTCTGTTTGAGGGTTATTCTTGCCTGTTGTTCTGTGCTTTCTGGGAACTTTGGAAAGTCTTCTACGGGTAATGTTTGTAAATTAAATCTACTTTTCCCGGCTTTTACTTGTAAACGATTCTCTTCTAAATCAAGTGTTACCAGTGCCTTTTCCGGTAGTGCGCGTAAAATATCTTGTAATTTTTTGGCGGCCACTGTCACTGCTAATTCATTTTTTGTTGTCTCATTGTTGTTGGTTATGGTTGTTATTTGTATTTCTAAATCCGTAGCCATAAACGTTAAATTTTCATTTTTCTTTTCTATTAATACATTTGAAAGTATTGGTAAGGTATGCCTTCTTTCGACTATCCCTGTTACTGCCTGAAGAGGTCTTAATAAGGCCTCCTTTTCAGTTTGTATTAATTTCATTTATTTAAACCTTAATAATAGTTAATAGATGTTAGCTAAATTCGGTATTATTTTATTTTTTCTTTATTAATCAATTGGTTGTTTTGTTTTTTCGCACCATATTAATCCGGTATCGTTTTGAGTTTGTTTGTGGATATTTTTTTTCATTTGCTAAAGTTTTGATTTATCCACAAAGTATTCAATTGTTTTTAACCCCTCAAAATATGGATTAGTGTATTAAAGTCTTTGTTTGTATTTGAATCCGATACCCTTAATTCTGCTATTTTTCTATATCCATGCAGTACGGTGGTATGGTCTCTCCCACCAAATGCTTCTCCTATATTCGGTAGGCTTAGCGTTGTTAATTCCTTTGCTATCGCCATTGCCATTTGCCGAGGTCTTACAACTGTTCTCGTGCGGTTCTTCGAATACATTTCTGCGACCTTGATCTTATAGTAATCGGCTACGGTGTTCTGTATATTTTCTATTGAAATTTGGCGGTTTTGAATCGCTAATAAATCCTTCAGTGATTCCCTTGCGAGCTCCGGTGACAAAGCTAGACCTGTAAATCTTGAGTAAGCGAGAACCCGTTTTAATGCTCCCTCTAGTTCTCGTACGTTTGAGCGTATATGTTTTGCAATAAAGAATGCTATATTTTCATCTAGCGTTATTTTTTCTAATAGCGCTTTCTTCAATAGGATCGCGACTCGCATCTCTAGTTCTGGAGGTTCAATGGCAACAGTTAACCCCCATCCAAAACGAGAAACTAAACGCTCTTCCATCCCCGTAATTTCTTTTGGGTAAGAGTCACATGTGATGATTATCTGCTTATGTGCTTCTACGAGAGCATTGAAAGCATAAAAAAATTCTTCTTGGGTTCGATTTTTCCCCCCAATGAACTGGATATCATCTACTAGAAGGAGGTCTAGCGAATGATAGTAGCGTTTGAATTCATCAAAGGCTTTGTGTCGGTAGGCGCTTACCACATCTGAAACATACTGTTCTGCATGTATATAGCGTACCTTTGCTTCCTTATTTTGGCTTAATACCAAATTTCCAATAGCTTGGATTAAGTGAGTTTTGCCTAATCCAACTGCCCCATATATAAATAGGGGGTTATATGCGGTTCCTGGGAATTCGGCAACCTGTATTGCGGCAGCGCGAGCAAGTTGATTCGCTTTTCCTGTTACGAAGCTATCAAAGTTAAATGTGGGATTTAATCGGCTTATGTTTTGTTGGCTATACCCCTTTTCTTTGAGAACGCTTTCTGGCCTTTGTTTCTTTATTATGGGCAGCAATATTTCACTTGTTTCGTTCTCTTTGGGGATTTCTTCGTTTTCTGTGTTCTTGAGGTTTTCAAGATTTAATTTAAATTTCACGACTTTCGAAAAGTGGCCTTCTGCCAGGTTTTCTATTGTAGCCAGAAAATTCTCTTTTACCCATTGCTGAACAAAACGGTTTGGAGCTGTTATTACTATTTGATCTGGGGTGCTATTTGATAAATCAAGCTGCAATGGCTTGATCCAAGTGTTGAATTGTTGTGAGCTCAGTTCTTTTGCAAAATATCCAAAGCATGAGCTCCAAAAGGTTTCTGCGGTTCTCATGGTCATTTCATTAGCGGTGATTCTGTATTTGCGACGTTCATTTGCAATTATTTGAATTCATTCTATTCTCTTTTCTCCAACTTATCCACGGGCTCAAAAATATTAGTTGACATCCCTCCTTTACAGCGTTGTAATGCTGAGTTTATCTACTCGCTCTTAGAGGGAAAATGAAGCGTACTTATCAGCCATCTGTTACTCGAAGAAAGCGTACTCACGGTTTTCTGGTTCGTATGAAAACTCGTGGAGGGGCTTCTGTTATCCGCGCCCGACGCGCTAAGGGACGCACACGTTTGGGAGTTTAGGTTTGAGTTAATGTTTTTTGGTTCTTATTATTTTGTGAGTCTGTATTATTCGTTTTCTTTCGAAATATCACCGGTTGCATAACGCAGAGGATTTTTCTTCTGTTCTCCGGTTCAGATGTTCTAACAACGGCGAATTTTTCAGGATTTTTGCCCGACCAAATAACCTTGCTTATTCGCGCCTTGGTTTCATTGTTGCCGTGAAGGTTGAGCGACTTGCGGTTAATCGCAATCGGGTGAAACGGTTGTTGCGCGAACTATTTCGCGCCAAACATCAGCAACTGTCTGGTTTAGATTTTGTTGTCCGGTTACAGCGTGGCCTCTCCTTTGAAGATTCTCCGCGGGCCAGGGCAGAGGCAGATATTCTTATAACTCAATTGCTTCGATGTCGCGATTAATTATCAGTTTTATTCGGGTCTATCAGTATTGTTTGAGTCCTTTTTTGGGGTCTTCGTGTCGGTTTAGCCCTACATGTTCTCACTATGCGTGCGCGGCCCTGACAAAACACGGGTTTTTTCGAGGCTCGTTGATTAGTGTTTGGCGAATTCTGCGTTGTAACCCTTGGTGTCAGGGCGGGCACGACCCCGTTCCATAATCTTTTTATTGAGACTGAATTATTTGCGTAACGGGCTGTATCCGTTTTCGTTAAAACTTACGTTTGCTAAATAATATGGATACAAAAAAACTCATACTTTTCATGATCTTTTCTACCTCCCTGCTTTTCTTATGGGATGCGTGGCAGAGACAACAGGCCCCCCCCATTGCACCTGCCTCTGTTTCTAAGCCTTCGGGAAGCACTCAATCTGAGGGTTCAAAAGATGATAGACCGGTCCCCGGCGAAGGTCTTGTTTCTTCTCAACCGGTTAAAGTGTCGCCCACCGAAGTTGATTTAGGTGGGAAACTTGAGCCCGGTGAGGCCATCGTTGTTAAGACTAATATCATTATTGCTGAGATAGACACCGCGGGAGGTGATTTGCGGCGTGTTGAGCTATTGTTTCACCCAGAAAGGGGCGATAAGAATAAGCCTTACGCACTTATTGATAATCGGCCTGGACGCATCAATGTTGCTCAATCGGGTTTGATAGGAGAGGGCCTCCCCAGTCATAAGACTCGTTATACTTCGGCTACGACTAACTATAATCTAGGCCCTAATCAATCTGAGGTTAAGGTTCGTCTTCTTGCACCTGAGGTCAACGGTGTTCAGGTCACCAAGATATATACCTTTTATCCTGATAGTTACATCATTGATGTTGGTTTTGAGATTCTTAATCAGGGTTCTTTGGTTATTCAGCCTTTCTCCTATTATCAAGTATTACATGACAGCCTTCCGCCGGATAGTTCCCTTTTTATGGTGCCTACTTATACGGGCGCTGCTATGTATACCGACCTGGAAAAGTTTAAGAAGATTGAGTTTTCCGCCTTAGATAAGAATAACGCTACTTATCCTAAAGACTCTGATAATGGCTGGATTGCCATGTTGGAGCATTATTTTGTGACTGCTTGGCTGCCCTCAGATAAAACCCCGCGCGAATATTACGCGAAACGACTCAGTGAAAATAGGTATACCGCCGGCGTTATTGTCCCGGCAGGGGTTATCGAGCAAGGAGAGACCAAGGTTGTTGGTGTTCCGCTCTATGTCGGCCCTCAGGAGCAGAGTAAGCTTGCCTCTCTTGCTTCCGGTTTAGATCTTACTGTTGATTACGGCTGGCTTACCGTGATCGGCGCACCGTTATTTTGGCTTCTTTCTGTGTACCACTCCATGACCGGAAACTGGGGTGTTTCAATTGTTCTTTTAACACTCTCGGTAAAGTTGGTTTTCTTTCCCTTATCGGCCGCGGGATACAGGTCTATGGCCAAGATGCGGGTTGTTGGCCCTAGGCTCCAGAAGTTGCGTGAGCAACACGGCAGTGACCGGCAGCTGATGCACCAAAAGATGATGGAGTTTTACAAGGCTGAAAAAATTAACCCACTGGGCGGTTGTTTGCCCATTCTTGTCCAAATCCCGGTATTTATCTCTTTGTTTTGGGTATTGCTTGCTAGTGTGGAGCTTAGATACGCGCCCTTTATCCTTTGGATTGAGGATATGTCTTCGCCGGACCCTTATTATGTTATGCCCATTATTATGGGGATTTCTATGTATTTTCAAGCGAAGTTAAGTCCGGCCCCTACCGATCCGATACAGGCGAAAGTGATGCAAATAATGCCATTCGCTTTCAGTGTGTTCTTCTTCTTTTTCCCAGCCGGACTAGTGCTGTATTCGTTAACAAATAATATTCTTTCAATTGCTCAGCAATGGCAGATCACACGGATGATTGAACGCGCTGCTGCTGCTGCTGCCACTACCCCGAACATGAAGAAGTAGTTATTTTTTGTAGGTTTGTTTTGGCTTTTTAGTGCATTCTTGTGAAACCATCGTCAATCCGTGACTGATGTATTGTTTCTCGATTCAGTTTACGCCGCCTAATGCCCACTACCGATATTATCGCCGCCATTGCCACCCCGATAGGGCGTGGAGGTATCGGCGTAGTTCGGATTTCTGGCGCAGATTTGAAGCCCTTGTCTCTAGCTATGCTGGGCCGTATTCCTATACAAAGGCACGCTACCCTATGTGCATTCCAAGACGATGATGGGTTAACCATAGACAACGGGATTGCTCTTTATTTCCCAGGACCACACTCGTATACCGGAGAGGATGTGTTGGAGCTTCAGGGCCATGGCGGCCTGGAGATCATGAAGCTCTTGCTTTCTCGATGCCTAGCTGTAGGCGCTCGCCTGGCTCGCCCAGGGGAGTTTACTCTGAGAGCATTCCTTAATAATAAGATCGACCTTGCTCAGGCTGAGTCCGTTTCTGACATTATTGATGCGAGCAGTAGTGCGGCGGCACGCTGCGCTGTTCGTTCGCTGCAAGGCGATTTCTCGGCCGCCATTTTAAAGTTGGTAGATTCCGTGACCGGTTTGCGCATGATCGTTGAGGCGACACTGGACTTTCCCGAGGAAGAGACGGGTCTGTTGCATCAGAGCGGTTTGTGCGCGAAGCTCAATGAAATTAAGGCTCAGCTTGAGTGTGTGCTTACGTCGGCTAAGCAGGGTAGTTTGCTCCGAGAGGGCGGGCGTGTCGTGCTAGTAGGCCGGCCCAATGTCGGCAAGTCTAGTCTAATGAATCGTTTGGCTGGTGATGTCATTTCGATTGTAACGGAAGTTCCCGGCACTACCCGAGATACTATACGTCAAGAGATTAATCTTGAGGGCGTGTCTTTACAGCTTATAGATACTGCCGGTCTACGGGAGACGCATGATCCTGTTGAAAAGATCGGAATTGCGCACACACTCGCGGCCATTGAGAATGCCGACCTGGCCTTGTTGTTGATGGATGTAAGTTCTGGCGCAGCCCCCGAGGACCGGGCGATAGTCGATAGCTTTCCATCCGGATTGCCTGTGATCCAGGTCTTTAATAAGATCGACATTTTCGGCGATGAACCGCACATTAATTCTTCGAAAGGCGGGCCAGAGATTTACCTGTCTGCAAAGACCGGTGCTGGTGTAGATTTGCTCCGGCAGAGTGTGCTTGAAGCCATTGGGTGGCGGGCTAATCCTGCTGGAGAGGGCCTGTTCATGGCTAGGCGCCGGCACCTACTGGCCCTCTTAGAATCCCACGGGCATCTAGAGGCCGCCGCTGAAATGGTTGAGAGCGAGACCCAATTGGAATTGCTGGCAGAAGAATTGAGGCTTTCACAGCGTTCGCTATCATCCATCACAGGCGAGTTCAGCTCCGACGCTTTGCTGGGAGAGATATTTTCTCGGTTTTGTATTGGCAAGTAATCCAAAATCTGCCCCCTGTCTTGGGGGTTTCACGTGAAACATCCTCTGTTCTCAGGGGCGTTCTGATTTTTGCCTAAAACCGAAGGGAGCGGTTACGCCCCCCTAGTTTTGTCGTAGAATGCTTACCTTCTAGAAATATAATAACTGTTGAATTGATGTTCTCCTCAGAAAATTTCGATGTGATTGTGGTGGGCGGCGGCCATGCTGGGACTGAAGCGGCTTTGGCGGCCGCACGGATGGGCCAAAGAACGTTATTGCTATCACATAATATTGAGACATTGGGGCAAATGTCGTGCAACCCCTCAATCGGCGGGATTGGCAAGGGCCATTTAGTTAAAGAGCTAGATGCGCTAGGGGGGGTTATGGCTGCGGCCGCTGATGAGTCCGGTTTGCAGTTTCGAATACTTAATTCAAGTAAGGGTCCCGCGGTAAGGGCGACCCGCGTTCAGGCAGACCGGATGCTCTATCGGCAGGCGATCAGACAACGATTGGAGAATCAGCCGAATCTTTGTTTGTTCCAACAGGCGGTGGATGATTTAACCCTTGAGGGTGGCCGGGTCACGGGAGTCGTCACGCAGATGGGGGTAAGGTTTTCTGCGCGGGCTGTGGTCTTAACCGCGGGAACTTTTCTTGGTGGATTGGCGCATATTGGACCAAGTAGTTTTCAGGCAGGGAGAGCCGGTGACCCGCCATCTATAAGTCTCGCCTATCGTTTGCGGGAGATGAGTCTACCCGTAGGGCGTTTGAAGACAGGCACTCCGCCAAGGATAGATGGGCGCAGCATTGACTATTCGGTTATGGAGGAACAGCGTGGGGATGAGCCCGCGCCAGTATTTTCATTCATGGGGTCTGTCTCTCAGCATCCACGTCAATTATCTTGTTGGATTACACAAACAAATGGCAGGACGCACGATATTATTCGCGCCGGATTAGATCGATCTCCCTTATTTACGGGCACAATTGAGGGAATGGGCCCGCGCTATTGTCCCTCGATCGAGGACAAGGTGGTGAGGTTCTCTGCCAAGGAGTCGCACCAGATCTTTCTTGAGCCGGAAGGGCTTCACACGCACGAAGTATATCCAAATGGAATCTCGACCAGTTTGCCGTTTGATATGCAGGTTGATCTGGTGCGGTCTATTAAGGGTCTGGAAAATGCGCATATTACGAGACCTGGGTATGCAATTGAATATGATTACTTTGACCCGCGAGGACTTAAGAGCTCTCTTGAAACGAAGTCGGTAGAGGGATTGTTCTTTGCGGGACAGATCAATGGAACGACCGGTTATGAAGAGGCTGCCGCGCAGGGTCTTTTAGCCGGCATCAATGCGAGCCGCAAGCTGCAAGGGGTCGATGCATGGTGTCCGCGACGTGATGAGGCATATTTAGGTGTGCTGGTAGATGATCTCATCACCCGCGGCGTTACTGAGCCCTACAGAATGTTCACCAGTCGAGCAGAGTATCGACTCCAACTAAGGGAGGATAATGCTGACCTACGTTTGACCGAGATCGGGCATACCTTGGGTGTGGTGGATGAGGTGCGTTGGGCTGCATTTAATAAAAAGCGTGAAGCAATTACAGAGGAGGAAGCAAGGTTAAAATCGGTTTGGGTCAACCCAAAGATGAATATGAGCCCCATGTTTGAAGCCGACATTTTCAGAGTGCTGGGTAAACCACTTGAACGGGAATACTCTTTATATGAGTTGCTGCGTCGTCCATCAGTGACCTATGCGGACCTGGCGGCATTAATGCCTGGCGATTTCCGGGCCATGGATGTCATGGTAGCAGAGCAGATTGAGATCAAAGCGAAGTATTCTGGCTACATTGAACGACAGAAGGATGAGGTGGCTCGGCATTTGCAACATGAAGAGACTCGCTTGCCCCAAGACCTAGATTATGCTTCTGTTCGGGGTCTCTCGGGCGAAGTGCAGCAAAAGTTGAATCAGCATAAACCTGAAACAGTAGGTCAAGCATCGCGTATTTCAGGTATGACACCGGCAGCCATTTCTTTATTATTGGTGCATCTTAAGCGCGGCTTTTCCGTCACGGACAAAAAGAAAACCGCATGAATCTAATGCAATTGTTATCGGATGGGCTTGGAGAGATAGGGATCGGGGTTTCAGATCAAGAGCAGACGCGATTGATGCAATATTTGGACTTGATCAAAAAGTGGAATCAGATATATAACCTGACGGCTGTCCGTGATACTGAGACAATGATGACTAGGCATCTATTAGATAGTCTGTCAGTTCTTCCGCATATTGCCGGACCTAGCATTGTTGACATAGGGAGTGGCGCAGGTTTGCCCGGGATTCCACTAGCCTTAGCCCGTTCAGATTGGCATGTGGTTTTAATAGAGAGCAATCGCAAGAAGGCTGTTTTTTTGCAACAGGCCCGCATTGAACTGCAGCTCGAAAATGTTGAAGTGATCGCTGAGCGAGTAGAAGATTTTCACCCGAAAGCTAATTTTAATACAGTGATCTCACGCGCTTTCTCTGATTTAACTGATTTTATTCAGGCGGCAGGGCATCTATGCACAGAGGAGGGGTTCGGCGGGAGACTGGCAGCGATGAAGGGGGTTTATCCGCATGAGGAATTGACCCAGATCCCGATAAATTTCGTACTTGAAAATATACACTCTATAACGGTCCCCGGGCTTAAGGCGGAGCGGCATTTAGTTATGCTAAGGCGGGCGTGATTAATAAAGCGCCCTTTTTGTTTGGATTGTTAAATATCCGGTGATGCCGGTTTTGGGGCAAGTGTAGTGGCAAAGATTCTGGCAATTACTAATCAAAAGGGAGGCGTCGGAAAGACGACAACCAGCGTTAATTTGGCGGCAAGTCTGGCAGCCGCGAAGAGGCGTGTACTGCTGGTTGATCTGGATCCACAAGGAAATGCGACCATGGGCAGCGGGGTTGAGAAGCGCGGCCTGCAATACACTATTTACCACATATTGATTGGTAATCAGAGCGTTACGGGCGTTCGCACATCAGCTACCAGCGGCAAGTATGATCTGATTCCCGCGAATCGCGATCTGGCCGGCGCCGAAGTCGAGATGGTCGATTTGCCCCAGAGAGAAGCCCGACTGAAGGCCGCCTTGCAAGAAGTGGAGAACGAGTATGATTTTATCCTCATCGATTGTCCCCCCGCGCTAAACTTACTGACACTAAATGGACTCTGCGCAGCACACGCAGTAATGATCCCGATGCAGTGTGAGTATTATGCGCTGGAGGGGTTGAGTGACTTGGTTAATACAATCAAGAAAGTTCGTGCTAATTTTAATCCGGCGCTAGAAATCGAGGGATTGCTACGGACTATGTTTGATCCGCGCAGCATACTCTCCCAACAGGTGTCCCAACAGCTCCAGCAACACTTTGGTGAAAAAGTCTACCGTACGGTAATTCCGCGGAATATAAGACTGGCTGAGGCGCCAAGCTTCGGCATACCAGTGTTATTCCACGACAAGCTATCAAAGGGGGCGCAAGCTTACCTAGCATTAGCAGGAGAAATACTTAAAAAATATCCGACGGTCATCGCACAAATTTGAGACAAAATGGAGAATAAGGACAGAACATGGCAAAACTAAAGGGTTTAGGGCGGGGCCTAGATGCGCTGTTATCAGGAAACGAGGATAGCAAAGGGTCAGGAGAGCCATTACAAAACCTGAAGACTGCGCACTTACAGCCGGGCAAGTATCAGCCACGGACCCATATGGATAAGGAGTCCTTATCTGAGTTAGCAGATTCCATTAAATCTCAGGGGGTAATGCAACCGGTGCTGGTGCGGTTGGTTTCTGCCGGTCGGTATGAGATTATAGCGGGTGAGCGGCGGTGGAGAGCTGCCCAAATGGCTGGTCTCGAGGAGATTCCCGCCCTAGTTCGAGATGTACCGGATGAGGCCGCATTGGCCATGTCCCTGATAGAAAATATCCAACGAGAAAACCTAAGCCCGCTGGAAGAAGCTCAAGGTATACAGAGACTTATCAACGAATTTAGTATGACACACCAAGCGGCGGGACAGGTGTTAGGAAGTTCCCGGAGCGCGGTGTCGAATCTTCTGAGGTTGCTTAATTTAGCGGCGCCAGTGCAAGAGATGATGATGCAGGGCAAGATCGACATGGGCCATGGGCGTGCGCTGCTCGCACTACCCGCCGCCTTACAAATAGAGATAGCACACCAAGTTATACATAAACAGCTTTCCGTACGGGAGACTGAGAAGCTGGTGAACCGAATTGAGAGCCCAAAGCTAAAAGAGCCCCGGAAACTAGATCGCGACTTATTTAGCCTGCAGGAGAGCGTATCAGCGAAGATCGGAGCTCAGGTAACCATTAAGGTGAAAGGAGGCGGCTCGGGCAGCGTTGTAATTCAGTACACGAGCCTAGAACAATTAGATGGGATATTGGCCAAGTTCTAAGGAAGTCAAAACCTGCTTTTGGTTAAATAGAAAATGGAAAGGAGTTCAGCGCAAAGACATGTAAATTTTCTTCGAATCTAAGGGGGTCGGCTGTAAGGAATAAAGATTTTGGTCAAGCGCACATAGCATCGAACTTCATGAGGCGGCGAGTTATACAACAAAGCTTAAAATGACTGCGACAAATAGCTTGACGAGAATTAGATTTATCGGCTAGGCTTCGTTGCACTGGGTATAGTTTCGTTTGGGCTATGCTCATAATTAGGATTAACAGTATGAAGTTACGGCGTAGAAGTTACGCCGGCGCAGGACAGCAGTAGAAGACGTAGTATTTGTTTTAATTAACGTAATAGGAGGTCTACAATGGCAACAACACTAGGATCATCAAGCCACGCGGGATCGGCTACGGGCGGTTGGGACCGGTCGCTCTGGTACGCTTCAGGCTGGTACAAGTTTGGGATGGCGCTCATGCTGGC
>Ga0209553_1001010_pt1 | contig 14261 bp, 12 predicted proteins | sample LauGreFBDMM110DN_2_FD_188217 | JGI IMG/M metagenome (GOLD analysis project Ga0209553, IMG submission 188217) | Freshwater lake microbial communities from Lake Michigan, USA - Fa13.BD.MM110.DN (SPAdes) (version 2) | ecosystem: Environmental > Aquatic > Freshwater > Lake | place: Lake Michigan...
GGGCCGAGTGGGTAACATAGAAAAATTACTAAAGAATGGTGGCTCTGCAATATAGGTTGATCTTGGCCAATCATAGACCTTGCCACTGACCGATGAGACGCCGTTCCACAGAGGGTGATCCTTAGTCAGATTGCCATAGAGGCGACGGAATGTCTTGGCATTGGTAGCATGTTTTATCAGTGCTTGAATCTCCAAGTTGCTGGGCCAGATATCGCCAAGCCATACCGGTTTACCATCCTTGCCCATACCCAGTGGTTCGGTCATCAGATCCTTGAGCATTGTTCCGGCTATGGCATACGCGACCACCAACGGAGGTGAAGCGAGGAAATTGGCGCGGATATTTGCATGTATTCTCGCCTCAAAATTTCGGTTTCCAGAGAGTACCGCTGCACATACCAAGTCATTCCTGACTACGGACTCCTCAATCTGCTCGGATAGAGGGCCCGAGTTACCGATACAGGTGGTGCAACCATACCCAGCAAGATTAAAACCGAGCTGCTCCAAGTAGGGTAGTAGGCCGGCAGCGGTGAGGTACTCGGTCACTACGCGAGAGCCAGGCGCAAGTGAGGTCTTTATATGTCGCTTGACCGTCAGCCCCTTCTCCACCGCCTTCTTCGCCAGCAAACCAGCCGCGATCAGTACGCTAGGATTAGAAGTATTGGTGCAGGAGGTAATGGCTGCGATTAATATATCGCCATGGCCCAGATCAATTGCACCATTCTCTAGACATGTAGAGCCCTGTTCTGTATAAATTAAGGAGTGGTTACTAATCATCTCCACAAAATTCCTATCGCTTCCTGGTCTTAGGTAATCATCAGTCTGATTTCTCGCTTCAATGTGGGTAGCGGCATCATCGCAACTACGTACCGGGTAGCGCTGATTTAAACTGGCCGCGGCCCTGCCATAACCATTCTCTTTAACAGCCCCGGTTAAGAGTTTGGTGAATTGTGATTTGATGTTGCCGATCTCAATACGGTCTTGTGGACGCTTAGGTCCTGCCAGCGAAGGCGCCACCGCACCCAGATCAAATTCTAGCTCGCGGCTGTAGTCAATCTCACCCTTACGAGGAATGCCATACAGACCTTGCGCCTTAAAATAGGACTGGAATGATTCAACCTCCTCGTCACTGCGGCCTGTACCCTTGAAGTACTCGATGGTGCCATCATCCACCGGGAAGAAGCCCATGGTGGCGCCATATTCAGGGGCCATATTCGCCACAGTCGCTCGATCCGGAAGGGTCAAAGAGGCAGTCCCCTCGCCAAAAAATTCTACAAACTTACCCACCACATTAGCCTTGCGGAGCATCTCGGTAATGGTCAGAACCAGATCGGTTGCTGTGACACCATCACGTAACCGGCCCGTCAGATTGACCCCTACCACATCGGGAGTGAGTAGATAGACCGGCTGTCCCAGCATCCCCGCCTCTGCTTCGATACCTCCCACCCCCCATCCAACCACACCGATCCCATTGATCATGGTGGTGTGCGAATCAGTACCTACCAGCGTATCTGGATAGGTCATACCATTCTTCTGATGCACTCCACGAGCAAGATATTCCAGATTCACCTGGTGCACGATACCAATACCCGGTGGAACAACCCTGAACGTATCAAAGGCTTGCATACCCCATTTAATGAACTGATAACGTTCGTTATTACGCTCAAACTCAATCTCCATATTGAGATCGAGGGCTTGCTTATTACCGTAATGATCAACCTGTACCGAATGATCAACCACCAGATCAACCGGCACCAGAGGCTCGATCAGATTTGGATTCTTGCCCATACCCTCTGCCACACTCCGCATTGCCGCGAGATCAACCAGGAGTGGGACGCCGGTGAAATCCTGCAGAACGATACGAGCAACCACAAAGGGAATCTCATCGGTACGCACAGCATTAGGCTGCCAATTGGCGAGTTGGCGAACATGCGTCTCAGTGACCTTCTTTCCATCGCAATTACGCAATACCGATTCAAGCACGATGCGGATAGAGACCGGTAGACGCGAGACCTTGCCTACACCAGATTTTTCCAGCGCTGGTAGCGAATAGAATTTTGTTTTTTTGCCCTTAGAAATCTGAAATTCCTTCAGGGTATTGAATAGATTATGGGTCATTGCGTTACACACTCCTGGGAGATCATGTTCTAGATTGCAGGGGGAAAATACTAGATTACAAACATATCGACAAACTCATTGACAGGTGTTTCTTCGAGTCTCTTCTGGTTAAGACACAGATCGATGATTGCTTTTTGCTGCTTGACCGGAAAACGGCGAGCAAGATTGGTTCTGAACTTGTCTTCCAATAAGGGTATCCCCTCCTTACGACAACGGCTGTGACCAATCGGATATTCAACCACCAACTCCGGCAGTTTCTCACCACCCTTGAATTCTACCGTGACAGCATTGGCAATGGCACGTTTTTCAGGGTCATGGTAATCCCGAGTGAATTGAGGATCTTCAAGGCAAGTAATCTTCCCCCTCAGATTATCAATCCGTTCGTCTCTGGCAACATCATCTGAATAATCGGCCGCCGTCAGTCTCCCAAAAATCAACGCTACAGCAACCATGTACTGCATGCAATGGTCGCGGTCGGCATAATTATTAAGAGGTCCCTGCTTATCAATGATACGGACAGCTGCCTCATGAGTACGGACCGTGATTTTTTCTATATCGGCGATCCGCTCTCTGACCATGGGGTGCAATTGCATTGCGCACTCGACCGCTGTTTGGGCATGAAACTCGGCCGGGAAGGAGATTTTAAATAGTATGTTCTCCATGACGTATGTACCCCACCGCTCGACTGGGCGTTGAAACTGGAGTGATTTACCTCGGAATAGTACATCGTAAAATCCCCAGTTTTTTGTTGTGAGCACGGAGGGATAGCCCATCTCCCCTTTGAGCGTTATCAGTGCTAGCCATACCGCTCGACTGGTTGCATCACCCGCCGCCCAAGATTTACGAGAACCGGTATTGGGTGCATGACGATAGGTACGCAGTGCCTGTCCGTCTACCCATGCTTGTGAAAGTGCCGCGACGATCTGATCACGACTACCACCGAGCAGATGAGTCACCACTGCGGTCGATGCGACCTTCACCAGCAGTACATGATCAAGCCCAACACGGTTAAAGCTATTCTCCAGTGCCAAACAACCCTGAATCTCGTGTGCCTTAATCATTGCGGTCAGCACTTCTCGCATTAATAATGGCTCTCTATCGACATTGCCAGCCGCGATATTGCGGGCCAACCAGTCCGCTGTAGCGAGGATGCCACCCAGATTATCGGAGGGGTGTCCCCACTCAGCGGCCAACCAGGTATCGTTGAAGTCCAACCAACGTATCATTGCACCAATATTAAACGCGGCCTGCACGGGATCAAGCTGGAATCTCGTACCCGGAACTTTTGCCCCATTCGGAACGATGGTGCCAGGTATGATGGGTCCGAGTAGTCGGGTACATTCTGGATAGGAGAGTGCCTCAAGCCCGCAGCCAAGCGTATCCATCAAGCAGTACCGAGCAGTTTCATAGGCTAGTCCGCTCTGAATACTGCGATTAGCGACATAGTCCGCGATATCGACCAGTACTTGATCGGGTTGTGGGCGGGTATTAGGGGTCTGGGGTGTCATGTGGAAGCGGTAAAGCTGATGAAGGCGACAATGCGGCACAATATTGCACTCAATCAAGATGCACCACAAGCGTTCTACCGATGAGGTCTCGAGATTGGATAGACGACCAGGCAGACTCGACATCTCCCCTACGCCTATGGCAAACTGCATCCAGTCGATGGGTAGAAGATGCCGTCATCTGTCTTTTAGGGTCATAGCCTGATCCACAATTAAATTGGAAGGAATCGTCTGAATGAGATCTAAGAAGAGGCAGGATATGCATGGAGTCTATTTAATTCCGTTGGTTCTGATTCTAGGTCTTGCTGCCTGTGACGGAGAGAAGAAAGACACGGGTGGAGATTCAGCTAAAACAACAAGTAAACCGCAATCCAGTTCAAATATGGCTGCATCCACACCCACTACCGGGGTATTGTTGGATTCAGCAGTTTCTGGTGTAGCCTATCTGGCATCTTCTGGTGCTGCTGGCAATACTGATGGACGGGGCATCTACAAATATAACCATGGCGATACAGTCGAGTTCAAGCTCGGCAGCCTAGTTCTGGGCAAGGTTAAGGGTGCTTCTATCATAACGCCCATGGAACTAGCTGAAGACAACCCCACTCGACTGCAAAACCTGCTGATTTTATTGCAGTCTCTCGACTCGGATGGCAATCCAGAAAACGGCATTACCATTCCGGCCAGTGCCGCATCCGCTGTCAGTGCTGCCATAAATTTAGATAGCGATCCCGCCGCATTCTCAACATCTGCTGAGCTACAGAAGGTGAGAGAGGCCGGTGGCATTACTGGCCCAGCCAGAACTCTCGCTCAGGCCCAGACACACTTCCTCTCCCAAGGAATGGCGACGCTTAGTACCAATATCTGGTTTAGACAGGAAGGTTCAACAGCCTTTGTACTACGAGCTTTACCATCGGGCGAGTATTTGCAAGGTGAAGCCATAACCGATGACTTCTGCGATGCCAACCGGATATGTGGTGGCACTAAGGCCAGTACGGCCGGTGTCGAGTATGGTACTGCAACCCTTTCAGAGTTTGATAACCGAGGCTTCAAGATCGCTGTCAAGCCGACGGTTGATACCAATATTAAGGCCGGGCTATCACATCCACAGCCCACTTGGCGTATCCGTACTGATGGTTCAGACTTGATCTCAACAGAGATCCTAACGGTACAGAGAGAGAGGAAGCAGCACAGTGTCTTCAGTGAATTATTTCATGCTGGTACACGTGGTGGGACGCTGGCTGTAACGGATAAGAAAGAACCTCTAAAGACCCGGATAGAGGAAAGCCGTTACTCCAAAATGGAGAATGACCCAAGGGGTATCGTTGGAGCTTGGGCGGTTGATCCATCTGCAATCAAGACACCCACCTATCTATTCTTTACCAACGGGAAATTTTTGATGCTTGACCCGATCGGCGATTTAGACCGTGATAGCCATAAGAGCTGCGGTGCCCCAGGTGTCGAATACGCCAACTACACCTATGATGCCAGCAGCAAAGGGTTTAGTGTTAAAGGGTTCACGTATGACACAAATGGCTGCTCGGGTTTTTCTGAAAACAATGCAGTCTCATTTAGTATCAGCGCGGATGGCAATACAGCAACGGTGAATACACAAAATAAGACTACATTTAACGTTCACCGAGTTTCAAAGTAGTAGGACTATTGCGCGCAGAGTGCAACAAGTTTTCTGAGAGCCTGTTAGATCTTCATCAGGTATCGGATTGCCCAGGAGAATAGACGGGGCCCCATCAACCACCTGGCCATGATCGCCATCTTTGAATCGATTGGCAGGGCATGTCGTATCGGAGGATGCCTTGCTGTCGATGCCTCAAGAATCGCATGAGCGATCATGTCAGGCCCGGGTGATCTTGGTTCATCAACCAGCAGAATACGAATACCTGCCAGCATCTTCTGATAGAACGGTGGATGTGAGATCGTCTCCAGTAGTGCCAACTGCTTGGGGACAAACTCAGTCTTGATCAGTCCAGGGGCAATCACCACCACGTCAATTCCAGACCCCATCAACTCACCCCGCAAAGTCTCTGACAGCGCTTCCACTGCATGCTTGGAGGCGGCATACCAACCAAAACCAGGGATCGGTACTCGACCCAAAATCGAAGTGATATTGATGATACGACCTGACTTTTGATAACGCATATGAGGCAGCACTGCTTGTATGAATCGTGCATATCCGAAGACATTGACCTCAAACTGCTGATGAGCGGCCTCCATTGAGACACACTCAATTGCACCCAATTGACCATATGCAGCGTTATTCACTAGGACATCAATCCGACCCTTGGTTGCGATGATGTGCTCAACGACTAGTCTGATACCCTCTGCATCCACAACGTCCAGACGGATGGGTTCGATTTGATCGCAACTCATCGGTTCAAGCTTCTCCATACGCCGTGCTACAGCAAATACGTAGTAGTCATTTGCCGCAAGCAGTTCGGCCGTGGCCTTTCCGATACCGCTGGATGCGCCTGTAACCAATGCAATCTTCAGACTCATACTGCCCACCTTGTGCACTTGTTATTGATTCAATTATTTAGAGACAGCATCGATCCATCGATCAAGTAGCAAACACTCCATCCACATGCTCTCTCCCAATTCTGCTAAGCTAAATTTAGCAGCGAAAAATCAGAAGATCACGTGATTCTTTATAGGAGCTAGATATGCCAACCCTGAACTCTCCAACCATTCAAAATCCCAGCATATTAATTCCAGTACATCCCGCCATTGAGGATTATATGCGTGGATTATCGTGTCGTACGGATGATCCGGTGCTAATAGAGATGGAGAGGATTGCGCAGGAGAATAACTTTCCTATCGTTGGCCGTTTGGTCGGTATTTTTCTTGAGACAATGGCAAAGTCAATTAATGCCCGTCGTATATTTGAGTTCGGAAGTGGGTATGGCTATTCAGCCTACTGGTTTGCAAGAGCGGTTGGGGCAGAAGGGCAAGTAATCTGCAGTGATGGAGACCCCCTCAATCAAGCCAAGTCAGAACAGTATCTTGGATCAATAGGATTATTAGACAGAGTCAATTTCCACGTTGGGTTTGCGCAAGAAATATTTGCCCGGACTGAAGGTTTGTTTGATATCTGCTACAACGACGTGGATAAAGGTGACTATCCGGAAGTCTGGCATATGGCAAAAAAACGGATTCGTCCTGGCGGCCTTTATATCGCCGACAATGTTCTGTGGCATGGACGGGTGGCAGTCGAAGACTATGTTGATGTCGTCCCCGGTTGGACAGAGGCCATCCTTGAGCATAATCGACTCATATTCGAAGACCCAGAATTCGATGCCTTTATCAACCCAACGAGGGATGGCGTTATCGTGGCCCGTCGAAAGACGTAATAGCACAACGGGTAAAACTAAGGACTAACGCTCAGCGATATTGGTCCTCTCATGATTTTCAACTGCTGCCTGCAACACGGCAGCCCGCTCCGACTCGGGTAACTTACTGATCTCCTTGATAGCATCAAAAAAAAGACCCATATCCCCATTCTTCTGAGCGAGTAACGCTTGGAATGCGGGCACCAGTTGCGTATAGGTAGAGATCGTCGCGAGTAGCGCATTATTAAGGTTCTGTGCGAACCAACGGTCATAGCTACTGAACTCAGACTTGGTGACTTTTAGTTGGGTGAACTCTTCACGTAACTCATCAAAAATGCGTGCCTTCGCTAACCGTTTCTCCGTATCACCCAGATCTGAAGCAAACAGTTCTTGTAGTCTCTTACGATGGTTCATCACCATCTCAGTAAAGATTGCCTCTCTCTCTTGCCTGGCATTAAATAAGGCTCTCTGAGAAGTCGCTCCGTTGCTATCCAGCCAGCGACCAACCCCCTCTTGCTCGACCACGGTGGCAAAAGATTCATTAAAGGCACTGTCTCCAGGGAGATAGAGCACCTGATGAGTTAGCTCATGAAATATCAGACGTGCAAGTTCCATTTCAGAGTAGCCGATGAAGGTATTCAATACCGGATCATTGAACCATCCGAGAGTTGAGTAAGCGCGAACCCCACCGACATGAACATCGTACCCTTCACTTTTGAGCTCCTCGGCATAGCTTTCTGCCTCCGCTTGTGAGAAAAATCCCCGGTAGTTGACGCAACCGGCCTTCACAAAGCACCACTTCTTAAGCTCGCTGGAAAGTTCAGGAGCTGCGAATACATTCCAGACCACAAAGGGACGCTTTAGATCTGCATAGCTCGTGTAACTCTGATTGTCCGGTAACTTTAGCTCGCGGCTAGCAAACTCTCTTATCAGTACCACTCGAGAGAGGACTCGTTTCAATTTATGATCGGCACTAGGATCCGCAATAATCGTCGTGATCGGTTGGGCCATTCGCAGAATTTCAATCTGACCATCCACAGCCTGAGCATAATAGGGAAGATTGGCACAGCTTCCCAATAGGATGGCCTGACCCACGGCAATAACTAGCTTTAAATGACGCGAGATTCGTAAACTCATTCCGACTCCGAAGAATGCAGAAAATGCCCTTGTCTTAAAAATGCACAGACCTGTCGCACAACCTTACGAGAAAAAAGCATGCCAGCATGGTTAATATTGAGGACTATCCAATCACTTGCAATGGGCAACCTCGTCTCTTCGACAGTTACCACGCCATCATTGGGTGCCGGCAACCCTCCGAGCAGCTTACCGATTCCTACACTCATCCGTCCAGCAATTGAACCGATCTCATGATGTTGAATGGACGGGTTCTCCTCTCGTCTCAACAGCCACTGTCTCATACTAGATCCGATCAGCCATCGCCCCGGCGCAATGCGTGCGAGCTTGATGGCTGCATAACTCGCATGGTAAGGACTCCCCATCAGTATGACGCGACCGATCCGTGACTCTGGGTGTTCTGACAGCATCTGCAATGCCAACAGTCCTCCCAAGCTATGACCCACAAGATGGATACGAGTCGCTGCAATACCAGAAACAAATCGCGATAGTGACAGTGCATTTTGTGACAATGAATCTCGCATGGAGGGGTAGGAGAAAGTGACGGTATCAAAACCACATCGACGCAAATTCCTCCCGAGAAATGTCATGATCCAGCCACTGACCCACAGACCATGGATCAATACCACTGTCTCTTTGACCGAAATTTCGCCAGACAATTCAATTCCAGAAGTTAATTTCACAACAGATTAGTCAGTCTGACTTGATGACCCGAGACTTAATGCTGGAGAGTACCGATCTTGGCCTGCTGCAGGCTATTAATATCCAACAGACTCGTTAATTCTTGTGCCATTACACCCGGTGCAAATGGCAGCACGCCTAGCAGAGGACAGGGCAGTCTTTGTTGCAGCGCACGTACATTCTCATCGAAATCGAGCATCTGTGGGTCTATCTGATTAGCCACCCATCCTGCGAATGGAAGGCCGACCGATTGCACAGCCTCTGCGGTCAATAGTGCATGGTTTAAACATCCCAGGCGCATCCCCACCACCAGTATTACTGGGAAGCCCATTGATCGCGCCATATCGCCAGTATCGTACCGACTATTGAGAGGGACCCGAAAACCACCAATACCCTCAACGATTACTATCTCAGCAATGTCTTGTAACCCGCGGAAAGCTTCGAGGATCACTGCGGTATCTATTTCAATCCCCATCTCTCTTGCTGCAATATGGGGTGCAGCCGGCCGATTCAAAGCGTATGGATTGACCAGGCTACGTGGAGCGGAAATATTACTGGCTGCGATGAGCATTTCTACATCCATCCATGCTCCATCATCACCACGCCCTGCCGCCACCGGTTTCATTCCTACAACAGCCTTCCCACACGCAGCAAAAGCATGAATTAAGGCACAGCTCACAAGTGTTTTCCCAACATTGGTATCGGTACCGGTGATGAAATAACCTACCGACATCCCTCTACTCTGACAAGGGGAACTGATCTGCTGATACATGCTTGGTTGTGATCTTACCAATCTCTTTTCGTGGTTGCGGCTTCCAGGCATGTCCGTAAATCACCTCGAAGGTGGCAGGTAGCTTCCCTTCAATTCTTAATAATTCATAATGATCGACCATCTTCTGCCATCTGACCCTCCCAGTGAGTCCACGCGCCCTACCCTCAGTCACATTATGGGCCCCAATGGTTCTCAGATCCTTCATCACACTGATCACGTCATCATAGGTCAGTGTGATGTACTCCATATCCATGACCGGTGTCGCAAAGCCGTTATGGACCAGCATGTCACCGATATCGTGCATATCAGTGAATCGATTAATATGACTGTAATTATCTGCGATGCGAAAGGCCTGACGTAGCTCCTTCAGGGTATCAGGCCCAAAGGTACTAAACATAAAAAGACCACCCGGCTGAAGAACCCGTCGAACCTCTGAGAATGTATTTCGTATATCGTTACACCATTGTAATGTCAGGTTTGACCAGACTAGACCTGAACAGGAATCCCTTACCGGTAATGATTCAATATCCCCGCACGTATAAATTGTCTGCCTCCCATGTGCAGATGAGAATGACTTCCACCATGGGACCGGAGGACGTGCCTGAAGGTGCATCGATACGGCAATATCGAGCGCTAAAATTTTAGCTGCAGGGAATCGCGTAGCCAGGTTCCGACTCCCATAACCCGTACCACTGCCCGCATCCAAAATTAAATCTGGGCTGTACTTAATGTAACTAAGGCGCGCCAACATCCGATCACATACCTCGCGTTGCAGAACTGCTGCACCGTCGTAACTCGGTGCTGCACGTTCGAATGATCGTCGTAATTGATGCTTATCTAGGGTATGGTCGTAATTCATTTAGACTGTCTGAATCAGTTTTGTTATAAATTGATCTGGATGTGATAAGAAGGGCGCATGCCCACAGTTCGATAACATTAGCAGCTCTGAACTCGGTAACTTCTGGTGCATCCATCGTGCTGCAGAGGGATGGGTGATGATATCGTTCTCCCCATGTATCAGCACTACCGACTGGCTGATTTCTTCTATTTTATTGCGTAAATCGGTCGTCAGCAAAATCTGTAGCCCCGCCTGTAGTGAAGTCTCATTTAGTTCTCGATCATGAGAGAAGCTTGCCTTCAATTTTGCTAAGACTGCCGTGGTATCGATACTGCCTTTCACCTGCAGACTGAGAAATCGATCCAAAGTCGTTACATAATCGCGCTTCAAGTTCTTTATAAAGAGTTGCAGCATCTCCTCATCCATGCCCCATTGCCAGTCTCTATGGTTAATAAAGCATGGAGTGGTCGAGACCAGTATCAGCTTTTTAACGCGCAGGGGCAGCTGCAATGCAAGCTCGATCGATACTTGACCCCCTAATGACCAACCGCAAATGGTGCAATCATCGGGGAGTACCTCTGCAACTTTTTCTACCATGCATTGCAACGTAGCCGTTTCGCATGCTGCACTGCCACCATGACCCGGTAAATCGACTAGATGCAGACGAAAATGCCCAGCCAATTGATCACACACACCATCCCAGATGTCGCTGTGCATGGCCCAACCGTGCAGTAGAACGAGGTCTGGACCAGCACCAAGGGTTTTAACGTGGAGACTCATATGCCGAGTCCAGTTGCCTCAATGCCGATAACAATTGATCCACATCCTCCTTACTGTGTGCAGCCGACAACGAGACCCGTAGTCTTGCCGTACCCTGCGGCACAGTCGGCGGACGGATTGCGGGTACCATTATCCCACGTTCTCGGAGCGATTCGCTTAACTGTAAGGCATCATCATTGCTACCAATGATGAGAGGCTGGATTGGGCTCATGGAGGGTAATAGTTTCCATCGCATTGACTGTAAACCCTTTTGAAATTGCATGATGAGCTGTGATAACCTTTCACGCCTCCATTCCTCTTGCTCGATTAATGACAGGCTACGAAGCAATGCGTGGGATAGCAGTGGTGGGGTAGCGGTGGTATAGATGTAGCTATGGGCAGATTGGATCAGGGACTCAATGATCTCAACCTGCCCAGCGACAAAGGCTCCGAATACACCCGCCGCCTTGCCAAGGGTCGCCATGTAAATGATACGGGGTGAACTCAGATTGAAATGAGATACCACCCCCCTCCCCTGACGACCCAACACACCGAATCCGTGTGCATCATCAATCAGCAGCCATGCATCATATTTATCACACAATGCCAGCAGTTTAGGCACCGGGGCGATATCCCCATCCATGCTGAACACCGCATCGGTCATCACTAGCTTCCGTCTGGCCTGAGAACTAGCCAACTGCCTCTCCAAAGCGATCAGATCAAGGTGCGGGTAACGGATCAGCTTTACGCTTGAGCATAGTGCAGCATCATTGAGAGAAGCATGATTGAGTTTATCCGCAAAGATTGCATCGCTACGTCCAATCAATGCGGTCACTACTCCGGCATTGGCCATGTAGCCGGTTGAGAAGAGTAGCGCCCTGGGGAAGCCTGTAAAAGATGCTAGAGCACTCTCTAGTGCTTGATGAGCCGATGAGTGTCCGCTGATAAGGTGCGAGGCACCTGCACCCACCCCATACCGTCTGGCACCCTCACAGACTGCTTCAATCAGTTGAGGATGATTAGCAAGTCCGAGGTAATCATTATTACAAAATGCAAGGTAACTACGTCCGCCGATGGTGATATGCGCATTCTGATGACTCTCTGTGGTTATTCTGCGACGTTTTAGGCCTGCACTTTCCCGGGTGCGAAGTTGTTCAGCGAGATCAGTGAGCATTCTGGCTAGATCGAATGGATTCCAAGTTTTTGGAATAAATTATCATCTCTCTGAGATTCCGGATTACCCGTGGTGAGTAGCTTCTCACCATAAAAAATAGAATTGGCGCCCGCAAGAAAGCACAATGCCTGTACCGCCTCAGACATTTCCTGCCTTCCTGCGGAGAGACGTACCATCGCTTTCGGCATGGTAATGCGAGCAGCTGCAATGGTCCGAACGAACTCAAAATGATCCAGAGCCTCTGTACCGTGCAGTGGTGTGCCCGCCACTTGAACCAGATTATTAATTGGAACAGAATCAGGATAGGGATTGAGATTCGCTAGTTGAGCGATCAGCCCTGCCCGTGCTTGACGTGATTCACCCATACCAACGATTCCACCGCAACACACATTCATACCGGCGGCTCTTACCTGTTCCAGCGTGTCTAGGCGGTCTTGATAGTCACGGGTGGTGATCACTTCACCGTAGAATTCTGGTGCTGTATCGAGGTTATGATTGTAGTAATCAAGACCGGCCTGCTTGAGTTGCTCTGCCTGCCCCTCCTTCAGCATCCCCAGCGTGGCACAAGTTTCAAGGCCCAGCGCCTTCACCGAGCTGATCATTTCTGAAATTTTACTGATATCCCGCTGCTTAGGACCTCTCCAGGCTGCACCCATACAGAACCGTGAAGCCCCCTGTGCCTTTGCCGCTTTTGCTGTATCGATCACCTCCGTCAGTGACAGCATCTCCTGATCTTCCACACTCGTGTGGTATCGCGCCGCCTGAGGGCAATAACCACAATCCTCTGGGCAACCACCTGTCTTAACCGAGATCAGTGTCGATAGCTGCACCGCATTAGCATCATGATACTGACGATGAATCAAATGGGCACGGTGAATTAGATCGCTAAAAGGCAAATCCAGCAGGGCTTCGATTTGAGCAACAGTCCAGGTTGATGGCTTTATGGAAATTACATCGGAAACGGATTGATTCATTCTGTACCCTGTATGAATTGGTAACTGGATCAATCATCCAGTTATTCGGTTATTATCAATCGAACAGCGAGTCTGTGATTATCTGATTCGCGATGAGCTGTATCATCAAGGCGAAAGGTACTGTTGTCAATTCACAGCAAGCTATTTTTCGACGATAGATTAAAAATAGATCAAACTGCTTCCTATACGCGGTTAATGATTGGAGGGGTTGAATATGACCGCCATCAGACTAACCCTCTGAGCACCATACTGACCTGCCAAAAGACGGATTAAGCTGAGGAAAGGATCATGTCGAGGAGTGAGGAGCTCACCATTCGCTAGATAATGGCACCAAAGGATTCATTGACGTTTACTCTGGTTGCGTAGATTCAGTTGAGATAGAATTATAAGTGCCGTGAAAAAATTGGCGGATTATAGACTCAGCCTCTAATGAACTCACGGTAGTTGTTATGGTATGGGCATCTCTAGTAAAGCTCTAAAATTAGATACAACTTCAACTCAATTTTAAGGAGTTACACGTGAAAAAAATAATCAAGTCACTACTGATCGTATCTTCCTTGGCCTTTTTATCTCCATCAGTTCATGCTCACGAGGCAAATTACGTGACGCATGTGGGAGATAAGTTAGGATATGGTATCGCTAACATCGCTACCGGCTGGGTTGAAGTCCCCAAGAATATAATGATAACCGGACAGAGGGATGGTGTAGTTGCTGGGGCCACTGTTGGTGTGTTCACTGGTTTATTTCAGATGGTTGGCCGCACAGCATACGGAATTATGGAGACAGCGACATTCTTGATTCCAACCCACCCCGTAGTAAAACCAGGCTACATCTGGGATAACTTCGATAAAGAAACGAGCTACCACAAATAATTAAAAACAGATTACAGATATAACGGGATGGCAGGTCACGAGATAAGGGTCAAGTCCAAAATTTGCTGTAAATTTAGTTTGGCAATGACGGTATTT
>Ga0209553_1001011_pt1 | contig 14252 bp, 14 predicted proteins | sample LauGreFBDMM110DN_2_FD_188217 | JGI IMG/M metagenome (GOLD analysis project Ga0209553, IMG submission 188217) | Freshwater lake microbial communities from Lake Michigan, USA - Fa13.BD.MM110.DN (SPAdes) (version 2) | ecosystem: Environmental > Aquatic > Freshwater > Lake | place: Lake Michigan...
TCACGACTTCTTCATCGAAGGCAACTTCGCGCGGATCTTGTCACCAAGAATGTTGAGCATCTCCACGCCGACGCCGAATGCCATCGCGAAGTAGATGTAGCCCTTCGACACATGTTGACCGAAGCCTTCCGCGACGAGCATCGTGCCGATGAGGATCAGGAACGAGAGCGCGAGCATCTTGAGTGAACGGCGGCGCTGCACGAAATTCGAGATGGGTTCCGCTGCGACCATCATGACGGCAACGCTGATCACGACCGCGATCACCATGATGCTGATGTCATCCGCCATACCGACTGCGGTGATGACGGAGTCAAGCGAGAAGATGATGTCCATGATCGCGATCTGCACGATGACCGCGTTGAAGGACGCATACTTGCCTGGCGCCTGTTGTTCATCGGTTGCCGCAACGAGATGATGAATCTCGCGCACGGACTTCACCATGAGCAGCGCGCCTCCACCGATAAGGATGAGATCCTTCGCGGAGAAACTGAGCGCGTGACCGAAGGAGTTGAACGCAAGCAATTCATCGCCGAGCCCCATCACCCACGAGATCGAGAGCAGCAGCAAAATGCGCATCACCATCGCCGCAATCAAGCCAATGCGCCGCGCAAGTTTCTGTTGCGCCTCTGGCAACCGACCGCTCAGCACTGCGATGAACACGACGTTATCTACGCCGAGCACGATCTCGAGCAGCGTGAGTGTGGCGAGTGCGAGGAGATTCTCAGCAGAGAAGAGTGCAGCGATGTCCATAGAGTGAAGTGCTTTCGGCTCGCGCAGCCGGCGAGTGGCACGGAGCGTACACTCTGAACGATGCTTTCGAGAGTACTTCTTCCGGTTCTTCTCGCGGTAACCGCCTGCATGCATTCGTCGGCGCTCGCGCAGCAGCCCGCGCCGCAAGCAGTGCGCGCGATGGTTGCCGTCGAACCTGCGGTCGTCGAACTTGGCGCAGTCGAACCGGGTTCGCGTAACCCCGCACGCTTCGTGCTGCGCAATCTGACGAACCAGATATTGATCGTGAAGGAGGCTGTGCCCAACTGCAAGTGCACGGATATCACGCCAGTGGCAGGGAAGTCCATTGCCATCGGTGGCACGCTCGCGCTTGACGCATCCTTGAAGGCACCTCGCGCGCCTGGCGAAAAGGAAGCGAAGGTCACGATTGTGTTTGAGGGGCAAGTCCCTCCAGTGACAGCCACCATCAAGGGCGATGTGCAGCTACCTGTGCTCGCGGATCCGCCGTTCTGTGATGCGCTCAAAGAAAATGTGCGCGGTGTGGTGAAGTTGAAATCGAAAGATGGCGCGCCGTTTCGCGTATTGCGTTCAGGTGGCAAGGAGCCGACCTACCTCGGATTCGATCCCGCAAAGGACGCGCCGCGCGCGGAGTACACACTGCTGTGGGATCTCTCAGGCAAGTCGTGCGAGCAGATGCCGATCTGGTGGTTTGTGTTTACCGATCATCCTGGCTGCCCGTCAATTCCATTGCGTGTGCGCGATGAATGCACGGGTTCAAAGCACGACATGGCGCGCTTTCAGCGCTTCTGGTGGGTGAAGGATCAACTCGCTGACGCGCAGCACGCATCAGTCGGCAAGCCTTCCGAAGTGTCGATCGATCTTGAGCACTACAACCCACCCGCGAAGGGGCAAGTGACTGATCCTCGCTACCGAGATGTGAAGTCAGTGCGCTCGCTCACGCCAACCGTGACTGCGACGCTCGTCTCCGTGACGCCGCAGGGTGTCGATTCCGCAGCGATCATCGTGCGATTGGAACCAGTCGCTGGCGCAGCAGGTCCGATCGAAGGTGAACTTGAAATCGTCACCGCAACAGGCAGCGGCCGCGTCCCCTTCACGATGATCGCCCAGACTGCAGGCGGATCGAAGTGAACGCGGCTCGCGGGCGCAATCGAGCATGGACGCGCAACGCAGATGCATTGTGCGCACTCATGCGAGAAGCAACCGCGGCGTTGTACGCGTGCCACGGTCGAGCGGGTGTCACGATTCATCTTCCTGCGCGCGGGCGCCTGCTCCTCACGGGCGACCTCCACGACAATTTGCCGCATTTCGAAGCGGTTTGCGATCTGGCGAAGCTCGACCGAAGTTCCGACAATCACGTTGTGCTACATGAATTGATTCACGGCGATCGACTTGTGAATGACATGGACATGTCGTTTCAGATGCTCGGCCGCGTTGCGGAGTTGGTGCTTGAGTATCCGCATCAAGTGCATCCTGTGCTTGCGAATCACGAGTTGTCGCAGTTCCGTGGACACGCGGTGAGCAAGGGCGGCGGCGATCAATCGGTGAAGTTCACGGAAGGACTCGAGTGGATCTTCGGTGACGAAGCGGATGCCGTCGCGGACGCGCTTGACATGTTTATCGCAGCAATGCCGCTGGCGGTGCGCACCGAAGGCGGACTGCAGTTCTCGCACTCGCTGCCGGGCGAGGCGATGTTGGATGCGTTTGATGTCGGCGTACTCAATCGCGCGCTCGTGGAGGACGATTACGAAAGTCCATCCGGCGCGGCGTTCTTGATGACATGGGGACGAGGGCACACGGATCGTTCGCTCGACACGCTCGCGGAAGCGTGGGGCGTGCAACTCTTTGTCATTGGTCACATGAACGTTCCCAATGGAGTGGACGCGCCGTTCAAGAAACTCGTCACACTCGCGAGCGATCACGCACAGGGCCGCGTGATTCCGCTCGATCTTGCGGAGCCAGTCACGACGTCCTACGCGCTGCTTGATCTTGCTGTCCCGATCGCTTCGTTTCTGCGGATCGAGGGAGATTGAAGCCTTTGACCGTGTTGCTCGCCTTCGATCTCACACAGCGTCGAGCATGCGTTGCGCTCACGAAGGAAACTGCGTCGCATGTTCGCGCGTTGCAAGGTCAATCCGCGCACGGCGACGAGGTGTTCTTCACTGAACTCGACGCGCTGCTGCTTGAAGCGGGTGTTGCGAAGGAAGAGATTGGCGTTGTTGCTGTTGCAGTTGGTCCCGGCAGTTTCACTGGACTGCGTGTTTCTATCGCGGCGGCGAAAGGGATTGCGACAGCACTCGGGCTGCGCGTGCTCGCGGTTCCATCAGCATTCGTCGAAGCGCAATCGTTGCGCGCAGCCAAGGGCACTCAGGCATCCATCGTCGCACTCGCATCGAAGCAAGACAGCGCGTGGTTTACAGCGTGTATGTATCGCGACGGTCGCTGGAGCGCGCTTGTTGAGGGAAGTGCTGGTGGCGTTGAAACACTCGAGAGATGTGCGACCGCATTGAAAGCAGCGGGATGCTCGTTGCCGATCGCACTCATTCACGATGAGCATCTTGATGCAACACTGCTCAGCGCAGCCACGCGAATGAGCCTCGTCTCGGAGCCAGCGCGCGCAGATGGCATCGCGCTACTCTCTGTCGCGCGCGAGTTTCTCGACGCTGGCGAGAGCCTCGATCCCATGCAATTGCTCCCGATCTATCCGCGAGAGCCTGAAGCGGTCACCATTTGGAATGCGCGCCACACGGGCGGCTAAGTCCGGTTTTCAGCAGGAATTGCCGAGCGAAACCTGTGGACGAGAGCGCACAGACGGAACTGAATCACGCTCCTGCATCGTGGAATCGGGGAATGGAGTGAAAGTTAGCCCAACTCATGCCGAATGCAAGGACAGAGCGTTGTTCGTGATGCGTCGTTCCGCATCCGAGTCAATGCCAAAGCAGGCATCAGGAGGAGCGCATGGACGCGCATCAATTCGATCACAGTTTCAATCAAGCAGGGCAACCCATGCCCTTCGGCGCGTCAGTGAAAACGAGCGTGCTGTGCGTGGGCTTCGACGAACTCTATCGCGTCGCACTGCAAGGTTCACTTCCTCCAGGCGAGTTTCAGCTCGACTTCGTGGAAGGTGAAGCGACTGCGTTGATGCATCTTGCGTCGAGTGCTGCAGAAGTCGTGCTTGTGAGCGTTGAGCTTCACGCACGCCGTCGCGAATCACTCGCTGATCGTGTGCGCCGCTTGCTGCCATCAACTTATCTCGTCATCGCTGGTCCACGTGCACGCAGCGCGTCGTTGCTTTCTGCGATGCGTGAGGGGTATCGAGATTGGATCGACCTTGAGAGCGAAGAGGCGCCGCGTCGCCTTCGCGCTGCGATTTCCGCCGCGTCGAGCGAGCGAGATCGAAACAACCGTCATGCACGCTTGCAGGGAATGGCGGGCGTAGTCGCGACTCCGAGCGAGAACAAGTCGATCGTTCGCGCACATGACGAGAGCACAACGTCCTCGAACGCGAGTTTTGATTTCGTGCAAGCAGCAGGGGAGTTTCGAGGACTCATCTCGCAAGAACTCGATCCTGAAGATCTCTTGCGCACCGCGCTTGAGTACATGCTCACGAAAACAGGCGCAACCAACGCGGCTGTGTTTCTTCCAGGTTCCAAGCGAACGCAGTGGGGTCTCGGCGCATACGTGAATTACGATTGCCCACGCGCAACCGCAGAGCCGATGTTGAACAAGCTCTCCTCAGAAGTCTGCGATCGACTCGCAGCAAGCGAAGATCTCTTCCGCTTCTCCGATACCGCAGAGTTCGTGCGAGCGCTCGGCGTCGAAGGCACGGTCCTCGAAGATTCAGAACTCGTCGCATTCCCAGCGCATGCGTACGGTGAATGCACCGCTGTGTTCTTTTTCTTCCGCCACTCAAGCGAAGCATTCCGCGACGACCTCGCAACGCTTCTTGACGCGCTGCGTCCAGTGTTCGCCGAGCAAATGGCGCGCATCGTCCGCATCCATCATCGAAGTACGTTTACCTTCCCAGCACTCGCCAACGACGAGGATGGGGAATCTTGAGCGTTCGCGACTGACCGCTCAAACGCGCTTCGCACGCAGCAGCACGGTCACGCCGCCGGTCACGCGTTGGCCTTGCTTGACTGCGATGGATTCGACTTCATCAGTGGGGAAGATGAGCTCCGTCGTCGAGCCGAACTTGATCATCCCGTAGCGCTCGCCGCGCGTGAGAGTGTTTGCGGCCTGCTGCGGATTCACAATCATGCGCGCGACTTTGCCTGCGATTTGCTTCACACCAAACGCGATGCCGCTTGAAGTCGTGCACCGCATGAGCAGGTGCTCATTCACAGCAGCACTCTCTTCAATGCGCACATCGAGATACTTGCCAGGCGTGTGATCGAGTGCCGTCACGGTGCATGCGCACGGAGAGCGATTGATGTGTACATCAAGCACCGAGAGATAGATGCGCACGATGGTTGCGCGTCCGTTCGTCGCTGGATGCGTGGGCACTTCTAGAACAGCACTCACAAGTCCATCAGCTGGGCTCACAAGGTCGCACGCGTTGTTCGTCGCGGGCTTTCGAAACAGCGGATCACGAAAGAACGATGCGAGCGCTGCCCACAGCACAAATGCCGCGATCGCGAGCCACATCCATGCGAGGAAGCCCGCGACTGCGATCACGAGCGCGGCAACAGCAGTGATGATGAACCACTCGCGAAATCCGTAGCGCGTCAAGAGCATGAAGATCTTTCGATGAGCGAACCGATGTTATTACTCAGTCGCGCGGCCGAGGAAGAAGCCAAGCACGCCGAACACCGCGGTGACACCCGCAAGTCCGCCAACCCAGATCATCATTCCTTCAGCAAAGAAGGTCGCGAGCTGTGCGCCGCCGCCGGTTGCGATGGCGAGGGCTGAAATCGCGACGCAGACAAGCGCGACGACCGCGGCTGCCATGAGTCCGACACCAACGCCGCTCCATGCGCCGTCGTAGATTTCAATTGCTGGAGCGAACGATGCGCCGCCGCCCATTGAACTGCCGCCGAATCCGCCGCCGCCGTGACCGACGGGCTCAAAGATTCCGCTTGCGCCAGGAGGAGGAAGATCGCTGCCGCCGTCGCCAGCGTAGACCGCTTCGATGAGTTCAGCGCCGAGAGCGGTCTCTTCGCTTTCGCGAGTGAGATCGAGAAGACCCGAGCCAGAACCAACAGTTTCGAGTCCGAGTTCGATGCCGCTGCCCTTACCCGACGCGAAGATGCTCACGCCAGTGTCTTCGTTCGCGAGTGATCGCTTGCCCATGCCGCTGCTCGCCGCGCCGGAGTCAGCAAGGCCGATGGATGATTCTTCGAGGAGTGAACTTGAGGATGTTGGCGTCGCCATATTGATGGGCGCGCCCGAACCAGTGTCCGCAAGTCCGATTGGTCCGGAGTTGTTTTCTAAGACCGGTTCGCCATCGGAGAGAAGGTCGATCTGCTCAACGCGGAACTTCACCTGTCCCTCGTGCATGTTCTTCTGGATGAGACCCTTGTCGGCCATCGCGAGAACCGCGCTCTCCGACTTCCCAAGCTTGCTTGCGGCCTCAGTCAACGAGTAGAACATCTTCGACATAGTGATCTCCAACGGTTGGCGGCATTGCCTTCCGAGTCGGGATACGCTACCCGACCCCCCAATTTGCCGCAAGGGAACGCGCGCTGTCCAATGGACCATGTTGAGTACGAAGGCAACAACGCAACAGCGCCAAATGTCGCGAAAAAAGGCGTCAAATAGCCCGCTCGAGGGCGAGTTTCCAACGCTCGCCGTTCGCGAAGTTTCGCAAACTCTTTCTCGCTGGTTCATCTTGAACGCGCGAGATCTTCCGTGGAGGCGCACTCGCACCCCTTGGGGCGCGCTGGTGAGCGAGGTGATGCTGCAGCAGACGCAACTCGCACGCGTGGTCGAGTATTGGCCGGCGTTCATGAAACGCTTTCCTTCGCCGAAGAAGCTTGCGGGCAGTGATGAATCCGTCGCGCTCGCTGCGTGGCAAGGGCTCGGGTACTACCGAAGAGTGCGATTACTCCGAGCGGCTGCTGCGGAGATTGTGCAGGAGCACAGCGGCGAGACGCCATCGGATCGCGTCGCGCTTGAAGCGTTGCCTGGTGTTGGTCGCTACACCGCTGGCGCGGTTGCGTCGATTGTGAGTGGTCACGCAGAGGCGATCGTTGATGCGAATGTTGCGCGTGTGTTCCTTCGCATTGGTGGCGTGGAGCGAGCGGCGAATGATCGAGCAGTCATGCGGTGGTGTTGGAGTCAAGCGGAACGATTTGTGGAATTGAGTGCGAAGCCTGGCGTTGCGAACGAAGCGCTCATGGAGTTCGGCGGAAGAATCTGCACGCCGAAAGCACCGCGCTGCAGCGAGTGTCCGCTGCAGAAGCGATGCAAAGCGTACGCAGACGAGAGTGTCGCGAACATTCCAGTGCCGAAGCAGAAGGCGGCGCGAGTGCGTGTGTACATGGCGGTTGCGCTTGCGATGGATACACGGAGCGTCGTGCTTGAACAGCGCGGTGCGAAGGGGATGTGGGGATCGATGTGGCAACCACCGTCGATTGAAACAGCGAAGCTACTTACACGAAGCAGTGTGGCGAAAGCGTTGGGGGTTTCGGTGCACTCGCTTCGGGCACGAGAGACGTTTACGTTTCACGCGACGCACCGCGAGATCGTGTTTCAGATCTACGACGCGTCGCTCGCGCCATCGAAGTTTCCCCTGCGCCTAGAAACGACGCGCGGCGATGCGTTGCCGCGCGTTGTGGTAGGGCTTCGTGAGATTTCCTCGCACGCGATGTCGAGTCCGATGCGAGCGCTGTTCGCGCGGATCAGGCTGGATACGACGGCGGCATCGCGCGTTCAAGCATCCGCGCCGCGCGCAACAGCAGTGCCTCGCTGAACGCAGGTCCCTGCAACTGCATGCCGATGGGCAAGGTCGAGTTACCCTCTTGCGCGTAACTCGTGTTGAGCGAAATACCTGGTATTCCAGCGATATTTGTGTTCACGGTGTACACGTCGCAGAGGTACATCGCCCACGGATCCTTCTTGCCACCGATCTCGAATGCAGGGATCGGCGAGGTTGGACCCAAGAGCACATCGCACTTCGTGAACGCGTGATCGAACTCCTCGCGGATGCGTCGTCGAACTTGCAGCGCGCGGTTGTAGTACGCGTCGTAGTAGCCAGAACTCAACACGTAAGTGCCGAGCATGATGCGTCGCTGCACTTCAGGACCGAAGCCTTGACTGCGACTCTTCGCGTAGAGATCTTCAAGTCCTTCGCCTGCTTCTAGCGTCGCGCGATGGCCGTAGCGAATGCCGTCGAAGCGCGCGAGATTGCTCGATGCTTCAGCGGGCGCGATGACGTAGTAGGTGGAGATGCCCACATCAGTGAGCGGAAGTTCGACATCGATAATTGTCGCGCCCATCGACTTGTAGGCTGCGATCGCTTCGTCGAGCGCGCGCGCGACAGACGGCGCATTCGCGTCGGTGCGGTATTCGCGTGGAACACCAACACGCAATCCACGCAGTGGTTCATCGAGTTGCGAGCAGCAATCGGGAACTGGAAGATCGACGGTGGTGGAATCAAGCGTGTCGCGACCCGCCATCGCTTCGAACAACTCCGCGCATCCACGAACATCCTTCGCGAATGGACCGATTTGATCGAGGCTCGAACCGAAGGCGACAAGTCCGTAGCGAGAAATGCGGCCGTAGGTCGGCTTGAATCCAACGCATCCGCACAGGCTCGCGGGTTGACGAATGGAACCGCCAGTATCTGAGCCGAGTGCTGCATCGCAGAAGCCTGCACTCACCGCAGCCGCGCTTCCGCCGCTACTTCCGCCAGGCACGCGTGTTTGGTCCCAAGGATTTCGTGTCGCGCCGAAGGCACTGTTTTCGGTGGAAGAACCCATGGCGAACTCATCGAGATTCGTCTTGCCGATGAGGATTGCGCCTTGCGATTGCAGTCGTTGAATCACCGACGCATCGAAAGGCGAGCGGTAGTTCTCAAGGAAGCGCGAGGAGCATGTGGTGTGTCCTTGCGTGGTCGCGATGTTGTCCTTGATCGCCAAGATCACGCCCGCGAGTGCGCCAGGATTTTCACCGCGCTTGATGGACGCATCGATACGCGTTGCTGCCGCGCGTGCTTCATCGGCATGGACTTCGTTGAACGCGTGCAGTGCAGTGCCGAGATCGCTGATGCGCGCGAGGCACGCCTCGACGCGCGACGATGCTGTGCTCGCGCCCGCACGAACTTGCGCGGCGATCTCATGGAGTCCAGTACATGTATGCGCTTGCGTGTTCATGCGCCGCCCTCATCAAGCACCTTCGGCACGGCGAGGTATCGATCGACCTTCGCAGGTGCGTTCAGGAGCACAAGTTCAATCGGCAACGTCGCGCCAGGTTCGTCCGCTGCGAGTCGGTTCGATAGCGCGAGCGGATGCGCCATCGGTTCCACGCCAGCAACATCGATGGTGGAGAGTTTCGCGATGTGCCCGAGGATGGACGAAAGTGCCGAACGCATAGATTCGACGGTCGCATCGTCAGGCGCAAGGCGCGAGAGTTTCGCGATATGCCGGACATCTTGGACGGAAAGTTCTCGTTCGCTCATTGTGAAGCGCTGAAGGTAGCAGAAGGATTCTCAGCCGAGGCGCGTACTATGGCGACCATGAAGATTGCGAAGGACAAGCTTGTTGCAGGCGTGGACCTCGGAGGCACCAATATCTCCGTGGGGATTCTTGATTGCAATGGAGCGCTCGTCGGGCGTTGCAAGCGGAAGACGAAGGCGAGTGAGGGCCGTGATGTTGTCGTGCGACGATTGGTCGATGCGGTGTGGCGTGCAATGGCGGACGCGAAGCGCGATCCGTCGGATCTCGTCGGCGTTGGCGTTGGCGCGCCGAGCGCGGTGGATGTCGCAAAGGGTGTCGTGATCAAGGCGGGAAATCTCGGTTGGGAAAATGTGCCGTTGCGCGAAATTCTTGAGAGGGAGTTTCGACTTCCTGTTGCACTCGACAACGATGTCAATGTCGCGATCTGGGGCGAGGCGCAACTTGGCGCCGCGCGCGGACGAAAGAATGTGCTCGCGGTCTGGGTTGGTACCGGCGTCGGTGGCGGCTTGCTCCTCGATGGAAAACTTTGGCGTGGACCGTTTCACACTGCGGGAGAAATCGGTCACGTCATTCTCTTTCCTGGTGGGCAGCCTGGCTTCATGACTGTCGAAGACATTTGCTCGCGCACCGGTGTGGTGAACGCACTGAAGCGATTGCTTCCGATGTATCCAGACTCCGTGCTGCACACATTGATTCGTGAACGCGCTGAGGAAGGCAAGGGCGACGAAGAAGGGAACCTCAGCAGCACGATGATCGCGAAGGCGTACGAGCGTGGGGATGAACTCACACTCAAAGTCGTGGACCAGAGCGCAGATCTGCTTGGACTAGCACTCGCGAATCTTGTCACGGTGCTCGCGATTGACACGGTGGTGATCGGTGGCGGACTCGCTGAAGCGCTCGGTAAGGCGTACCTCTCACGAGTACGAAAGCAATTCGAGCGTACGGTGTTTCCGAGCGTTTGCCGCGCGTGCGAAGTGATCGGCAGCGACTTGAATGATCTCGCGGGAGTCCTTGGCGCAGGCATGTTGATCGCTGCGAGTTGAGATTTTCTCATGACGATGCCTTCACTCGAACACACGACGACGCTACTCAACGCGCTTGCGCCACTCGCGCTCGCGGAGCAGTGGGACAAGGTTGGAGTGCAGGTGATCGGCGATGGGCGTGCGATCTCGCGCATGTTGTTGACGATTGATCTTGTGCCAGCCGTGCTTGAAGAAGCGGCCTCCATCGGCGCCGATCTGGTCGTCGCGTATCACCCGTTGCTCTTCACGCCGCTCAACAGACTTGACGGAAGTTCGTGGCAATCGCGCGTCGCCATCAGCGCACTTCGCCGAGGTATCGCGGTGTACTCGCCACACACTGCACTCGACAATGCAACAGACGGCGTGAATGATTGGCTCATCGAGTCGATGGGTGCTGGCACGCGGAGTTCAATCCTCGCTGCATCAACCATCGCTGCATCGCAGGAGTATCGCATCGTCGTGTTTGTCCCTGGCGATGCAGTTGAAGGCGTGCGCGATGCGCTTGCTGCGAGTGGTGCTGGTCATATCGGTGACTACAGCGCGTGCTCGTTTGCAGCCCACGGTGGTGGAACATTTCTTCCTGGCGCGACTTCGCATCCTGTGATCGGCTCGCGCGGAAAACTCGAGCGCGTACCCGAGCTTCGCTTGGAAATGCCATGTTCCAGTCGCGCGCTACCTGCAGCGCTCGCTGCAATGCGGAAGGCGCATCCCTACGAAGAACCAGCGTTTGATGTGGTGAAGAGTGATCCGCGTCCTGACGCAACGCAAGGCGCAGGTCGCATCATGCAGTTGGATTCTCCAGCGACTGCATCAACGCTCGCTGTGCGTGTGCAAACGCATCTTGGCATTGAGTCAATCATGCTCTGCGCAGGTGAAGGTCAATCCGACGCGCTGCATGCACGCGTTGCGGTATGCGCAGGAAGCGGCGGCGCGCTTCTCGACGCGGCAATCTCTGCGGGCGCAACGCTTTTTCTCACGGGTGAACTTTCGCACCACGAAACACTCGCCGCGCGTGAACGCGGAGTGACGGTGCTCCTTGCCGGTCACACCAACACAGAGCGTGGCTACCTCGCGCGCTACGCCGAGCGCATTCGAGCCGCAGCGCAACTGCAAGCGCTCTCGTTGGAGGTCTGCGTCGCAGCCTCCGACCGCGAAATCTTGCGCTCCGTCTGAGCGAGTGCCAACGGTGGCTCATGAAGATTTAGCGTACTTTTCGTGGGAATCTCCTGGTTCCACTTGAAAGGTTGCCGAGTGTGACGCACTATCCCTTTAGTCAGATAAGCGTTTCGTCTCCCGATCAGCCATTTGTCGGAGCACAACGAACAGCAAGGACCCGCATGGACGCAGGTACAGAGGTTTGCATGAGTGTCGGATCCGATTCCACCGTCGATCACGCTTCAGAGCAGAGCCCGCGCGAGTCACGCGCAGAAATTCAACAACAGGCGTTGCGAAAGCATTTCGTGCTCGACACGAACGTGTTGCTTCACAACCCCAATTCGATGTTCAAGTTTGCTGAGCATGAAGTGGTGATTCCACTCACGGTGATTGAAGAACTCGACACATTCAAGAAAAACAACGACGAAACAGGACGCAACGCGCGACAAACCATTCGCGCGCTCGACCGTTTGCGTGAGCAGGGACCACTCTTCGTTGGTGTGAAGTGGAACGATCAAGGTGGTTCGATTCGCATCGATCGATGTGACGGCATCAAGACGCCATCCTTCACGCTTGATCTCGCGATCAACGACAACCGAATTCTCTCCGTCGCGGCATCGCTCCACACTGCAGGAAAGCGCACGATCTTTATCTCGAAGGACATCGCCGCACGGGTAAAGAGCGATGCGCTCGGCATTCCAGCGGAAGATTTCGAAGCAGATCACATTTCCGCAGACTTCTTGCACGCGGGTTATCTCACCGTGCGTGTGCCTGGCGATCTCATCGACGAGCTCTACGACGAGCGTCAACTGCTCATCACGCGCTTCGAAGGATTCGAGGGAGCCACGCCTGATGGTGTGCATCGCCTCAAGATCGAACCGCTCGCGAATCAGTTCCTGCTGCTCGTCGACGAGAATGACGAGAGCCACACGGGTCTCGGTCGCATGCTCGCAGACACCGGTCACCTGATTCCCGTCACCGGTCCTCGCAAACCCATCTACGGAATCATGGCGCGCAATGTGCAGCAGACGATGGCGATGGAATTGCTGCTCGATGATGAGATCAAAATCGTCACGCTCACGGGACCCGCAGGCACAGGCAAGACATTGCTCGCGCTCGCGGCTGGCTTGCACAAGACGCTCCGTGAGGAGCGATACGACAAGATGCTGACCGCGCGACCGATCATGCCGCTCGGCCGCGATATTGGCTATTTACCAGGCAGCAAAGACGATAAGTTGTCGATGTGGATGCAGCCGATCTTCGACAACATCTCCTACCTGCTGTCCACCCGCGGCGCGCATGTTTCTGAGGTCGAGAGTCGCACCACCGAGCAACGGCTTGATCAGCTCATGGCGGGTGGAAAGATTATTCTTGAACCACTCACCTACATTCGCGGTCGCTCGATTCCGCACCAGTTCATCATCGTCGACGAAGCGCAAAATCTCTCGCCACACGAAGTGAAAACGATCGTCTCGCGGGTCGGCGAAGCAACCAAGATCATCTTGTGTGGCGACGTCTATCAAATCGACAACCCCTATCTCGACGGTCTCTCCAACGGACTGAGCCACTGCATCGAACGCATGAAGGGCCAACGCGTCGCCGGCCACGTCTCCCTCTCGAAGACCGAACGCTCCAACCTCGCCAGCCTCGCAGCAGAAGTGCTGTAGCGAACGGCGCTACACTTCGCGCATGGAGTTGCCTCGCGCCGTGCAGGACAAACTGCCGCTCGTCATGCAAGCGTGTGAACGCGCAGGCGTGAAGCGGCTATGGATCTTCGGCTCCGCAGCGACTAGTCGCTGGCGCGATGAGGGAAGCGATGTCGACTTCCTCGTCGAACTCGATCGAACGCGATCGCTGCCCGGACAGTTCCTCGGTCTCTATCGCGCACTGAACGAGATTTTCGATCGTCGCGTCGACCTCGTGAGTATCGAGGGCGTTCGCAATCCATATTTCCTCGAGGAGCTCGAGGCAACAAGAGTCTCCATCTATGCCGCCGCGTAGCACTCTCGGATTACTTCAAGATGTACGCGATGCAATGGGTATTCATCCGTCAATCAAGAGATCGTTTGGCAGATTTACGAGGACTATCTTCCTGAGCTGCTCTCAGATGTAGTACGCCTCATGACATCCGTTTGACTGAGTGTTCGTCGTAGTCGAGTCAGACTCGTCCGACGTTGGCTATCATCGCTTTCCCCGTTTGATTTCGCTTCGAAGAGGAACCACATGTCGATCTTGCAATCCACCAATCCTGTTCTTTCTGACTCTTCGCTCAATCGTGTGTTCAATGCACCGGAGATTCGCAGCGGCGCGCGGTCGACCACAGTGTCGATTCCTGGCGTGATGGCGAAGACTGGGTTCTGCACGATTCTTGCGCTCGGCGCTGGCGCGATTGGATACTCCGTGATCGCAGCCAATCCGGGGCTGCTGATGATCGTGAATATCGCCGCGTTCGTCCTGACGATCGTGCTGTACTTCACCATCATGGCGAAGCCGGGCTTTGCGATGATCGGCACGCCGATCTATTCGGTGGTGCAGGGATTCTTGATGGGCGGGATTGCGTACCTGCTCGACTCGATTCTCAAAGCGCAGGGAATCGAACTCAGCGGTGGCGTTGGCATTCAAGCGTTCATCATCACGGGCGCGTCGATGGCTGCGATGCTCGCGCTGCACACATTCAACATCATTCGTGCGGGGCCGCGCTTCACCTCCG
>Ga0209553_1001013_pt1 | contig 14244 bp, 10 predicted proteins | sample LauGreFBDMM110DN_2_FD_188217 | JGI IMG/M metagenome (GOLD analysis project Ga0209553, IMG submission 188217) | Freshwater lake microbial communities from Lake Michigan, USA - Fa13.BD.MM110.DN (SPAdes) (version 2) | ecosystem: Environmental > Aquatic > Freshwater > Lake | place: Lake Michigan...
GTTTACGCCACGTTGAACTCGTCCATTCATTTCGCATCTTAACGAGATCTCCTGTGAAAAAATTTACGTTTAGAAATTTAAAAAGATTCGCTGTACGCCCAGTGATCTTAGGCTCAGCCTTGGCTGGCAGTGCGGTCAACACGGCCCGCGCCGACGTCATTTACAGCTTCACCAACCAAACGTGGACCGGTTTTAATTTTACCGAGGCTTATGCAGCCGGAAGTCTCACTGGCACCCTGACCAGTGTCTCAAGCAACGCTACGTTGAACGCCTCAACCGCTTACACCTACGCAAGCGATCTGACGATCTACGTCGCCGGTACACCATTGGCTTTGGGTGGCTTGCTGCAGGTTGGCGGGTTCAGCAACATGAATGCAACCCAACGGTACGCTTGGGCAAACGGATCTTCTAGCGCCGTCGGTACCACAGTCACCGGCACCGTAAATTTCACCACTGGGATCAACCTCGCTGCCAATCCCACCATGTCTATTTGGATCGGCAACGGCTACGGGGTGGCGGGGACTTCTGGAACTTTTACCGGTACGCTGACGCTCCTCGGTGTGAACTCAGGGGGTCCGCCCGCTGCTGTACCCGAGCCGGGTAGCCTTGCTCTGCTAGGCTTTGGAGCAGTGGGTTTGTTCCTCCGTAAACGTTTGACCAGAGGGCGGAAGACCAATTCGTCGAACGGCGTGGAAGGTGATCCGACTGTGAGCTAACGTTGAGTGCTCTATCACGCACTAAAACACGACTGGCAGACGACCGGGAGTCTAAGTTTTCCTGTTGGAGCTTGTTCTGTTTCATTCTGCCAGGATGCGTTCATTTGAATAGAGGAATCTTCAAGTGCGGGAGATAACGCCATCAACGACGGGGCTTTACGAAACTGCCGTGCTTGCGGCGGTGCAAGCGCATCAAAGCGGCCAAACGGAGGAGGCACTCCGTTTGGCCGCGCGTTGCATGCGGATGAGCGATGGCTTGGATTTTAACGGCCATGTCGTGGTCACTGAAGTCCTGTATCAGGCGGGGCGCGTAGATGAGTTGGCAGAATTCCTGCAGGCATCGGGCGAATTCCAACCAGATCCACGTTGCCAGATCATGATCGCGCGAGTTCAGCGGGTGCGGAAGCAGTGGACGCAATGTGAGGAAACGCTGCGGCGGCTTCTCGCAACTTCGTTATCAGATCCACTGAAGCGAATTTGTGGCTTTGAGCTGTCAAAGTGTCTTGATGCGCAAGGTCGGTACACTGAGAGTTGGCAGGCTGCGACCACAGCTCATCGCGAGACGGCAAAACCGTTCGCCATCGATTTGCTGATTGCGGCGTTGAAGATGACGGCTGAAATTTCAACATCCGAACTACGAAAAATCCGCCGTGCGTCAGCCAGCATTCCGAGGACGGCCTGTATTCTTGGGATGGCCAGAAGTGGAACGTCCGTGTTGGAACAAATGCTGGACAGCCATTCGCAGATCGTTGGTCGCGGAGAGAGTGGACTGCCTGGTGAAATCGGAGACGCGATTGCGAAACAGGGTGGCGGCTGGCCGGTGGGCGTGCTGAACGTAACCGTCGATGCCTTGAATCAATTGCAGGCCCTGTATCGCGATTCGCTGCGAACCGCTGTCAATATCCCGGATGACATCTGGACGATCGACAAGACGGTCTTTCCCCAGATGCAACCGCTGGTGATTGCCTGCGTCTTGCCTCACACGAAAGTCATTCGGATCGTGCGGGATGCGCGGGACAACGCGGTGAGTCTGTTTTTAAACAATCTGGCTCCGTCCTGGGGTTGGACTGCCTCGCTCAACAGCATCAGCAAGTTGTTGAAGGCGGAGCGTCAGTATGTGCCCATCATTTGTGAGAAACTCAAGCTGGACGTCATCTCCATTGAGTTTGAAGCGTTAGTCGCCGCACCTGAAGCAACGCTGCGTCCCGTGCTTGACCATTTGGGGTTGCCATGGGAAGCCGCGTGTCTGCGACCGGATCTGAATCCGCGAATCGTGCAAACGTTAAGCAATGAGCAAGTGCGTCGTCCGCTCAACGCCAATGGCATTGGACGCTGGCAAAATTACGCAGAGCAATTTGACGCCAGTTGGGGCGCGCTAACATGAGCGTGCATCTCAGACAGCCATAAGCGTACAGCAGCACAGCGCATAAGTTTCCCGCCGACACGGATTTCGGCGCTTCTGGGGAAGTCGGGCTAGTGGGCGCCGTAGTCGATCAACCGCGCCAGTTCAGACCGCATTTCTGAACGATGAACGATGCGATCAACGAAACCGTGTTTCAGGAGAAACTCGCTGGTCTGGAATCCCTCCGGCAGGTCGATCTTACAGGTTGCCTGCACGACGCGCGGGCCGGCGAAACCGACCAAAGCACGCGGTTCGGCAATGATGATGTCACCGAGCGAAGCAAAGCTCGCGGCAACACCACCCATCGTCGGATCGGTCATCACAGAAATGAATAATCCCTTCGCGCGACGCAAACGCGCCAACGCAGCAGAGACTTTACCCATTTGCATCAGCGAGACAATACCCTCGTGCATACGGGCTCCACCGCCCGAACCACTAATGATGATCAGCGGCAACGCCAATTCCGTGGCTTTCTCAACGGCTCTGGTCAGTTTTTCACCAACCACAGAACCCATGCTCCCCATGATGAACGCAGAATCTGTCATGGCGAACACGAGCGGACGGCCACGCATATAACCCCGTCCCACGGTACAGGCATCCTTCATGCCCGTCTTCTTCTGTTCGTCGAGGATCCGTTCTTTGTAGCTCTTGCGATCCGTGAATTCCAACGGATCGCCAGACGTCATTTCGGCGTACCATTCTTCAAAACTGTCAGGGTCTAGCAACTGCCGAATTCGCATCGCTGTCGGCACATAAAAGTGATGATCGCATTCCGGACAGATGTTCAGGTTTTGCTCAACCTGCTTGCGGAAAATGGTCGCACTGCAACCATCGCAGCGCAGCCACAGACCATCGGGGACTCCACGTTTTGGTTGCTTCACAACGGGCCGCGTCGCTGCCTCAGTGTTTTCGACTGTGCTCATTAACCATTCTCCCTGTGACCTACGATCTGACCGGAATCGCAGATGGAACTGTCCTCTCCGACCATAAAGCTGGCTGATTCAAACGTGTTGCACTGCAGAATCTGTATCAGATCCGTGGATTCTTCGCCACACAAACATGCCGCTTTACTGGGCCGACGATGTTGTAATGTGCACCGAATCACGGTTGCCAGCGGCTCCGGGGCGACAATGGCAAATGCCTTGTACTTGCGGAGAGCCTTCACCAAGACTCTTTCCAGACGCTGACATGCATCCGAAAGTGTCTCACCTTCTGGCGGACAAATCTCGGTGGTATCTTCTTTGGCGGAGCGAAAAAGGCGTGGAAACCTTTTGCGAATGTCAGATTCCGGTAATCCCTGCCAAAGTCCCTGATTGACGTTTTTAAGGTCATCCAGTTCCTTAACCTTTGCTCCAGCCTGCGTTGCCGCAACGGCGTGAGCAGTCCCGCTAGCCGGATCATCCGGCGATGTGAGAACCGCTTCGATTTTAATGCCACTGGCCTGAAGCTGGCTAATGATTTCGCGAATCTGCTCGTGACCGCGTTGATTCACAGGCATATCCAGCATGCCCAGAACTCGATGTTGATCATCGTAGTCCGTGCAGCCTGCTCGAATCAGAACAACCGTAGACATAAAATTTCGTTCCTCAGCAACCCGCTTGCGTTCCGCGCGCAAGCTGTTGAAGTTCGGCAATCGCCGTGGTGTAACAAGGTTCATCAAAGACGGAACTGCCCGCGACAAAAATGTCGCAGCCAGCTTGGGCACATTGAGCAATCGTGGATCGGCCAATGCCCCCATCGACGGATATAATTAAGTCCTCGCCAGCCAGTGACCGGGCGTCCCGAATCTTGCTGACCACATCAGGGATAAACTTCTGGCCACCAAACCCTGGATGCACGCTCATCACGAGAAACAGATCGCATTCCCCAAGAAATGGCTCAGCAGCTGTAAACGGTGTTCCCGGATTGACCGCAAGTCCTGCGACGACGCCTTTGCGGCGAATCTCACGCAGCAGAGATATGGGTTCTGGCACGGCTTCCAGATGAAACGTGATCGCTTCGCAGCCAGCTTTGATGTACTCGTCCAAGTATCGAGCTGGATCCGCAATCATCAGGTGGGCGTCAAACGGCGTGTTTGTGAGCGACCGTAGCCGCTCAATCACCATCGGCCCATAGGACAAATTGGGTACGAAATTCCCGTCCATCACGTCCAGATGCAACAACGCCGCCGCCGCAGAATCGAGGAGTTCGATCTCACGGTGCAAATTTCCGAAGTCACATTTGAGCATTGAGGGAGCCGCAATCGGCCGCCGAGCCTTTAGGTGGCTCAGCATCTCATCGCGAGTAAGCATTAAGAACTGCCGCAAACAGGAATGAAGCGTCTGATAGAAAGGTTCTCAGATAGGACCCGCGACGCACGATGCTCACGGTTGACGCTCCCGAACTTTCCCACGCGAAAACACAATTGTCTGATTATCGTGTTTTCATGTCCAGTGAAACGTTTCGATTCCGCTCATCCCGAAATTAAAACTGGCCGCATGTTCAGTTGCGATCTTGCCGAGGCGCAGGTTTTGCCAATTGAAACGGACATATCGTGTAGCAATGGGTTCAAATGTTCAGTTCGTGCTGAAGCGTGTACTCTACCGAAAGCTCCGTAGGATGGACATTCATGTCCGTCGCAAAGTCGAGGGAATGCCTCCGAAGTCGAACCCTTCGCTGCAAAAGGAATTCAGCCACAACGGCGTGTCGTTCGGTCATATCTCGGACAAGAATGTCCAAGGTACAAAAATTACGAATCAAGTTGCCACGTTGCCTTTGCAACGTTTCAAGGTACTCCGGGGCGAATCCGGCGATCTCAAATAGGCCTGATTGCTAGCTGACAACTTTCAGGTTTGTTCCCCTCAAATCAATCCGCGATTTCTTGCTAGAGATGCAATGCGAACCGTACGCGAAAAGTGCCGCGATGACGGCAGCAACGATCACCACGGCCCTTGAATTCGATTCCGATCGAGCCTGCAGAGCCAAATGGCTCAAAATGCCACCGGTTCCAGCACCTGCGATTGCCGCGATTGCCGCAGCCCAATTTCGTCTCCGCAGACATCGCCAGATGTGTACCCGAAACATATGTGTTTAGGCGAGCGGCAGGAAGTTTCATTTCTGCCGCTCGCCTAAATCAACTATTACTCCAGTAACAAGGCAGAATCTCGGAAGCTCCAATACAGTTCGACATCGAATGCCTTTGTCAGTGAATTGAAACTCATGATGCCTTGAAGCTTGCTTTGAGTGAGGTTCCGCCATTGGTGCTGAGTACGGATTGCCGTCGTTCATCGTCATCGGTGTCACCATGCATTCGCCGGAGCTGCAGTTTTGGCGTATAAGTTGTGGCAAGAATCATCGAAGAGTCCGACACGGTTCCACGGTTCGATCGCGGCTGCCAGCCATGCCGCGAATTCAGACTCCGCGGCGATGCGATCCACAGCGGCGGCGTGACGTGCGGCGGCAAGGCGTTGTCTAGCTTCCCGAAGCACGGAGCGAAACTGAGCGTCATTGGCCCGCAGGAAACTGGCTTTTGCCATTCCGGTCTCGGGTGCCTGTTCCATGCTGGTCGCTGCGGCAAAGTAGAGCATGCCCCAGAGGCACCACAGTCGGAAAGACGGAATTGCTTCATAGCAGCCTTCGACAAGATCATCTATGCCGCGAATTTCGTTGATCAATACATCGGAGTATTCCTGCAGTCGAAGTTCGCGTTCGCAAAAATTGTTTGTCGTGACAAGAATCTCGGCCAGACGCGACACACTGAATAACGTATGCGCGATCCCGGTGCTGTGCAATGGATCGATAAAGCCAACAGTGTTTGTAATGGCCGCCCAGTTGTGACCAGCCCCCTGCCCTGCCAGTCGCTGAATGCGTTTCGTACTTTGCAGCCCGGACTCGGGCCTGACAATTTTGGCTTTCCGAAACTGCCGCGACAGAAACGGTGATCTTGCAATTCGCCAATTCCATTCTTCGGTAGGGTTCGCGAATTTTTGGAGGCCACGATTTGCCTCCGGACGTTCATCAATCATGAAACCGGCGCTCAGTGAATCGTCATCGAAACGCAGTTGCCACATCCAGCCATCTGGGAGGACCTGATGCACGGCCGCGTCATCACAATGATACGGGAATGGATTGACATCGATCGCACTGTCCAGCAGCAATCGCTCGCATGCTGCCGCCGATTCAAAATGAGCAAAGATTGATCTGGAATTCGTCTTAAGGAGATGCGTCTGATCCGGCACGTTCAGGAACTTGAGCACGCCGTTTGGTGAACCTGTGGCATCGATCAGAAAGGGAGCCTGAACTTTGATGGACTGCCGCTCGGAATTAAATTCTCGTCGGCGGAGCGAGGGGTCCACGGTACCCGTGGCTGTTCCTTCAAGCGTCCAGTGGTCGAGGTGCTGATGCAGCGAATATTGACATTGCTGAAATGCTACGACTCCGGACGATTGTGCCAGTTCGAATAGAAACTGATCAACATCGCTCCGTAACCAGTGGGTATCAGAATGCTCGTCATCGACGCTGGCCGAGACCAGCAAACGTCGAGCATCAAAGTTGCTTGGACTCAGATCGTCACCAGCAGTCTGATCAAGATAGGTGAATCCTCGCTTTTTCCCGCACAGCACTTGAGCACATTCACGTTTCCACGATCCCCAGTGACACAAGGGCCGCAGTTCCGGCAGTCGATAACGATCCACCATCTGAGCCAGTGTGCGATCAGCCAGCGGTGTTGAAGATTCTCCGATCGCAAATCTCGGATGCCGTTGGCGATCCACCATTACGACAGATTTCCCTGCGCGGGCCAGAATCAATGCGAGGAGACTGCCGCCAAAGCCGGTGCCGAGGATGAGAATATCTGTCTTCATGTTTTGTAGCTTGGACATTCATGTCCGATTTTTGAATCGAGAATCTTGCGTAAACCGGCCGGAGATTGGGCTCCGATATCCGTTCAACCGATGACGGACAAGAATGTCCATCCTACAGACCCATCGCCTCTTGATGCAAATTCATCGTCTCAAGTCTCGCCATCTGAGCATCAGCTCCGGCCGGATCATCCGCGAACTGTCGCGCGTCCCAAAGATCTGCAAACACGCGACCTCGATTCCACGACAGACATTCGCGCATCACGAATTCCAGCGACGACAGGCGCGGTGGCGTGAACAGACCCTGTTGCCCAAGTTGCTCCATAATTCCATTACCCGGCCGGACCGGAATCACGGCACAACAACTGACGCCGCAATCAAATGCAAACCGCACCGACTCCAGCGCTCGGACGATCCCCTGCTCTTCCGATGTCCATGGCGGTTTCAACAAGATGAAGGCGCGGATCCGGATCTGGGCTTGCAGCAGGAGTTCGCAGCTGCGGGCAAAATCATCAATGGTCATCTGCTTGTTGAGCTTTGCCAAGGTCGGTGCATGCGACGTCTCAAGGCCGAGGGCGATTTCCAACTGCGTGCCCAGCTGTTGCTGAAAGTCAGCACAGCGGGCATTACAAAGGCGAGGATGATTTTCTACGATCACAGTCCGGAAATGTCGAACCCGATTCACGATTGCTGGCAGGTCATCGCTGGGAATGGCCTGCGGATCGAAGAAGTTGCCGCTGTTGTAGAGCTTCACATGCTGCGCTGGCGGGAGGCGGGACAGCGCAAAATCGAGCTGCGCAGGAATCGCGCCGAGAGGCACAGTTTTGTCCGTGGTGTTTTTCCACAGATCGCACATCAGGCAGCGAAACGGACATTCGCGATTCGTCAAAAAGATCGTCGAAACATCTTCTACGACACCAGCGGCCGAAAACTCCAGCTCATTCACGAAATGATAAGGCCTCCACGGATCCACCACATTGCGCGCACCTCGAGCGGCAAGAATGGAACGATCTAGGATAGCAGTCTCATGGTTCATGTTTCTCACATCCGGGCTTGGAAAAGGGGTCTGGAACGAATAGCCAAATGGCCCAAAGGGTGCTCCGCACTCTTGGTTCGCTGACCCATTTTCCAAGCCGCTACTGCCTTTTTATAGTCGCCACTACACTTCGTGCATGCACTGGTTTACTTTAAGTTTACTTTCCGCAGGTTTCCTTGGATTCTATGAAATTGCCAAGAAAATGTCGCTGCGCGACAACGCCGTTCCGCCCGTACTCTACTTTAACGTCTTGACATCAGCACTGCTCTGGTTGCCGTTTGTGATTCTGTCGCGGACCGCGAGTCAAATGATTCCGCTTGAGATGCTGCGCGTGGACGCGCTCTCATGGACGATGCACGGTCAGTTGTTTCTCAAGGCGGTCATCGCCGGGACTTCGTGGATCTTTGCCTCATTCGCACTCAAACACCTGCCGATGTCCATCGCGGCCCCAATCCGGGCGAGCAGTCCTGTCTGGACGATCCTCATCGCTACGGTCGTGATGCACGAACGCCCCACGCCGACGCAATGGTTGGGAGTCGGCTGCATTCTGGGTTCATTCTGGGCGTTCTCGCTGGTGGGGCGACGAGAAGGGATTCACTTTCACCGGGATCGCTGGGTCGGCTGCATGTTGGTGGCCACCCTGTTGGGATCTTTGAGCGCGTTGTACGACAAGTTCCTGCTGCAGAACAACGATATGCGTCCTTCCACTGTGCAGGCTTGGTTTTCGATCTATCTCGTCATGTTTATGACACCGCTCATGCTCCACTGGTTACTGCGGCGCAGGAAACTGGAGCCATTTCAATGGCGCTGGGCCATTCCAATGATCGCGATCTTATTATTGGTCTCCGACTTTCTGTACTTCTCTGCCATCGCAGACAAGCAGGCGATGATCTCGTTAATATCACCGCTCCGCAGAACCTCAGTCATCATTGCTTTCGTGGCGGGCGTCTTGATTTATCAAGAAAAAAACTGGCGAGCGAAGGGTGTTTGTGTTGCGACCCTCCTGATCGGCGTCTATGTCTTGAGTTGTGCTCCGTCAGATCCACGTGCAAACTCGGCAGACGCCTCCCAAACTCCAGCATCTGTGATTCACGAACTCGGAACCCGGTCATTGGAACGAAAGTGACGTGGCATCGTTCGACAACATTACGAGTTGCCGATTCTGAGTCGTCGGAGTTCTTCTTCCAGTTCGCGGATGCGTTTCTCTGCGGCGATCCGAGCTGCCTGTTCCTGCTGCTTTTCCTGACGTTCCTGCGTTTGTGCGTACTCTGCCTGTTCCCTGGCCAATTCTGCGGAGTCCGCTTTTGTTAACTGTTCGACCCCGGTTTCATAATCCACAATCACCAGGTCAGACTCGCGCAGCGACAGCTCGACGCCCAACGTGTTGCAGCGCAAACGACCGTTCGTATTCGGAATTTCCCGCAGGTCTCCATCAATTAAACGGTAGCCCTGAAGTGCTGGTGTCAGATAGTCTGCGGTCGGGTCGTAGAGAAAATACTCCTGAACTCCCATGCGTTCGTAGATGACAGGTTTGTCAACGATGTCCACCGAACTCGTGCCGCGCGATGTCACTTCGAACACCACGTTCGGGACGCGCAGTTCTTTCCATGTCTGAAACGTCCGACGACGCTGAGGATCGCAGTCCAGCACCACAAAGCAATCCGGGACAACAAACTTTGACGGCGTTCCTTCCACGTAGTAGACCAACAGATCACTGGCAATATACACGCGCTGGCCAGCGTAACGCTGTCGGAAGATCTCCAGAATGCGAACCATCCAGTCCCGATGCAGATCTGTCTCACCCATGGGTTTTCCATCGGATTCCGGGTATTCAATTTCGTTCTGGATGGTCACCGAACTCATGACTTTAGCACCTCTTCCGGGAACTCGAGCATGCTGAATTCTACTCAACCAGCCATCGCACAGCCACCAGTGATTGTCGATTTAGGTGTGAATCGGTGTCATGAATGACTCAGCGCGTGGACCGCAGCATTCCAGAGCGGTTGTGGCATCAGGAACAGCGCCAGCGTCGCGATGGCGCAGAGGCAACCGGCGATCCAAGCGGCGGGTTGCCGGGAAGTTTCGGCGATGACCGTCGATTGCTCAAAGTAGATTACCGAGATCAGCCGCAAGTAGTACGTCGCAGCGATCACCGCGTTCACGGCGAGTGTGATTGCCAGAATGCGACCGTCAGTGGTGCCTTCAGACCATGCTGCCAGAAACAGGTTGAGCTTTGCCAGAAAGCCTCCGGTCGGTGGCAAGCCGCTGAGTCCGATCAGACAGACGGCCATCATCAACGCGATCGCAGGCTGGCTTTTGCTGAGTCCCGACAGATCTGCCAAAGAACGCAGGGGCCTAGTAAATGTGCCGGCGGCGGAGATGAGCGCAAAGAGGCCAATAGTCATGATGCCGTACATCGCTAAATAGAACAGCAAGGCGGCGACTCCGCTGGTTCCTGCGGACGAATTTCCAACAGTCAGTCCGACCAGCATATAACCTGCATGAGCGATGCTAGAATAAGCCAGAAGCCGCATCAAACTGGTCTGCCGCAATGCCAGCAGGTTGCCGACAAACATGGTCAGAATCGCAAGAACCATCAGCACGACACGGACGGCACCGACTGGCATCCAGTCCGTAAAGTTGGCATTACCAAAACAGACGGGAAGCAGTCTGAGCAACGCCGTAAAACCGACGACTTTCGGCACGAACGACAACATCGCGGCTGAGGACGGCGTCACGCCCTGAAACACATCCGGGGCATAAAAGTGAAACGGAACAGCGGTGAGTCGAAAACTGAGTCCGGCAATGATCAGAACCATCGCCAAGCGAAACATACCAAGATTTGTCGTTGCGGAAGCAGCCGATATTTTTTCGGTGATCGCAGTGAGATTGGTGGTTCCGGCGATGCCGAACACCCAGCTCAAACCGTACAGCACGAAAGCGGATGAAAAGATGCTAAGCAAGAAATATTTGATCGTCGCCTCATGGGTCATCCAGTCTCGCCGGGCAAGAAACAACAGGATGTAGGTCGGGATACTGACTAGTTCCAGTCCCAGAAAAATGCCCACAAGGTCGTTCGAGAGGGCGACAAAGTTAACGCCGGCAAGAATTGCCAGCAGACAAGCATGAGCTTCGGCGGCGTGGCCATCGTCAATCTGATCCCACAGCACCAGCGTGAGCAACATGCCGCAGACCAATGAGACGCCCCGTACGAACCAGACGAATTCATCCGGTCGAAACGGCCCTGCCCCGGCTTCCAGAATGGGTGCCTTGGTCCACGCAAACATCGCCGCTCCCAGAGCCAGCAAAGACAGAATTCCCCAGCGGTGTCGCAAGCCGGCCGGTGCCTTGCCTGTTTCACTCACAAGAAATGGTCCTGCGAGGAACATGATGCAGACTGTCGCCAACAGAATGATCTCAGGAATAATCAGACCTGCAGCCTGATTGATGGCTTGATATGGAGGCACTGGGAAAAATCCCCGGAGAATTAAGTGAGGGCAAATTAGGGAATGGAGATTTGAGCGTTGTGGTTCAGGATGTTTGTGGTGTTTTGCACGAACGCCTCGGTTGGACTGTCGTCCTGATTTTCGAACAAGCCTGCAACGGCTTTAATATCCGGTTCAATGATCTCAATCAGCCCAGCTGGACGTACGCCAATCCACAGACACATCACAATGAGCGGGGCCAGCGCGAGGAATTCACGAGGATTCATATCGGTGATTTCAACCGCATCATGTCCAGCGTGATGCGGTTCTTTGAGAGTCCCAAAAAACACGCGTTGGACGGCTGTCAGCAGATACCACGCGCCTAAGACAACTCCGGTCGTTCCTAGAACACCATAAAGCGGGTTTGCTTTGAACATCCCGGCGAGTGACAGAAATTCACCGATGAATCCGTTCAAGCCCGGCAGGCCGATGCTGGACATCGAAATAAAGACCATACTGCATGCGATCATGGGCAGCTTTGAGGCTAGGCCACCCAGATCGTCCATCATGCGGGTGTGATATCGTTCGTAAATCATACCGACGATGATGAACAGGGCTCCGGTTGATAAACCGTGATTGATCATCTGCAAGACACTCCCGGTGATACCTTCGGTATTGAGTGCAAACAGGCCCAACATACAGAATCCTAGGTGCGCCACCGAGCTGTAGGCCACGAGCTTCTTGATGTCCCGTTGCGCCAGAGCACAGAGTGAACCGTAGATGATTCCGATCACAGACAAGAGCCCAATGATGGGCAGTCCCAGTTCAAGACATGCGGCTGGAAACAGCGGTAGACAGATCCTCAGGAAGCCGTAGCTTCCCAGCTTCAGCAGAACTCCGGCGAGCAATACGCTGCCGGCCGTTGGGGCTTCCACGTGTGCCAGCGGCAACCATGTATGGAACGGAAACACGGGGACCTTGATGAGAAATCCGGCCGCTACTGCCAGAAACAGCGTCATTTGCATTGATTCAGGCAGCGGATGAGTCGCCAGCCAGGCAGAGAGCGCCGGGAGCGACGTGGGGTTGGTCAATCCTTCGTGCGACGTATGCACAACGACATAGATCAGGCCGGACAACGTCACCAGACTGCCTGCCAAGGTGTACAGAAAAAACTTGATCGCTGCCCATTTTCGTTCGGGCCCGCCCCAGATCGCGATCATGAAGAACAACGGAATCAGCGTCATCTCAAAGAAGACGTAGAACAGCACAAGGTCGAATGCACAGAAGACGCCGATGAGTCCCGTCTCCAGAATCAATAACGCCGCATAGAATTCAGAGGCTCGATCCTGAATGGCTTCCCACGAAATCAGGACACTACAAACGGTCAGCAACGTCGTGAGAGCGATCATAGTGACGCTGATGCCGTCGAGGCCGAAGTACATTTCCAGCTGCATGCGTTCGCCGGTCTGCAACCATGGCTGCCGGTACTCAACGCGCGGTTGAATGGCCGATGCCGGATCAACACTCGACGCCACCGGCATCACCCCTGATCCGAATGGATCCACAACCTGGACACGATACTGAACTAGCAGCAGCACGGAAAACAACAACGCTGCAATACTGCCGCAACACGCAACCCAGCGGGCACTGGACTGATTGAGCGACGTGCGAAACAGCATCAACAGCAACGCCGTCGCGGCTGGGATTAACAGTGAGATAAACAGAAGAGCGATCATAGAAACATTGAACCTTTGTGGCATTGTGATGCCACGTCAGTGCGATTTCTTAAAACATTGTCAGCACTAAAACCACTGCCGTCACAACACCAACCCACATGACACTCGCATAGGATGAAACGACACCGCCGTGCAACTGGCGAGGAATAATGCTCAAGGCTTTCGGCACTTTGCCGACGGTATCCACGATGCCATCAATGAAGTACTTATCTACGAGCGTCGCCAGCTTCGCGATGCCAAGCAGGGGGAATACAATCAGGCCCATAAAAATTTCGTCTAAAAAGAACTTGCCCTGCGAAATCACGTAAAACGGCTTCATCGTCCTAGCGATGGCGGCTGGAATGGTGGGTGATGCAACATAAAACATCCATGCAAAACCGATCCCGGCAACGGCAATGAGGCTGCTCATGATCATGACGCCCCAGTGCAGATGATGCTCGTGCTCTGGCGTCAACCCCATCGTCTTTTGCAGGTAATCGCCAAACAGATGCGTCGGCCCGAGAATGAGACCAATCCCAGCGGCACAGACGGCAAGCGTTCTGAGTGGCCATGCCATGATCGGTGTGACTTCGTGAGGATGATGACCAGCTTCCTCTGGGAATTTTTCGGGTCCCCAGAACGTCATAAAATACGCGCGAAAAGTATAGAACGCGGTGAGGAACGCGGCTCCAATCGCAATGACTCGGATTACACCAAAGTACAGGCCATGTGTTTCGCTGCGCGAGGCTTCCTGCAGCACGGCAAGAATATCGTCCTTGCTCCAGAAGCCAGCCAGTAACGGAACGCCCGCCAACGCGGCTGCCCCGACAAGGAATGTCCAGTGCGTGATCGGTAAAGCGTGTTTCAGTCCGCTAAAACGTCGCATATCGATAACATCGCCCATCGCGTGCATCACACTTCCCGCTGCAAGGAACAGCAAGGCCTTGAAGAAAGCGTGTGTGAACAAATGAAACATACCGGCCGTGACGGCCGGTGTCACGAGCTCAGCGCTGGCGGCGCCACAGCCGAGTGCCATGAACATGAATCCCAATTGACTCACGGTTGAATACGCAAGGACGCGTTTCAGGTCCGTTTGAGTTAAGGCAATCAAG
>Ga0209553_1001014_pt1 | contig 14231 bp, 10 predicted proteins | sample LauGreFBDMM110DN_2_FD_188217 | JGI IMG/M metagenome (GOLD analysis project Ga0209553, IMG submission 188217) | Freshwater lake microbial communities from Lake Michigan, USA - Fa13.BD.MM110.DN (SPAdes) (version 2) | ecosystem: Environmental > Aquatic > Freshwater > Lake | place: Lake Michigan...
GCGTCCAACTTTGTGGTTTCAATTTGTGATAAACGGAAAGCCCGTTATCATCCTCTGCGGGAGGTACCGCCGCATCAGCCGCCTAGCTCCCGGCGGCTAATCGTCAAATTGGACAATTATTTCTCGAATGGTCGTAGACACTGATTAGGAATGCACTCGGATTTTCAATTCAGAGGAGTTAGGGGCACCAATGTCGTCGCGATGGTATTACCAGATGTTGATGGAAGAATTCGGTCCGGTCACGGCTGAACAGCTTCGCGAATTGTTCGAAGAGGGCACGTTGAGCAATTTTGATCTGGTGCGCAGCGAAGCCGACGACGTCTGGACGACGATTGCTGCAGTGAAGCCGTCTCTTTTCGCAGACTCGGGCGACCGCCCTGTGGACACGCTGGAGGAGATTGGGGATCTTTCCGAACTCGCGTTTGAATTCGAGGGTTCCGGGCCGACAACTCGTCGCGGGGCCTATCCCCAAGAATCGGCTGAAGATCCTCGTCCGGTTTCGATGGGGCCTGTTGCCGAATCACGAATGCAAAATCCTACGCCGATCGCGGCCGATTCTGTCTCACTCGTTGCGTCACCTCGCGTGCTCGCCCCGCCGTTACCGAACAGCGACCAGCCTGCAGAGGAATGGTTCTGCGAATCGTTCGGGCAGGTTCTGGGTCCGATGTCTTTTGCCGAGTTGATCGAGCTGGGCGAATCCGGGGTACTTGATGCGCGTGATCGTGTGCGGTGCGGAGTACGTGGTCTTTGGAAGACGGGGGATTGTCTGCCGAGCGTGATGCGGGCAGTGGCAGTTGAAAGTGCCATTGAAATTGATCCGGCAGGAGTGTCCGAGACCACTCAGCAACGTTCTGGGGAAGGATCTGCGACATTTGCAGATACGATGAGTGTGCCGGTTGAACCGATCGCAGCGCAGCCAAGAGTGCACGAGCCCTGGTTAACCTCGTCAGTCGAACCATCCACCGCCGTTCCACCCCAAGAGCCTGAAACCGTCCTGACAAAATCCAAGGGCAGGAATAATCGCACCAAGCGTCGCAGGGATACGAAAGGCGAAGAAAAAATGCTGGACGAAATCTTTGACGACGTATTCAACGATGACAGTCCGCCTGCGCGCTCAAATCCGGCCGCTCAATCCTTTGCCGCGTTGTCAGCGACAGCATCAGCGTCTCAGGAGTCATCTCGTGCTGCCGGTGATCGTCGTACAGCGGCAGCAACGGTAACTCGGCCTTCTGCAAAGAGTTCCAGAAGTTCGTTCGAAGCGAATCCTGCAACAATCGGGATTCTGGTGGCTGTCATGTTGGTCGCGGCGGGCGGCTGGTACGTATGGCCGAACGGCATTCCGAGCATCTCGGGTAGCGGCAACGGGAACGGGACTTTTGACACGGCCGGAGCCGTTAAGGTATTGCAGGCAACAATGGATCGGTACAAGGCGGTGGTCGGCGGTCCGTCCGAATCCGAATGGAAAAAGTTTTCCGAGAAAACAAGAATCGAATTGTCGGCGTTGTTTAAGGCTGTTTACGATCAAGCCGGGTCAACTCCGAATGGAGCCTCGTGTCTGGAGGCTACGAAATGCCTGATGAAAATTGCCAGATCAAAACCTGACAACAAAGAATTTATCGACATGAACATGGCGGAGTTTGATCGCCAGTTGGCGCTCGTAACGAAGTAACAACGGATATGACACCATTAGTTCGCATCGGTATCCTAGGCACCGCCCGGATCGCGAAGACTGTAATTCCGCAGATAGCAGCATCCGAACACGCGGACGTGGTCGCAGTTGCCAGTCGTTCGCTGGCCAAGGCGCAGCAGTTCGCCGGTGAATTTGGAATTGAAACCGCGTACGGATCGTACGACGCTCTGCTGACAGACGCAAACGTGGATGCCGTCTATATCCCGCTGCCGCCATCGATGCACTGTGAATGGACAATGAAAGCGGCTGCTGCCGGAAAACATGTCCTGTGCGAAAAGCCGCTGGCGATCAATGCGGTCCAAGCGCAGCAGATGATTGAGGCAGCAGTCCGACATGAGATCGTGCTGCTGGACGCGGTCATGTGGTATCACACGGCTCGAGCAGAAGTCATGCGCAAGATTGTTCTCAGCGGTGAACTCGGCGAAGTACGCCAAGTGACATCAGCGTTTACGTTTCCCGGAAATGCGTTAGCGGATGACGATCTGCGTTTCTCCGCCAGTCTGGGTGGGGGTTCACTGCTGGATGTTGGCTGGTACTGCATCGGCATGAGTCTCTGGATGCTGCAGCAAATGCCGGAACGTGTATTTGCAACGGCGCGATGGCAAAACGAGATTGATCTGCGGATGAACGGGATCTTGTGGTTTCCGCAAAATCAGATGGCATCATTCGAATCGGGTTTCGACACAATCCGCCGGCGTTGGATGGAAGTCGCCGGAACAAACGCGGCCCTCGTCTGTGACGATTTCACGAAGCCGTGGAACGCCGAAAAACCACGTTTTTGGATGCACAACGCCGACGGAATTTCTAATCAAAATATTGTGACTCACCCGCCGCTCGAACGCTGCCTTGTTGATGCGTTCTGCCAGTTGGTTCGCTCTGGAAATGTCCACCACGACTGGTTGACGCTCTCGTTGCAGACGCAACTGGTCTGCGATGCCTTGCTGAAGTCGGCGAGATCAGGTGTCGTTGAAACACTGCCGTGACAGGCGTTTTTGCAACGGACGTTGTCGCAAGCAAGGGCATTCGTGCTGTCTGATGTTCAGCCACGTAACCCAGACGCGAGACAAACCAGACATTCGGATCCTGATGATCCACGACAGGGGAGCGGCCTTTGAGGCGGCGATGCCAGAGCAGATGCGTGCGGGGCAATGCTCCCGCTTACGGGACAAAACGCCCCAACGCTGTGGATGCGTCCGCCTCGTCGGGTGTACATTCTGGGAATATCTCCTGTTGTAACCGTTGGCACGAAGATTGCGACTATAGTTTCCGTTCGATCAGAAATCTGATCCTCATCTCCAAAGGAAATCCCATGCCCGCTCAAACTGTGACTCGTGATAGAATTAACCAATTGACCGAGGAAATCAAAGGCCACAATGAGCCATTTCAGCGGATTGTGAGCCAAGTGAATCAGGTTCTCGTTGGCCAAGAAAAACTCGTCCATCGCATGCTAATCGGCCTGCTCGCGAATGGCCACCTTCTGATTGAAGGCGTGCCAGGTCTGGCCAAGACGACGGCGGTCGCCTGCCTCGCCAAGGCGATCCACACAGGTTTCCAGCGGCTCCAGTTTACGCCCGACTTATTGCCCGCCGACATTATCGGCACTTTGGTTTATCGTCCGCAGGATCAGACATTTGTGGTTCAGAAAGGCCCGATCTTTTCGAACCTGATTTTGGCCGATGAAATCAACCGTGCTCCCGCAAAAGTGCAGAGTGCACTGTTAGAAGCGATGCAGGAACGACAGGTGACTATCGGCTCAGAAACGTTTCTGTTGCCAGAGCCATTCCTTGTCATGGCAACTCAGAACCCGGTCGAACAGGAAGGTACGTATCAATTGCCTGAAGCTCAGACCGATCGTTTCATGTTGAAGGTCATCGTGGACTATCCCAACAGAAATGAAGAACTGCAAATTCTGCGAAGGATGAGCAAAACCGGGCCCAAGTTTGACATTCAGCCCGTGACTTCGCCGCAAGAAATTATGGCCGCTCGCGAACTGGTGGATCAGGTTTATGTCGCCGAGAAAGTCGAGAATTACATTGTGGATCTTGTGATAGCGACGCGCAACCCTGAGGCTTACGGGTTGCATTTGAAGGAACTCATTCAGTTTGGTGGGTCGCCGCGCGCAACCATTAATCTAACACTTGCTGCGAAAGCGAATGCGTTTCTAGCGGGACGAGGTTATGTGGTACCCCAAGATGTCAAGGATCTGGCCTTGGACGTGCTGCGACATCGCGTTGTAATTACCTATGAAGCAGAAGCCGAAGATCGTACTAGTGAATCGATCGTGACGGAGATTCTGAATCACATCCCCGTCCCATAGGTTGGTGCGATCGTTTTCACTCGCCGCCAGTCACCAGCTCGGCTCGGTCAGAACCGCGCCGACGGCTGTGGGGAAGCGAGGTGACAATTGCACCAGTGAAGTCAGGAGTATTCCATGATTCCCCGTGAAATTATGCGCAAGATCCGCCGAATTCAGATTCGCACGTCCCGTAAAGTTGATGAACTTCTCGCGGGCACGTGGAATTCCGCCTTCAAGGGGCGCGGCATCGAATTCGAAGAGGTGCGGCCTTATCAGGCTGGCGACGATGTTCGCACAATCGACTGGAATGTGACCGCGCGCAGCGATCAGCCGTATGTGAAACTGTTCCGCGAAGAACGAGAACTCGCCGTGATGCTGTTGGTGGACCTGAGTGGTTCGCAGAGTTTCGGTACCAATGAGCAAACTAAACGCGATCTCGTCGCGGAACTCGGTGCGACGTTGGCGATGTCCGCGATCAAGAACAACGACAGGGTCGGGTTGACGCTGTTCACGGATGAGATTGAAAAGTGCATCCCTCCGAAGAAAGGGTCGCGGCATGTGCTGAGGCTGATTCGGGAACTCCTATTCTGCGAGCCGGTCGGAAACCGCACAAATCTGCGTCGGGCCCTTGAACATCTGAATCGCACGTCTCGACGCCGTACGGTTGTGTTTCTGATCAGCGATTTTCAGGACAGCGGTTTTGAAGCGACCATGAAAGTGGCGTGCCGCAAACACGATATTATTCCGGTAGTGATCAGCGATCCCAGAGAAGGAGAAATGCCGAACGTGGGACTCGTACGACTCCAAGATGAAGAAACGGGGGAAGTCATTATGCTGGACACCGCCAGTGCCAAAAATCGCGAACTATTTGCAAAGCTGTATCAGCAACAGGCTGCGGCTCGCGACGGGATTTTTCGTCGTCAGCGACTGGAACCTCTGCATCTCGAAACGGGCCGAGATCTGATTGACCCGTTGCGACGATATTTCCATAAGCGTGAGGGCCGATAATGAAAATCCCCAACGCCCACAAACTCCCTCGATTATGCTCTTGGGCAGCACTGACTGCGATCCTTTGCCTTGCAACATCTGGCGAAGTCAATGCGGACGAAGTCCGTGGCATAGCGGATACCGATCTCGCGACCGTGACCTCAAAAGTCTCCCGAAATGCGGTGCAGGTCGCGGAGCCATTGACGCTAGAATTGACCGTGACAGCCGCAGTCGGAAGTCAAGTAGATTTCCCGTCACTCGGGAAAACGCTAGGAAACTTCGACGTCACCGATCAGATCGACAGAGCAGATGTGCCGACTTCAAATGATCGAAACCAGAGAATCTGGACTCGACGCTTGACGCTGGAGAGTATTGTGACTGGCGATGCAGAGATTCCTGCCTTGGAAATCATTGTTCGCCACAAAAATAATACGCAAACGCTGAAATCTGGAGCTGTCGCAGTGCACGTCGCTAGTGTTCTGGAAGACCGCGCCGATCCAACTCAATTTCGCGACATCCAGTCGGTGGTCGATGTTGCAGTCCCGCAACCCATTTCGCGTGCATGGTTGTGGTGGACACTCGGCAGTGCTGGGGGAGTTGCGGTGTCGGCTTTTCTGTTCATGGCTGTGGCAAAACGCAAAACATGGATGACGCCCCAAGCGTGGGCGATCCGCGAACTGGAAGTGCTTCGAAATTCGGCTGCCATGAAATCGATCGACAGTGACACCGTGACTGAGAACCTCACGACAATTCTCCGCGACTATTTGGAGCTTCAATTCAATATTGCTGCCCCGGTCCAGACAACCAAAGAACTACAGCAAGTCGTTGAGACGGGCAAGTATTTGAGTGCTGAGACGACCAAAGGATTTTTCGATCTGTTTGACCATTCAGATCTGGCTAGGTTTGCTGGCCTGAAGCTGACACACGCCGAGCTGACACGGGCTCTTGACGACGCCCAGCGACTCATTGAACAGGCTTTAATTAGATCAAGGGAGGTTCGCTGATGTTTTTCTCACCGTGGTATTTCCTTTTATTGTGCCTGTTGCCGCTGGTCTTATGGCGTCTCTTCGCACCGCGCCGTAAGTCGGCAGTGCGCTTCAGTTCCGTCAATCTGGCAAGGCAACTGACTCCAACACTACGTCAGCGAATGATGTGGTTGCCCGGCGCACTGACAACCGCAGCGGTGCTGGCCATGATTGTCGGTCTGGCGCAGCCACGCGAAGGACGAGAGCAAACAGTCACCGACAGCGAAGGAATTGCGATTGAGATGGTGGTCGATCGCAGTGGCAGTATGCAGGCCATGGATTTTCAGGTGGATGGCGAACACGTTGATCGCCTGACAGCGATCAAAAACGTTGCTGGGAAGTTCGTGGCTGGTGGCGACAAGCTGAAGGGTCGTTTCAGCGATCTGGTTGGGCTGATCACCTTTGCAGGGTACGCCGACGGCGAGACACCACCGACGCTGGACCATGCGTTTCTGGTTTCACAGTTGAACAATACGCAAATTGTCAATAACCGCAGCGAGGACGGCACTGCCATCGGTGATGCCATTTCGTTAGCCGTCGAAAAACTCAATGCCCTAGATGCGCGGCAGAAAGAAAAAGTGCAAAGCAAAATCGTCATTCTGCTGACTGACGGTGAGAACAATGCGGGGCAACTGGATCCTATTCAGGCGGCCGAACTGGCGGAAACGATGGGGATCAAGGTTTACACAATCGGCGTCGGCACCAAAGGACAGGCCCCTATGCCGGTGGAGGATCCGTTTACCGGCCAGCAGACGATTCAGTGGGTGCCGGTCAGCATCGACGAAGAAACACTGACAAAAGTCGCGACCATCACCGGCGGTCAATACTTCCGCGCGACCGACACAGACTCATTGGAGAAAATTTATAACGAGATCGATCAATTGGAGAAGACGAATGTGGAGGCTCATCATTTCGTGGATTACCGCGAATTGGCGATTCAGCCGTATGCCGCCGCAGGATTCTCTGTTCCGCCCGTCCTCTTAATCGCATTTATTCTGCTCGCGGCACGCCTGTTGCTTCAACAAACATGGCTGCGAGAAATGACCTAAGCAACTTCGCTTCCTGAATCCCATTGCCGTCACGCCTGCTCGAAAAGTACACCGGATAATTTAATTCACAAATTTTTCCCCACGTGAGACATGTTCGCCGTACCAGAATTCTGAGCGGCATTCGCATGCTTCGGTTGAAAGATGCATCATGGACATTTATTTTGGAAACCCAACCAACCTTTGGCTGCTGATCGTTGTCGCGGCTGGACTAATGCTCACGGGTACCGCCATCATTGCCCGCCGTCGCGCTGTGCTCAGGTTTGCGACAGCTAGGCTCCGGAGCCAGATTCTGCCATCAGGTACCTCATCGCGTCACTGGATGTCCGCCATGCTGATTACCGCCAGTATGACTCTGTTGTGCCTCGCGTTGCTAGATATTCGCTGGGGAAAAACGTGGCGTGAAGTTCCTCAGAAGGGCATCGAAGTCATGTTCGTCCTCGACGTCTCACGCAGCATGCTGGCCGAAGACACAGCCCCGAACCGCTTAAGTCGTGCTAAACAACTCATTAAAGATATGGTTGATGAAATGGCGGGAGATCGGGTCGGCCTCTTGGTCTTTGCGGGCGATACTCGTCAATCAGTTCCGCTGACGAGCCACTACGAAGATTTCAAGCAAACCCTCGATTCCGTCGGGCCACACTCCGTGCGTGTCGGAGGTTCACGACTGGGCGATGCCATGAAAGCCGCCGCCGATGGATTCATCAGTAAAACGCTTAATCATAAGGCGCTCGTGGTATTCACGGATGGCGAAGACCAAGCAAGCACCCCGGTCGAAGTGGCGAAACAGATCCACGACGAGAAGGGAGTGAGGATTTTCACCGTCGGGTTGGGTGACATTGAGCAAGGGGCCCGCATTCCCGACACCGACGACCGACGCGGAGGCTTTGTCCAGTATGCAGGAGAGCAGGTCTGGTCCAAACTGAACGGACAGATTTTGAGTCAAATTGCCACTGACACTGATGGAGCCTACATCCCGGCTGGGACGCGCCAAGTCAACATGGCGGATGTCTATCACGGCTACGTCGCGAATGTTGCCCAGATGGAATTTGAAACAGCAAAGATCAATACATACACGGTCCGATTTCATTGGTTTGCGGTCCCGGGACTTGTGCTCTTATTGCTCGAAGTGTGGATTTCAACATGCAGCACCCCTGCCCGCCGAAAGCCAGCAACACAGGTCTCAACGAAGCTAAAAGCCACATCCGCAAGCGGCCGGACCTTAGTCCCTGATGTCGTTTCGTAAAGTATCTCCACCTCGTGGGCCAGCGTGGCTCTTCGCCGCTTCTCCCACCCTAAAATAAATTGAGTCACACGATGTCCAATCGTAATTGTAAACAATTCGTCAGCACCTTAGTCGCAGCCGCGGCCATCGCGCTGGCTTCAGTTCCGGCACCTGCACAGTCGCGGTTTAGCGTTGGGGAGACCGCCAGTGAGATTAATGTGGCAAACAATTTATTGCGTGACGGCAAGGTTGAAGAAGCGCTTGCCGCATTTCGCCGCGTTGTGCCTAGCGAGCAGCAACGCGATGAGCTGAACTACAATATTGCCGTAGCAGAATATCGGAGCGGAAACATTGACGCTGCCGACACATTGTTTCGTGAAGTCGCCGGAACGAAGACTTCGGCCATCTCTGCCAGCAGTCGTTACAACCTAGGCAACTGCCAGTATGCAAAAGCCGTGCAAGTGGCCGAACAGGACAAGTCCGCAGCCATTGAACATCTACGGGCGGCAATCTCGCACTACCGCGGGGCCCTGCGTGGAAATTCCAACAACCCTGACGCACGTGCGAACATCGAACTGGCTGCCACCTTGATCCGCAAGCTTGAACAGGAACAGAAGGAACAGGAAGAGCAAAAAAAACAAGAACAAGAACAACAGGAACAATCCAAGGACAACAAACAGCACGAAGATCAGCCGCAGGATCAGAAGGACGCGTCACAAGAGAAGGACGCGTCACAAGAGGCTGGTGAACAACAATCGGAGTCAAAAGAATCAAAGTCCGACCAGCAACAGCAAGAGCAACAGAAAGAGGAAGGCGAGGCATCAGCTTCCGATGAGTCAAAGCACGAAGAACAGAAAAAGGAGGCGGAGAAACATGAGAAGCCGAGTAATGATTCGCAGAAAAAAGACGATCAGAAATCGCCAAGCGCGCAATCGGAATCGAGTCAACAGAAGGCCGCCGCAGAATCAACCCAAGCTCAAGATTCAGATGGCAAACAGACTCAACCACAGCACATGCCCCCACAATCTGGTAACCAGCAGCAACCCGACGATCAAGAACTGCCGGACGAGCAGAAAGGGGAGAACCAGTCTGTACCTCCTGGTGACCTGAAAGCCGTTGGCCAGCAGGCGGAAAACCAGAATCTAGCCGGGTCTGCGGCCATGCCAGACCCAAATGCCAAAGAGGGGCTGATGACTCGTGAAGAGGCCCTCAAGATGCTGCAATCCGTCCGCGACCGAAATATGCTTCGTCGCATGCAGCAACAACGCCAAGAACGTTCCCGCCATGTTCCCGTCGATCGCGACTGGTAAAGGCGGTCGCCATAGATTTTCCTTCTGCCCCGATTCGGGTGGAGAAAATGCCCGCAAGGGCGGCTGAGGGGCTTGCCGGTAACGCAAAATTTAGACCACGGTGAATAAAATGAGACTCCTGAAAATCACTTATCTAACCTTGGCGGTGATTGCTGTGTCGCTTTGTGGCATGGGCAATCCTGCGACTGCTGCCGACGTCGATGTGCGGCTCTCCACTCGGGAAGCATGGGTCGGCACACCTGTCGTCCTACAGCTGGCGATCAGCAACGCGACGGACTACGAGCAACCGACAATTCCCGCGATTGATGGTTGCGATATCCGTGCAAACGGCACGCCATCACAGAGTTCGCAAACTACGATAATTAATGGTCGCCGCAGCCAGAGTCGCAGTGTCGTGATGCTGTATTTGATCACACCGCGCCGCGAAGGAGAATTCGAAATCCCACCGTTCAGCTTCAACGTTGACGGACGCAGCGTCACCACGGAAAAGCAGAGATTTGTCGCGACAAAAAGCGAAACGGGGAATTTGTTGTTCGTCGAGGTTAAAGGTGGCAAAGATCAAGTGTTTGTCGGGCAATCGCTGGAACTGACCTTGCAAATCTGGATCAAGCCATTTCACGACACGGAGAAGAATATCACCCTGTCAGAGGCCAATATGTGGCAAATGATCTCTGCCCAGACTTCTTGGGGTAGTTTTCTCGAACGCATGCAAGAACTGGCGGCAAACAATCAGCGTCCTGGTGGGCAAGAAGTCCTGCGGGATGATGGACAGGGAACCGAACGCAGCTATTACCTTTACGAAATCACCGCCACGGTTTACCCGAAGCGCTCAGGCAAGATTGATGCAGATGATGTGCAACTTGTAATCGACTATCCCACTGCACTCGGAAAGGCGCCAGATCCATTCGCAGGCTTCTTCGCAGACAGTGGAGCCGGTGGCAGCTCAGGTTTGTCACAGCTGATGGGTAACGATTTCTTTTCTTCATCATTTGGAAATCGGCTGACCGTGACATCCACGCGACCGATCACGGGCGATGCCAAAGTGGACTCAACGGAAGTCCAACCCGTTCCGACCACAGGCCGTCCCGCAGATTATCGCGGGGCTGTCGGTCGCTACAACATCGTGACCCAAGCAACTCCGACGGCGGTCAACGCTGGAGATTCGATCACGTTGAACATTGGCATTGAAGGCACTGGTCCGATGGAGCTTGTGCAGGCTCCGCCATTGTCGGAATTGCCATTCCTGACCGCTGATTTCAAAGTCGCCGATCAATCCCTTGCTGGGTTCGTGCAGGACACCACCAAACTCTTCTCCACCACCATCCGCCCACGTCATGAGGGAATCACTCAGATCCCCGCGATCCCGTTTAGCTTCTTTGATCCGGACACCGGTCACTACGAAACGGCGATGAGTGACCCGATTTCGATCACGGTCGAAAAGTCCGAATCTCTGTCACTGGATGCAATTGTCGGCAAGCAACGAAGCAATGCTGGAAGTCCACCGGACGTTCCGCTGGCCAGTCGGCAGATGGGGCCTGAATTTACGAACGACAGTTCTGCCGCTGCGCTCCTTCCACAATCGCCCACAAGCTTCGGTACATGGTGGTGGTTCTTCGTAATTGCGCCTCCGCTGGTGTGGCTAACGACCGGGCTGATTCGCCACCGAACCATCATCTGGGGGCTTTTGCCCCGTTTCCGATCCGCAAAGTCGTGCTGCCTCGCCGCATTTGAACATGCTCAGGAATCAGCCGATCTTGTCACAGCGTTGACGCAGTACATTGGAAGTCGCACAAGACAGACATGTACGACGCCAGCCGTTGCGATCGGCGCGTTGCGAACTTCTGGCATGACGCAATTCGCAATTGAGATCGAAGCTTTTTTTCAGCGTTGCGGACAATCGCACTTCAACGATGCGCCACTGCAGTCGCTGATTGAAACTCGCAAGGAGGCACGCGAACATCTGGAACGGATCGAATCCTTGGTCAGTTGCATCAGAAAGTCTCAGGTTCGTCGCCCAATAGGCACGGCGACAAGTCAAGTCTCTAAACCTCGAAAAATCAGCCGCGCGAGCCAGCGGTTCTCGCTGCTGCTAATGGCATCTGTCGTCGCCTCTGCAGGTGGCAATCTCAAAGCGGCAGCGGAGACTCAGCCCGTCACAAATTTGAAGGAGGGAATGCCAGACAGGATTGAACTCTCCACCTCGCAGCGGCAAACATTGTTGACGGAAGCTGGTGATCTGTATGCACGTGGGACTGCTGTTGAAAAGACGGATGCAGCCGAAGCGATGGACTTGTTCACAGCCGCGGCCAAAAAATACCAATTGCTCGTCGATTCTGACCTGCACAACGCACGACTTTACCGAAATCTTGGCAATGCCTACCTCCACAGCAACCAGCTTGGCCGCAGCATCGCGAATTATGAACGAGCGACGCAATTGGATGCTGACGATCGACAGCTCGCCGTAAATCTTGAGTTTGCAAATTCTCTAGTCGAGAGCGCGGAGCCACAGTCAAATAACGCGACTAGTCCGACGGTAGAAGACGCCTTGTCGCTCTCCCTGATCATGCAACAATTTCGCTCCTGCAACATGCTGCTGATCAACTTCATCGGCATGCGCACCATCATCTGGACGCTGGTGATTACATCCGTTGGATTCTGGAGTCTCCAGATCATGCGCGTGGCAGGTTATCGTTTTCCTATCTGGCGTTTCGCGTTTGGGCCGCTCCTGTTGTTGACAATGTCGCTGACTTCTGCGGTGTTGGCATCGACTCAGCCGCCACGCATTGCGAGTGGAATTATTGTCGCCGACAGGGCGACGTTGCGCTCAGGCGACGGCGAGCTATTTGCCCCGGTCTTTTCACTTGATTCATCCCAAGGCCATCGGGTCCAAATCCTCACGACTCGAGGCGACTGGACGCAGGTTATAACCAGCGACGCCCATGTCGGGTGGCTGCCCGCGCTGGAGATTGAACAACTGAAGTAACCACGTGGCGCATAAAACAAAAATCTAGAAAAAAGGCAGTGGCAAGTTACTGAAAAAGCAAGACAAGGGAATTCACTGGGGCACTGATGACGAGCATGTGAGAGGTGGCTATGCATTCAGACAAAAACCTGCCCTCGGCCATGGAGTCAAGACAACACGACACAAGGCAAGGAGACTGGCTGTGAACATCGTTGATCAATCGTCTCATGCCCGACGGGCTATGATTTAGTGGCCGAAACACGATGGCCGTGACGTGGCATCGCGTCTACGATGCTCTCTGTCTAGGTCGATTGGCCGCGGCACTCCTGTTGAATCGATGGGTTGAGTCAAATGTCGTGAGGTTCTCGCATGTCCGGTTCAATTGTATCATCAACGCCGGATGAAATTGCGTTCTCATTTCAGCAGGTGACTCAGCAGTTTGAGACCAACTCCAGTCCCGTATTTCGTGAACTGAATCTGTCAATTGCAACGGGGCAGTTTGTGTCGATCGTAGGCCCTTCCGGCTGCGGCAAATCCACCTTGCTGAGACTCATTGCAGGATTACAGACGCCGACATCCGGAACTTTGATGCGTAACCCTCGGGCAACGGGACAGCAGATCGGGTTTGTGTTTCAACACCCGACGTTGCTTCCGTGGAGAACAGCTGAGCAGAATCTGCATTTGCCGCTGGAACTGGGTAGAGCCGACCGTTCGTCCATCCCCGCAACTCAGAAGCCAGTGCATGAACTTCTGGAACAGGTGGGGCTGTCAGCGCAAGATGCCATAAAACGTCCGGCTCAAATGTCCGGCGGCATGCAAATGCGATTGTCACTGGCCCGAGCTCTGGTGACGAACCCGAGTGTCCTGCTGCTGGATGAACCGCTTGCTGCCGTCGATGATTTTCTGCGGATGCGACTTCAGGAAGACATTCGGCGTTTGCACGATAATCGGAAGTTGACCACTGTTCTTGTCACTCACAATATTCAGGAGGCCGTATTCCTGAGTGACCAAGTCGTCGTTCTGACGGGCTCTCCAGCCACAGTCAAGTCATCGCTCGCAATTACATGGCCGGGATCCAGAGATGCAACTTTCCGCCACAGCGATGAGCTCGTCCGTTCCACGCGGCAGTTGAGTCGTGCACTGTTCGGCCAGTAATATCCGCATCCACATCAAAGTGTAGGCCAACTCGACAACGGGGTTAGGTGGAAGTTTGATGCAGCTCGTTGGTCTGGAGATCGGCTGGCAAATCAGACCCATTTTAACGCGAAAAACGGACCCACTTCGCAAACGATTTGAACACGCGGAGTTGCCTGGCAGTTAGGCACACTGCTGTTTGAGGCTCAGCAGTTGGCTGCAGGCCGGAAGGCCGACAGCAGTCAAAGCAAGCGGGCCGCTCGGAGAATATTCGCGGCGGCGACTTTCTTGATGTGGCATGACGTAAAATAGGTAGGACTGAAAAGAACGCAGTCTGGGATACTTGTGAGAAAATATAGGACAAATATTGTGGCTTCAAACTCCCGAAACCTCCCTATTAACCAGCGAAACGACAAATCATACGTAAAAACAGGCAAGCTACGCAGTAAGACTGCTGTTGACGGTCTTTAGTAATTGGATACAATCGGGAAGGTTGAGGGTTCGCAGTAACAGGGAAGCTTTTGTAACACGACAGCGAAATGAAGAGTTGTGTGAG
>Ga0209553_1001015_pt1 | contig 14226 bp, 14 predicted proteins | sample LauGreFBDMM110DN_2_FD_188217 | JGI IMG/M metagenome (GOLD analysis project Ga0209553, IMG submission 188217) | Freshwater lake microbial communities from Lake Michigan, USA - Fa13.BD.MM110.DN (SPAdes) (version 2) | ecosystem: Environmental > Aquatic > Freshwater > Lake | place: Lake Michigan...
GCGCTGCACACAATGCGACTTCACGCATTGGAACAATCCCACACCTGTCTTGGCAGGCATTGTGCAAGTCGGCAATCAAATTTTATTGGCTCGCAATGCGGCATGGACTGGCCGAAAATTCGCATTGATCACGGGTTTCATGGAAGCAGGTGAATCGCCAGAAGAAGGCATTGCCCGAGAAATTGCTGAGGAAACCAACCTGCAGGTCAGTGCCTTGAAACTGATCGGTGCCTATGATTTCCAACGCATGAACCAAGTGATCATTGCGTACCACGCTGTTGCTTCGGGTACGGTTAAGTTATCGCCTGAATTGGCAGAGTACAAGATGTTCAATTTTGATGAGTTGGTGTGCTGGCCGGCGGGTACGGGTTATGCACTCGGCGATTGGTTGCGCACGCAAGGCATCGAGCCCAAATTCATGACATGGGAAGAGCGCGACGCGCAAGGTCGCGCCGCCGAGTAAAACGATTTGAATGAAGAAATTTTGGAGACACCATGAGCATCGCATTTGACATTGAGCTTGACACCTGTGGCCTCAATTGCCCTTTGCCCATTTTGAAAGCCAAGAAATCACTGACAGCCATGCAATCGGGTCAGGTGCTTAAAGTCTTGTCCACAGACCCAGGTTCGCAACGTGACTTTGAAGCATTTGCCAGACAAACAGGCAATGAGTTGCTTTTGCAAGAAACTGATGGTGATTGCTTCCTCATTTGGATGAAGCGACGCTGATGAAAAAAAAGCTTCAAAAAATGAAGATTTTTTTGGAGATGGACTAAAAGCTGTTTTATAGCTTCAGTGTTTTGAGATAGGCCCTGAAAGATTCACCCACGTGCGGATGATCTAAGGCCAACTCAACAGTGGCCTCTAAGAAGCCTTCTTTGCTGCCGCAGTCGTATCGCTTGCCTTCGTATTGGAAAGCGTAAACAGCTTCGTGAGATTTCAATCTGGCAATGGCGTCGGTGAGTTGAATCTCGCCACCCACACCTGTGGGCTGGTTTCTAATTTCTTCGAAAATGCCTGGCGTGAGAATGTACCGGCCAGCAACGCCCATTCGCGAAGGGGCTTTTTCTGGCGATGGTTTTTCAACAATTTGCTCGACACGAATCAATTGTTTGCCAGCAGATTCTCCAGCCACGATGCCATAACGTTTGACATGCTCAAGAGGCACTTCTTGCACAGCCAAAATAGAGCGACCTTGTTGCTCATAGGCCTTAACCATTTGCGCCAAGATGGAAGGGCCACCTTTGAGTCCCACCATGAGGTCATCTGCCAGCAGCACTGCAAAGGGCTCTTGGCCCACCATGGCTTCTGCGCACAGCACGGCATGGCCTAAACCCAAAGAACGCGGTTGTCGAACGTATGCACAAACCATGTCGTCGGGTTGCACAGAACGCACCAATTTCAAGAGCTCTTCTTTGTGCGCACTTTCCAGTTCTGTTTCGAGTTCGTAAGCTGTATCGAAATGGTCTTCAATGGCGCGTTTGCTGCGACCCGTTACAAAAATCATATGGCGAACGCCAGCAGAATAAGCTTCTTCAACGGCATATTGAATGAGAGGCTTGTCCACGATAGGCAGCATTTCTTTTGGCGCGGCTTTGGTGGCAGGAAGGAATCTGGTTCCCAATCCGGCTACAGGGAACACTGCTTTTCTAATGCTAGGTTGTGCGCTCATTTGAAGTTTCTTTTTAAATTCAACTCAATAGATGACTAAATTACCACAATTGGGTGACGCCTGTATGTCAAGATTTTGAAGGTGTTGCTTCCAACTGGAAAAGTTGAGCCTTCATTTTGCTCAAAGTGGCTTCAAAATCTGCAACGCGTTTGCGCTCTTGGTCAATCACGGCTGGCGGTGCTTTGGCTACAAAGGCCTCGTTGCTTAGCTTGCCATTGGCCTTGCCAATTTCGCCTTCTAAGCGAGCTACCTCTTTGCTGAGGCGAATCTTTTCTGCCGCAATATCTACCGCCATGAACAAGCACAAACGCGCTTCGCCCACCACAGCAACGGGAGCGGCTGCGGCTGCTTTCGTCCACTCTGCTTCGTTGTCAAACACCTTGACTTCGTTCAACTTGGCCAAAGCTTGCAGGACAGGGCCTGCAGCTTTCATGAAGTTCGAATCGCCCAGCACATACAAAGGTAACTTGGTAGCAGGTGAGACACTCATCTCACCGCGCAAGTTGCGACATGCATCAACCAAGGTTTTCAGCTTGGCCACATGGGCTTCGGCTGGCGCGTCAATGCGCTCGGGTTGTGAAACAGGGTAGGCAGCGATGCTGACAGAAGGGCCCGCACGGCCCGCAACAGGCGCCACTTTTTGCCACAATTCTTCGGAAATAAAGGGCGTGATGGGGTGAACCAAACGCAGAATCGTTTCTAAGGTGCGAATGAGTGTGCGACGTGTGGCGCGCTGCTGTGATGCATCGCCCGTGTTGATTTGAACCTTGGCAATTTCCAAATACCAATCGCAGAACTCGTTCCATACAAAGTCATAAATGACATTGGCCACGTTGTCTAGGCGGTATTCGGCAAAGCCCTTGGCCACATCGGCTTCCACGCGCTGAATTTTGGAAGAAATCCAACGATCGGCTTGGCTGAAGTTCATGTAGCCATGAGCTGGGCCACCCACGGCGCACTCGGCTTTGGTGTGTTCCTTCAGGCCACAATCTTGGCCTTCGCAGTTCATCAATACAAAACGTGTGGCGTTCCACAGTTTGTTGCAGAAGTTGCGATAGCCTTCACAGCGCTTGCTGTCAAAGTTGATGCTGCGACCTAATGATGCCAAGGCTGCAAATGTGAACCTCAGTGCGTCAGCACCATAAGCTGGAATACCTTCGGGGAATTCTTTTTGTGTGTTTTTGCGTACCTGAGGTGCGGTCTCTGGTTTGCGTAAACCTTGCGAGCGTTTTTCTAACAAGGGCTCTAAGGAAATGCCATCGATCAGGTCTACAGGGTCAAGCACATTGCCTTCTGACTTGCTCATCTTCTTGCCTTGGGCATCGCGGACCAAACCGTGGATGTAGACATGTTTGAAAGGCACGCGACCCGTAAAGTGCGTGGTCATCATGATCATTCGGGCCACCCAGAAGAAGATGATGTCGTAGCCAGTGACCAACACAGAGGAGGGCAAGTACAAATCGTAGTCTTGAGTTTTGTTTTTGCCGGAAGTTGCGACAGCATCAGGCCAACCCATGGTGGAGAAAGGTACCAAAGCGGAGGAGTACCAAGTGTCTAGCACGTCTTCATCGCGCTTGAGTTTTTTGCCGGGGCCTTTGGTATCGGCTTGCGCTTGCGCTTCGGCTTCTGATTTGGCCACGTAAACGTTGCCTTCTTCGTCGTACCAAGCGGGAATTTGATGGCCCCACCACAACTGGCGAGAAATGCACCAGTCTTGAATGTTGTTCATCCACTGGTCGTAGGTGTTGACCCAGTTCTCGGGCACAAAACTGACCTGACCTGAGTGCACCGTATCTATCGCTTTTTGCGCAATGCTCTTGCCAGTGGGGTCTTGAGGGCTGACTTTGTTGACCGCCACAAACCACTGGTCTGTGAGCATCGGTTCCACCACTTGGCCGGTACGGCCACAAATGGGTAACATCAGTTTGTGCGGCTTGATTTCAATCATCAGACCTTGTGCTTCCAAGTCTTTGATCACGGCTTTGCGTGCTACAAAGCGGTCCATGCCTTGGTAGGCTTTGGGACCGTTTTCATTCACTGCGGCCGTCAATGTGAAGATGGTGATGAGGGGCAGGTTGTGACGCATGGAACATGCGTAGTCGTTGGCATCGTGGGCGCCCGTGATTTTTACGCAACCGGAGCCAAATTCACGGTCAACAAAGTCGTCTGCAATGATGGGAATTTGGCGATCGCACAAAGGCAAATTCACTTTGTTGCCCACCAAATGTTTGTAGCGTTCGTCTTCGGGGTGAACGGCCAACGCACCATCGGCCAGCATGGTTTCAGGTCGGGTGGTGGCAATGGTCATGCCTTTTTGCATCACGCCGTCAATGAGTTGAGGACCATCGGCAAAAGGGTACAAGATGTAGTACATCTTGCCATCGGCTTCGATGTTTTCAACCTCCAAATCGGACACCGCACTTTGCAGCACAGGATCCCAGCTTACCAAACGCTTGCCTCGGTAAATGAGGCCTTGCTCGTACAGCTTCACAAAGGTTTCGGACACCACTTTGGACAACTTGTCGTCCATAGTGAAGTACTCACGGGTCCAGTCCACGCTGTCCCCCATTCGGCGCATTTGCTCGGTGATGGTGTTGCCTGATTGTTCTTTCCATTCCCATATTTTGGACACAAAATTTTTGCGTGCTTCAAAGGGTGTAGGGCCCATGTCATGGCGGCTGATGCCTTGGCCTTGCAATTGGCGCTCCACCACAATTTGCGTGGCAATGCCCGCGTGGTCGGTACCGGGAATCCAAGCGGTGTTAAAGCCCATCATGCGGTGGTAGCGTGTGAGGCTGTCCATGATGGTTTGGTTGAAGGCATGGCCCATGTGCAGCGTGCCTGTCACATTGGGCGGTGGCAGTTGGATGGCAAAGCTGGGTGCATCTGCCTGCGGCGCCTGAGTGCCGCGGTGTCCAGCGACGCCATAGCCACGTTTTTCCCACTCAGGACCCCAATGAGCTTCAAGGGCAGCAGGCTCAAAAGACTTGGACAGGCTCTCAAGGCCAGGTTGCTGGATGGCAGGGGTTGACTCGTTGCTCATGGGTTGGGTTTTTAGATATTGCCTGTAGGCAATGTCATGAAAGGACTAAAGCCATGATTTTACTTGTAGTTCTTGCAAGCAAATGTGGTGACAAAAGGCACACATTTCAATAACATGGCAGAATGAAATCATTCAGGTGGAATATTGAAAAAAATGAACTTTTGAAGTTTGAACGAGGTATTTCTTTTGAGGCGGTGGTGGTGGCCTTGGAAACGGGTGGCTTACTGGACCTGTTGGATCATCCGAATCCGGATAAGTATTCGAAGCAAAGAATTTTGTTGGTGGTCATCATGAACTATGTTTATCTGGTGCCCTTCATTGAAGAAGAAGACCATTATTTTCTAAAAACGATGATTCCAAGCCGAAAAGCCACTCGCGACTATTTTCAGAAAGGCCCAACATGAGTCAAATTGATGTCTATGAATTAGAAATTTTGAAGGCCTTTGAATCAGGTCAATTGAAGTCGATTGCCTCAAAAAGCGAGCTGGCCAAATTCAAAGCTGCGGCAAGGGCCAGTGCCATCAAAGACAAGCGAGTGAATATTCGCTTGTCCTCCGTCGACCTCACCGATATTCAGGTGCGGGCCATGGAAGAGGGGGTGCCTTATCAAACCTTGATTACCAGTGTCTTGCACAAATATGTGAATGGAAAATTGGTAGAACGTTCGCCGAAAAGTTCTAAATCAGACTCTACAAAGACCTAATTCTCAATTGCAGTTTTAGATTTCTTTGATCATTTTTTTTGGCTTGCTGATTCAATGCAATCTCGGAGGATTAAAGCATCCCCCACCTGATTGGCCAGCAGCAAAATCAAGCGCATGTTGAGCTGCTCAGATTGTTCTGCGCTCAGCCCCTCATGCGCATTCAGCAATTGCTCATAAAAGCTATCGGCGTCTTGCAAGTTCAGTTCTGTTTTCATCATGGTGAGTCCGAATTGGATCAAAGGCACAAAGAGGTAGCCACAGCGGCAATCAACTCACCGTTCACACCTTGGCCGGTGTCGGCCAAATAACCATCAGGTCGAATCACTGCCCAACCGCCACCGGGCAATACAGCGCAGGCACTTTTCAAATGGCCTTGCTTGTCCCAAATGTGTTCGCGAGCTTGTGCGCTGTCGCCTTTGGCGAGGACTTGCACGCATCGAACAGGCAGGCCTGAAGTGCTGAGTTCTTGAAGTCGTTTGAGCGAAGCCTTAGACTGCTCGCCAAACAACAAAATGAGCAAACGGCCATCGGCCCATTGAAGCAGGTCGTTCAGTGAGCCTGTTTTGCCAGGACGCCATTGAATCTTGACGTTTTGTACCGAGGCGCCGCCCTTGCCTCCGCAGACCCTTGAGCCGCGGTATGTATTGGCGACTGCCATGCGCCCGGTGTTGATTAGAGAACGTGCAAAAGGAAATTGCTTGGCCAAGCTGATGGTGGCTTTTCGAAAGGCGCGCTCTACGCCATCTGCAGGTCGTAAAAATCGTGCCGTACGACGCGTCACCCTCACATTTTCTTGCGCAGCTTCTAGTCGCTCGTCGTTGTAACTCTCAAGCAGTGCTTCGTCGGCATGGCCGCGCAGTACCGCTGCCAATTTCCAAGCCAAATTGTCCGCATCAGCCACACCGGTGTTGCCACCGCGTGCGCCAAATGGATTCACAATTTTGGCAGTGTCGCCCATGAAAAACACACGGCCCATGCGCAAGGTGGTCAGGCACTGGCTCTTGTAGGCATAGGGGCCCACCCACACAATGTCAATCTTCACCTTCTTGCCAAATTGACGCTCTAAGCGCTCGCGCACCACGTCTTCACGGCTGATGTAAGCTGCATCGGCATTGGGTTCCATTTGGTAATCAATTCGCCAAACATCATCTGCCATCAGATGTTGCCAGACAGCGCGGTTTTCATTGAAGGGCGCTTCAATCCAGGTGTGGCGCTCGGTGGGGGGGTGTGTATCAAAGCGCACATCGGCAATGCACCAACGGTCATCGCCTTTTTTGCTTTCCATGCCTACGCCGGTCCATTCGTGAAATGGGGTGTGCGATCCGGAGGCATCGATCACATGGTCGGCTTGAAGTTGGTAAGTGCCTTCAGGTGTTTCAACGCTGAGTGTTGCAAAGTCTTTGTTTTGCTTGAAGGCTGTGACGCGCGATTGCCAGCGCAAATCGACAGAGCCCAGTTCTTGAATTCGCTCTACCAAGTAGCCTTCAATGTAGAACTGTTGGATGTTGATAAAGGCAGGTTGCTCTGAAAGACTGAAATTGCTTTGTTGCTTGAGGTCGAAGTTGTAGACCTCGTCATCACCTGCAAATGTTCGACCGACGCTCCATTGAATACCTTTTTTGGCAATGCGATCAAACACGCTCAGCTTTTGAAAAATTTCCAGTGATTTTTGGGTGTAACAAATACCGCGCGAGGAGGCGCCTTTGACCCCAACAGTATTGTCTTCGTCCAGTAGAACGGCTTTGATGCCCAAGTTGGCCAAGGCACAAGCCAAAGTCAGGCCTGAGATGCCACCCCCCACAATGACTACCGCATGTCGCAAAGTTTTGTTTTGCGCCAACTCTGGCGGTGTCACAAAAGCATATTCGGGCAGTGTGTAACCAGTGCCTTGAGTGAACTCATAGCCATTGGTAAATTGAACGTCTTGGAAGGCGGGCGTGTTCATGGTTTTAACGCATCCCAACTTTCACATTGCCAAAAACCGATTGCGCTTCTCGGGGTAAGCAGCGCCAGTATTGTTCGCTGGCTTGCACCACGCCTCCCAATTCAGCAGCCGCTTGCCATGCCCAACGAGGGTTGAACAAGAAGGCTCTGGCAAATGCAACCAGATGCGCATCGCCACGCTGCAATATCGCCTCAGCTTGTTGCGCTTGCGTGATCAAGCCTACCGCGATGGTCGTCAGGCTGCATTTGTCTTTGACTGTTTTGGCAAAGGGCACTTGGTATTCAGGACCGATTGCAATTTTTTGTTGAGCTGCAACCCCGCCTGAAGAAATATGGACAAAGTTAGCGCCTGCATCTTTCAAGCGTACAGACAAGTCTGCTGTTTCCTCAGGGTTCCAGCCGCCTTCAACCCAGTCGGTGGCCGAGAGCCGAATGCCTAAAACGCCATTGAACTTGGCTCGCACGGCGTCAAAAATTTCTCGAATAAATCGTGTGCGGTTTTCAAAAGAGCCCCCATAGGCATCGGTTCTTTTGTTTGAAATGGGCGATAAAAATTGATGCAGTAAATAGCCATGAGCTGCATGCAGTTCAACCATTTCAATGCCCATGGATTGCGCGCGCTCGGCCGTTTGAACAAAAGCATTTTTGATGTGCGCAAGCCCTGCGGCATCCAATTCTGTAGGCGGTAGTTCGGTGGCCAAATGCGGCAAAGCACTTGGGGCCAGGGCTTGCCAACCCTCTCGTGCTGCATCGAGAAGTTGCCCGCCATGCCATGGTGCGGCGCTGGAGGCCTTTCGGCCCGCATGGCTAATTTGAATGGCTACCGGCACATGGGGTGCAAGTTTTCGGGCTCGACTTAGTTTGTCTTGGAGTGCCTCTGCAGTGGCGTCATTCCACAAACCCAAACATCCTGGGCTAATTCGGCCCTCTTCGGTCACGGCGGTGGCTTCTAGAATGACCAAGCCTGCGCCACTGTTCAGCAAAGAAGTCCAGTGGGCCAGATGCCAATCGGTGGCCTTGCCTTGATCGGCTGAATACTGGCACATAGGCGCAACAACGATGCGATTGGCCAATTTGAGGGGGCCCTTGGGGGCGGGAAGTTGGTACTCAGAAAATAGAAGACTCATGATCATTTGCTTAAAGTTGGGCGTCGGAATTGAAGATGCCATGAAAATTGCCACAATTTGAGGCTAATGCCTTTGCCTGCAAAGTACTGTCACCTGCAAGATAATTGAGACATTAAAGGATTTTGCGCATGCTGCTTCTATTGTCTCCTGCTAAATCGTTGGATTACGACTCCCCAGCGGAGGGGGTTCCACACACCTTGCCTCAATTTGTCTCTCAATCTGCAGAATTGATAGAGGTATTGAAACATAAAACGCCGGCTCAAATTTCTGAATTAATGGATTTGAGTGACAACTTGGCTGCCTTGAATGTGGCCAGATATGAAGCCTGGCGGCCTAAATTCAGCGGTAAAAATTCAAAACAGGCTGTATTGGCTTTCAATGGCGACGTCTACGACGGCCTAGAGGCTAAGTCCTTGAAGCCCAAGGACCTTGAGTGGGCGCAAGACCACGTTTGTATTTTGAGTGGCTTGTATGGGGTGTTGCGTCCCTTAGATTGGATGCAACCCTATCGCTTGGAAATGGGCACTGCCCTGACCAATCCGCGTGGGAAAAATCTGTACCAATTTTGGGGCGCAAGCATTGCGAAGCATCTCAATGCGCAGTTAGCCAAAGACAAAACGCCGGTTGTCGTCAATTTGGCGTCGCAAGAGTATTTCAAGGCGGTTGATCAAAAGGTCTTGAAGGCGCGAGTCATTGAATGCGTGTTTGAAGAATACAAAGGCGGCAAGTACAAAGTCATCAGTTTCTTTGCCAAGCGCGCGCGTGGATTGCTGGCGCGGTATGCCATTCAGAAACACATTCAAAATCCAGAAAAGTTGAAGGATTTCAATCTGGAAGGCTATGCCTATGCGGACTCTGAGTCGGATGTCAATCGTTGGGTTTTCCGACGCCGCGAAAAGGGTGCAGTATGAACCTGCCAGAGCAATCAGAACTGGGGAAAAACAGCGCTTATGTCGATCAATACGATGCGTCCTTGTTGTTTCCTATTCCACGCGCAGTGAAGCGCGAAGAGTTGGGTATTCAAGGTGCGCCTATATTCTTGGGTGCAGATTTGTGGACAGCGTTTGAGCTTTCATGGCTCAATCTAAAGGGTAAACCGCAGGTAGCCATTGCGCACATCACGGTACCCGCGGAAAGCACACACATCATTGAAAGCAAATCTTTCAAGCTTTACTTGAACAGTTTCAATGCCACGCAATTTGTCGATGCGCAAGCGGTGCGTGATTGTGTGCGAGAAGATTTAGACACGGCTTTGTGGCATGGCAGCAAAATTCTTGCGCGCTGCGGCGTCAAAATAATTTCCCCTGAAGACTTTGACAAAGAACCTGTGCATGAATTAGATGGACTCAATTTAGACCGCATGGACATTGAGTGCACACACTATCAGCCTGCGCCAGAATTGCTCAAGGCACAACAAAATGAAGCCCCAGTGACTGAAACATTCGTGAGTCACTTGCTCAAAAGCAATTGTTTGGTCACAGGCCAACCCGATTGGGGGAGTGTTCAAATTTCATACACTGGCGATCAAATCGATCAGGCAGGATTGCTTCAATACATTGTGAGCTTTCGAAATCACAACGAGTTTCATGAGCAATGCGCAGAACGCATCTTCATGGACATTTGGACACGGTGCAAACCTTTGAAGCTGTCGGTGTATGCCCGTTACACAAGGCGTGGCGGCTTGGACATCAACCCTTGGCGCACCAGCCATCCGCAATCACCGCCCAAAAATATTCGCACAGCGCGTCAATAATTTGATGTTGACGCAAGCTTGCTTTAGCCCAGATTTTTAAAGCCTTTGAGCGGCGCAAGTGGTGGGAACTTCGCGGGTCTTTTTTCTTTGGCGGCCGCAATGGCTTCTCGGATATGCGGGTTGCTCCAAATGGCGCCTTGCAGCCAACCCATTTGGCGCAGACTGTCTTCTACGCTGTGATCGCGCGCATAGTTGAGTGCTTGTTTGGTGCCCCAAATGGCCACAGGTGGTTTGTGGGCCATTTCTTTGGCACATGCCAGCGCACCTGCCACCAAGGCTTCTTGGGTCTCAAACATCTGAGTTACCAGGCCGTGTTTCAAAGCATTCTCTGCACTCAAGCGGCGGCCGGTATAGGCCAATTCTTTGACCAAGCCCATGGGCAGCAGTTTGGGCAAACGCTGCAGTGTACCCACATCGGCCACCATGCCAATGTTGATTTCTTGAATACAGAAAAACGCGTCTTGCGAGGCATAGCGAATGCAGCAAGCCGTGACCATGTCGACCGCACCGCCAATACAACCCCCCTGAATGGCAGCAATTACAGGGATACGCATGCTCTCAAGCAGTGTGAAGGTGGACTGCATGTCGGTGAGCGAGTCGTAGATGGCCGCACGACCCTCTGCGCTGTCAGCGTCCATGGCGATCGCGCTAGAAAAAGTTTCTAGGGCCATGCCTGCAGAAAAATGTTTGCCAGTGCTAGAGATGACCAAGGCCCTTGCATGGCCAGCATCGTTCAACTGGCGCAGCACCGTATCCAGTTCGCGCCAAAATGTAGGATGCATGGTGTTGAACGACTCGGGCTTGTTCAGCACCAAGTGCGCAACGTGGTCATTCATCGTCAAAGAAAAGCAATTGAGTTTGTCCATCGGGGCTGGCCTCGTTGAGTTCTGAGTTTGTAGATTGTTGCAAACTGTAGCTTGCGTTGGGTTCGGGTGCTGTCCCGTGTTTGACCAAAGACCCAACGCGCACGCCCAGCAATCTGAGTTTGCGCGACAAATCTACACGCTTTAAACACAATCCCGCAAACTTTCGAATCTCTTTGGCATCCTGGGTATAGAAGGTGAGGGTTTGATCGCGCGTCACACTTTTGAAGTTGTCATATCGCAGTTTGATGCCGATGGTTTTGCCGTCGTAGCCCTTGCGCTTTAAATCGGCGGCCAATTGTTGGCAAAGCCTGGTAAACACCTTGCCCAATTCTTCCTTGTCTCGCACAGCATGCAAGTCGGTTTCGAAGGTGGTTTCACGGCTGATGCTGACGGGCTCGCTTTCTGTACTGATGGGTCGGTCGTCACGGCCCCAAGCCGCCTCGTGCAACCACGCGCCGTAGACTTTGCCAAAGTGCGATTGTAGCCACTGAAGTTCGCAGACTGCCAATTGGCCAATGGTCTCAATGCCATGTCGTTTGAGTTTTTCATCGGACTTTGGGCCCACGCCATTGATCTTTCGGCAACTCAAGGGCCAGATGGCCGTTTGCACGTCTTCTTCATGAACGATGGAAATGCCATTGGGCTTGTTGAACTCGCTGGCCATTTTCGCAATCAGTTTGTTCGGTGCAACGCCCACAGAGCAGGTCAGGCCAGTGGCTTCAAAAACGCATTTTTGAATCAGGCGTGCCAAGACCCTGCCGCCTTCACGCTGACCGCCAGGCACCTCTGTGAAATCAATGTAGACCTCATCTACGCCACGGTCTTCCATGAGAGGGGCAATTTCCGTGATGATGCCTTTGAAGACTTTTGAGTAATGCCTGTATTGATCAAAATCCACCGGTAACAAAATGGCTTGAGGGCAGAGTTTGGCGGCTTTCATGAGCCCCATGGCCGAGCCAATGCCAAATTGTCTGGCTGCATAAGTGGCCGTGGTGATAACGCCGCGACCGGTATAACCCTCAATCCGCGGGAAAAAATCCAAGGGTATTTCAGACAGATTGTCGGCAGACCATTCGAAGTCTGGATGAGCTAAGCGCAATCGCCCCAACAGGTCATCTTCTTTGCGTCTGCCACCCCCGATGACCACGGGTAGGCCTTTGAGTTGGGGGTAGCGCAACAACTCGACGGACGCATAAAAAGCGTCCATGTCAAGGTGGGCAATCCGCCGTGTGAGCGGCGATGGCGGTGCTTTGATGTCAGTCACAAACTCAAAGCAAAGAAAGACACTTTATTGCGGAAAAGTGCCTGGCAACAAGATGCTCTTGTCAACCGTGTCCATTTGTGTGCGGCCGCAAAAGGCCATGGTCAAGTCCAATTCGTTGTGAATGATTTGCAGTGCTTTTTCTACACCTGGCTGACCCATGGCGCCAAGGCCATACAAAAAGGCGCGACCAATGTACGTGCCTTGTGCGCCCAATGCGCGAGCCTTCAACACATCCTGACCACTGCGAATGCCACCGTCCATGTGCACTTCAATCTGTTTGCCCACGGCATCCACAATGGCGGGCAAGGCTTCAATGCTGCTTTGAGCGCCATCGAGTTGGCGGCCACCGTGGTTGCTGACAATCATGGCATCGGCACCACTTTCAACAGCCAGACGAGCATCTTCAACATCTTGAATGCCTTTCAAAATGATTTTGCCACCCCAGCGTTTTTTGATCCATTCCACATCGCCCCAATTCAGACGCGGATCGAACTGCTGAGCAGTCCATGCGGACAAGGAACTCATGTTTTCAACACCCTTGACGTGACCCACGATGTTGCCAAACTCGCGGCGCGATGTGCCCAGCATCCCCAAAGCCCAGCGCGGTTTGGTAGCAATGTTGATGATGTTGGGAATGGTCAGCTTAGGTGGTGCTGATAAACCATTCTTCAAGTCTTTGTGACGTTGACCCAAAATCTGCAAATCCAAGGTAATGACCAAGGCTGAGCAATTGGCAGCACGTGCACGCTCTATCAGGCGCTCAATGAAATCGCGATCTCGCATCACATACAGCTGAAACCAGAAGGGGTGGCCATCCGTGCCTTTGGAAACATCTTCAATGGAGCAAATGCTCATGGTTGAAAGCGTGAAGGGAATGCCAAATTTTTTGGCAGCCCGCGCGGCCAAAATTTCCCCGTCGGCGTGTTGCATGCCTGTAAGGCCTGTGGGCGCAATGGCAACCGGCATGGCCACCTTTTGGCCAATCATGGTGGTGCCGGTGCTGCGGCCTTCCATGTTGACTGCGACGCGTTGGCGCAATTTTATTTTTTGAAAATCACTTTCGTTAGCGCGGTAAGTGCTTTCAGTCCAGGAGCCGCTGTCAGCGTAGTCGTAAAACATGCGCGGAACACGTTTTTGCGCCAAGACACGTAATTCTTCAATGGTGGTGATCACGGACATTTTTGATTTCCAATTCTTGCTGTTCTACTCAATAGGCTTGGCATACAAGCTGATTAACTGCAACTCACGCTACCGCAGCCTGACATGGTGACGTTTTTGATAACGAAGGTATCGGCCAAAGTCTCTTCTTCGCTCTCAGTTTGATTGGTTTCCATCTCGACCTCTGTTTAAAAACCCAAACGCGCATGATGACGCGCAATTTGTTGTCTGACTTGATCTGGCGCAGTGCCACCTAAAGTATTGCGGGCATTCAAGGACCCCACCAAGCTGAGACATTCGAAAACATCAGCTTGAATGCCAGCGTTGAACTGTTGCAAAGTGGTCAGCGGCAGTTCACTCAAGTCCAGGTTTTGCGTTTGCGCTGTTTTAACAGCATGTGCAACCACCTCATGTGCATCGCGGAAGGGCAGTCCCTTCTTAACCAAATAATCGGCCAAATCAGTGGCCGTGGCGTAACCTTTTTTAGTGGCGGCTTCCATGGCTGTAGCGTTGACGCTGATACCGCCCTCTTTTTGACCCGTTTCTGAATTCAATTGTCCACCGATCATTTCGCTAAAGATTCGCAAGGTGTCTTTTAAAGTGTCCACGGTGTCAAACAAAGGTTCTTTGTCCTCTTGATTGTCTTTGTTATAGGCCAGCGGCTGGCCCTTCATAAGCATGATGAGTCCCATGAGG
>Ga0209553_1001017_pt1 | contig 14205 bp, 10 predicted proteins | sample LauGreFBDMM110DN_2_FD_188217 | JGI IMG/M metagenome (GOLD analysis project Ga0209553, IMG submission 188217) | Freshwater lake microbial communities from Lake Michigan, USA - Fa13.BD.MM110.DN (SPAdes) (version 2) | ecosystem: Environmental > Aquatic > Freshwater > Lake | place: Lake Michigan...
ACTGTCGCAGTGGTTGGTGAGAGCAACTCGCCAGCCGCACCATTCTGCCAGTGCCGTGGCCTTGGTGGGTGGTGGATCACCGCCAAGGCCGGGCGAAATTTCTTTGGCCCACCATGGTGTTTTATTTTTAGACGAGCTGCCAGAGTTTCCCAGAGCAGCCTTGGAGGCATTGCGCGAGCCCATGGAGTCGGGCTGCGTCACCATCTCGCGCTCCGCACAGAGCGCTGAGTTTCCAGCTCGGTTTCAATTGATTGCCGCCATGAACCCCTGCCCCTGTGGCTACGCCGGGCACGCTAGAAGTCCTGGCCAAAGCGGCCCTGTGTGTCGTTGCACGCCCGACCAAGTGCACCGCTACAGCAGCAAAGTCAGTGGCCCGCTGTTAGACCGCATTGATTTGCACATCGAGGTGCCCAGCCAGAGCGCCGCATTGCTCATTAACGCGCCTGCGGGTGAAAGCACGGCTGTGCTTAAAAAGCGATGCCATCACGCACGCTTGATAGCGACTCAAAGGCAAGGCTGCAGCAACCATGCTTTGAGTGGCGCAGCCTTAGACAAGCACGCGGCCTTGGAGCAAGATGCCTTGGCTTACATCACACAAGTTGCATCCCATTTGGGATGGAGTGGTCGCAGTTCACACCGCGTTTTAAAAATTGCCAGAACGATTGCTGATTTGGCCGAAAGTACCCACATCGAAAAGGCCCACATCGCAGAGGCCGTGCAATACAGACGGCCCGTTGCGGGGCACTGATAATAGAGCCATGAGCAGATATCGGCCCTATTGGGACCCCACCCAAATCAGCAAGCAAACCACCGCACTCGGCCCGTTTGCGGTGTGGCTGTCTTGGCCACAACTCATTACTTGGGGAAGCGTGTTTTACACCTTCTCTTTGGTCATGGGCCCCGTTGAGCGCGAGTTGGGTTTCAGTCGCGCCGAATCCTCCTTGGGATTTAGCTTGGCTTTGTTGGCCGATGGGCTGATGGCGTATCCCATCGGTTGGCTGATTGATCGCGGCCACGAACGCCGTGTCATGACCTGGGGCTCTGTCTGGGTCGGTGCTTGTTTGTTTGCCCACAGCTTCATCGACTCATTGGCTGGGTTTTATGGCGTATGGCTGGCTTTGGGTATCGGCATGTCGGCCACACTCTATGCCCCTGTTTTTGCCATCGTCACCCGCAGATTTCCAAACGATTTCAGGCGCGCCATCATCATCATGACGTTTTTAGGTGGACTGGCCAGTACAGTGTTCTTTCCGCTTTCGTCTTGGCTGATTCAAGAGTTGGGTTGGCGCCATGCCCTGTGGGTTTTGGCGCTCCTTCAATGGCTGATCTGTTGGCCATTGCACGCTTGGCTGCTGCGCGGCGCCACGAAAAGGATTGACTTGGGTCATGCTGCTGACACAGCAATTCAGCCGACTTCCTCTTCTGATTTACAACACGAACAAGCGCCACCTGAGGCCATCAAGGTTCACTTCAAACGTGCGCCTTTTTGGTTGCTTGCCGGCTTCATGTTGACAACCTTAAGCGTCAGCTCTGCACTGCCCGCGCACATGGTGAGTTTGTTGGAAGAAGCGCATTTGTCACCCGCCTGGGTCATTGCCATTCCGGCCTCCATTGGCGTCATTCAAGTGTTGGGGCGGCTCTTGTTGTTTGTCTTTGAAAAACATTTAGATGTTCATGCGGCCAACAAATGGATTCCTTGTTTGGTGCCTTTGGGCTTGTTGTTTTTAGTGGCGGGTGGTTTGGAGCCTTGGGCCGCCTTGATGTTTGTCTTGTTCTATGGTTTGGGCAATGGCCTGAACACCATTGTGAAAGGCACCGCCATGGCGCAATATGTCAGCCGCGACCATGTAGGGCAACTCAATGGTGTATTGGGTGTGCCGCTGGCTTTGGGCCGCGCTGCAGCACCTTGGGCTTTAGGTTTGATGTGGACCCCCGAGGTGGGCTACACGGATGGCCTGCGCTGGCTTTTAGGGCTGGGCGTTTTAGGGGTGGCTTGTTTGTGGTGGGCGCAAATCAGCGCTCACAAATTAGGCGCCAACAATCGCTGAATATCGGCCACTTTCAAGTTCTGGCGCTTGGCCAAATCTTGCACTTGATCTTCTCCCACTTTGCCCACGTTAAAGTACTGGCTGTCGGGGTGGCTCAGGTAAAAACCTGACACACTGGCCGCCGGTGTCATGGCCAAACTGCTCGTGAGGTTCATGCCAATCTCGTTGCACTGCAGTAGTTCGAACATTTGTTTTTTCACAGAATGATCAGGGCATGCGGGGTAGCCTGGTGCGGGCCTGATACCTTGGTATTTTTCGGCAATCAATTCTTCCAACCCGGCTTTCTCATGCGCGGCATAGCCCCACAAATCTTTGCGCACACGCTCGTGCATGCATTCAGCAAAAGCTTCTGCAAATCGGTCGGCCAAGGCTTTGAGCATGATGGCGCTGTAATCGTCGTGCGCAGCCTCAAAAGCTTGTTCGCGCTTTTCTACGCCGATGCCGGCCGTGACAGCAAACACACCCACGTAGTCTTTTAACTGAGTGGGTTTGCCTTTTGCATCCAGATGTGGCGCCACAAAATCTGCCAAGCAGCGGCTGGGTTTGCCGGTTTGTTTTTCTGTTTGTTGGCGCAGGCCATGCCATGTGAGCACAGCAGTTTCACGCGCCTCATCGGCATACAAAGCAATGTCATCGTGGTTGACGCTGTTGGCAGGGTACAAGCCCATCACACCATGCGCCGTGATCCATCGGCCTTCAATGATTTTTTGCAACATCTTCTGAGCATCGTTGAAAACTTTTTGCGCTTCAACGCCTACTACTTCGTCTTTCAAGATGGCGGGGTAAGGGCCGGCCAAATCCCAAGTTTGAAAGAAAGGACCCCAATCGATGTAGCGCGCCAGTTCGGCCAAATCGAAATTCTTGAAAACACGGCGGCCAATGAATTTAGGTGTGGGCGATTTGAAGGCAGTCCAATCAAGCGCCGTTTTGTTGCCACGCGCTTTGGCCAGTGGCCACATGGGTGTTTGTTTTTTGTTGGCATGCATCTCACGCACTTTGGCGTAATCGGCATTGAGCTCGTTCACGTAGGTGGCGGCGTGGTCTGACAACAAACCTTGCGCCACACTCACACTGCGCGATGCATCGGGCACATAGACCACCGGGCCTTCATAGTGCGGTGCAATTTTGACGGCGGTATGCACACGGCTGGTGGTGGCGCCCCCAATCAGCAAAGGCATTTTGCGCAAACGGAAATGTGCATCCTTTTGCATTTCGCTGGCCACGTACTGCATCTCTTCCAAGCTGGGGGTGATGAGGCCCGACAAGCCAATGATGTCGGCATTTTCTTCTTTGGCCATGGCCAAAATTTCGTGGCATGGCACCATCACGCCCATGTTGACCACGTCAAAGTTATTGCACTGAAGCACCACAGTGACAATATTTTTGCCAATGTCGTGCACGTCGCCTTTGACGGTGGCAATCACAATTTTGCCCTTGGATTTCACGTCTTGGCCAGCAGCTTCTTGCTGGCGTTTTTCTTCTTCAATGTAAGGCACCAAGTGCGCCACGGCTTGCTTCATGACGCGCGCAGACTTGACCACTTGCGGCAAGAACATTTTGCCTTGACCAAACAAATCGCCCACCACATTCATACCGTCCATGAGCGGGCCTTCAATCACGTGCAAAGGTCTTCCGTTCTTGGCCAAAATTTCTTGGTACGCCTCTTCGGTGTCTTGGGTAATAAAGTCGGTGATGCCATGCACCAAGGCATGGGACAAGCGCGCCGACACCGTGACTGGCGCCTCAGGCGTGCCGCGCCACGCGAGTTTTTGGGAGTCGTCTTTGGCCGCGCCCTTGGCGTTTTCGGCCACTTCCACCAAGCGCTCACCCGCATCGGGGCGGCGATTCAAAACCACATCTTCAACGCGTTCGCGCAAATCAGGTTCGAGCTCGTCGTACACGCCCATCATGCCGGCATTCACAATGCCCATGTCCATGCCAGCTTGAATGGCGTGGTACAAAAACACCGTGTGAATGGCTTCGCGCACGGGGTCGTTGCCGCGGAAACTAAAAGACACATTGGACACGCCGCCCGACACTTTGGCGCCGGGCAAGTTTTGTTTGATCCAACGCGTAGCTTCAATGAAATCGACAGCGTAGTTGTCGTGTTCTTCAATGCCCGTGGCAATGGCAAAAATGTTGGGGTCGAAAATGATGTCTTCGGGCGGAAAGTCCACCTCGTCCACCAACACGCGGTAAGCGCGTTCGCAAATTTCAATTTTGCGTTGGTAAGTATCGGCTTGGCCTTTTTCATCAAAAGCCATGATCACCGCCGCCGCACCATATCGCTTGATGAGTTGCGCTTGTTGCTTAAAGCCTTCCACGCCCTCTTTCATGCTAATGGAATTGACAATGCCCTTGCCTTGAATGCAACGCAAACCCGCTTCAATGACACTCCATTTGGAAGAGTCGATCATGATGGGCACTCGGGAAATGTCGGGCTCAGACGCAATCAAGTTCAAAAATCGAACCATGGCCGCCTGACTGTCCAACATGGCTTCGTCCATGTTGATGTCAATAATCTGCGCGCCGTTTTCAACTTGCTGACGGGCCACTGCCAAAGCTTGCTCGTACTCGCCATTCAGAATCATGCGGGCAAATGCTTTAGAGCCTGTGACGTTGGTGCGCTCACCAATGTTCACAAACAAAGAGTCGGTGCTAACAGAGACGGGCTCTAGACCAGACAGTTTGAGTGGAGAGACAGAATTAGAAACTGAAGCAGACAACAAAACTCACCCCTTGAATCGCAGGTGAGCGTGGTTTGCAATAGAAAGGGGGTCAAGCCCCGCATTGAGCCCCAAGCCTGACCCGCGGCCGAAATGGCTGGCGGGCTGCAACGCTCCTTGGGAATGGCGTATTTTAACTGGCTAAATCAGTTTGTTCACGCTACTTCTTTGTAAAACGCCCCAACATGCAGTCCCCTTGGCGCAAGGGGCCCAACCGCCTTTTGAATGGCCCCAATGTGATCTGGCGTAGTTCCGCAACATCCACCCACAATGTTCACCAAGCCCTCTGCTGCAAATTCATGCAACAAACGGCTGGTCACTTCGGGTGTCTCATCAAAGCCGGTGTCGCTCATGGGGTTGGGCAAGCCCGCGTTGGGGTAACAGCTGATGAAGGTATCGCCCGCCACCTTGGCCAACTCTTGAATATAGGGTCGCATCAAAGTGGCACCCAAAGCGCAGTTCAAGCCAATGGCCAAAGGACGTGCATGGCGCACACTGTGCCAAAACGCCGTGACGGTTTGGCCACTCAAGATGCGGCCCGAGGCATCGGTCACGGTGCCACTGATAATGAGGGGCAAGCGCTCACCACTGTTCTCAAAATATTCTTCGATGGCAAACAGCGCGGCTTTGGCATTGAGTGTGTCAAAGATAGTTTCCACCAACAGCACGTCCACGCCGCTTTCAACCAAGGCTTGTGTTTGTTCATAATAGGCTTTGCGCAAAGACTCAAAATCGACGTTGCGCGCACCGGGGTCGTTGACATCGGGGCTGATGCTGGCGGTTTTGGGCGTCGGGCCCAAAGCTCCCACGGCATAGCGGGGTTTGTCGGGTGTCGAAAACTTATCGCAGGCAGCTCGCGCCAGAGCAGCAGAAGCGCGGTTCATTTCAATGGCCAAGTCGGCCATTTTGTAATCTTCTTGCGCAATGGTGGTGGCGCCAAAGGTGTTGGTTTCAATCATGTCGGCGCCAGCCGCCAAATAGCCTTCGTGAATATCGCGAATCACATCGGGGCGGGTCAGGCTGAGCAATTCGTTGTTGCCCTTGATGTCCTTGGGGAAGTCTTTGAAGCGCTCGCCACGGTAATCGGCTTCGCTCAATTTAAAGCGCTGAATCATGGTGCCCATGGCGCCATCGAGAATGGCAATGCGTTTTTCCAGAATGGCTGGCAGGGCTTGGGCGCGGGTGTAGTTCAAGTCTTTCATAGCCGTATTGTAGAAAATCAAACAGACTCATGAGAATTCTTCACAATTAGGCCTTCACCCAATTGATGGGACACGCCAATCTCTCTATATTGGACCCATGAAAAAACGTCACTTTTTAGCCCTCGGGGGCTCGACTTTGCTGTCTGGCCTGGCCCCTCACACAACGTTTGCGCAGTCCAAGTTTCCTGAACGTCCCATTCGCCTCATTGTGCCTTTTGCACCAGCAGGCGATGGCGACATCATCGGTCGCTTGTGGGTTAAATATGCCATGGCTCACACGGGCGCTAATTTTGTCGTTGACAACAGAGCCGGTGCTGGCGGCGCTATCGGCGCTGCCGAGGCCTCGAGAGCCAGAGCTGACGGCTACACACTGCTTTTGGGCACATCCTCCACCCAAATCATCAACCCATTGGCTTCTGGCACCACAAGCTACGACGCCATCAAAGACTTCAACTTGGTCGGCATGGTCAGCATCAACCCGACTTGCATCGTGGTCAATCCCAGTGTGCCCGCCAACAATTTAAGAGAATTGATCAGTTTAATCAAGGCCAATCCAGGCAAATACGCCTACGGTTCTGCAGGCCCTGGCACCATCACGAACTTGACCGGTGAGCTTTTTAAACTGCAAGCTGGTAAATTGGACGTTCAACATGTCCCCTACAAAGGCGGCGGCCCTGCCATGCAAGACTTGATCGCGGGGCATGTTCCCATGACAACCCCCATCATGTCTTCAGCTGTCCTTGCACAACACCGTGCCGGACGTGCGCGCATTTTGGGTGTCAACAGCGATGCACGACTGAAAGCTGCGCCCGATATTCCCACCTCTGTTGAGGCGGGTGTGCCCGACATGCGCGTTCAAGTTTTCAACGCCATCTTCACCCCCGCTGGCGTGCCGCGCGATGTTCAAGAGTTTTTGCGGGCAACACACAACAAAGTCCGAAACGATCCTGCTTTCTTGCAAGATCTTGAAAAGGCAGGTGCCGAGCCCTTCACTTTGTCAGACCCTGAAAAGTTCATTTCAGATGAAGTGGTCCGTTGGACCAACGTGATCAAAACCACGCAATTCAAGGCTTCTTAAAAGCAGCGTGCGTTTGCTTGCAGCGCTTGCATTGGCTGATAAATGAGGCGCGCTCACAGATCGCCATTTGACATGGTGGACAATAGCCTCCGTGCCAACCTCTGCCATTTTGAACCCGCCAACCCACATTCTGAGTGTCCTCAGCGAGGTGTTTGGCTACGAGTCTTTCAGAGGCCCGCAGCAAGCCATCATCGAGCACGTCACCAGCGGCCACGACGCCTTGGTGCTCATGCCCACAGGCGGCGGCAAGAGCTTGTGTTATCAAATACCGGCCATTGCCAGACAAAGCGCAGGGCAGGGTATCACCATTGTGGTGTCGCCCCTCATTGCACTCATGCATGACCAAGTCGGTGCCTTGCACGAGGCTGGCGTCAGTGCTGCTTTTTTAAACTCCACACTCTCCCCAGAAGAAACTCAAAGCATCGAGCAGCGCATGCGCCAGGGTGAGGTCACGCTGCTCTATGCCGCGCCAGAGCGCATCAATACATCCCGGTTTTTAGCGCAACTGGATGCGCTGTATGCGCAAAGTTTGTTAAGTTTATTTGCCATCGATGAAGCCCATTGCGTCAGCCAATGGGGTCACGATTTTCGGCCTGAATACCGAAGCCTGACGGTCTTGCACGAGCGCTTTCCTGGGGTACCAAGGGTGGCTCTCACGGCTACAGCCGATGCCCTGACACGCGCCGACATCATTGAGCGTCTTCAGCTAGAAGACGCCCAGCTTTTCATCAGCAGCTTTGATCGGCCCAACATTCGGTACACCATTGTTGAGAAAAAAGATGCCTCAGCGCAATTGCTTCGGTTCATTGAACGTGAGCACGAAGGTGAAGCGGGTGTAGTCTATTGTCAGTCGCGCAAACGCGTTGAAGAAGTGGCCGAAATGTTGGCCCAAACTGGCATCGATGCACTGCCCTACCACGCGGGCTTAGACGCTGCCATTCGTCAAAAACACCAAGATCGATTTTTGCGAGATGAAGGTGTTGTGATGGTGGCCACCATTGCTTTTGGCATGGGCATTGACAAACCCGACGTTCGATTTGTTGCGCATCTGGACATGCCCAAAAACATCGAAGGCTATTACCAAGAAACTGGCCGTGCTGGGCGCGACGGCTTGCGTGCCAACGCTTGGATGGCCTATGGCCTGCAAGATGTCGTCAACCAAAGGCGCATGATTGACGAAAGCCCTGCCGAAGAAAACTTCAAACAAGTCATGCGCGGTAAACTCGATGCCCTGTTGGCTCTGGCCGAAGCCACAGACTGCCGACGTGTTCGGCTTTTGTCTTATTTCGACGAACCCAGCGAGCCTTGCGGCAACTGCGACAACTGCTTAAACCCACCCGCCGTTTGGGATGGCACCGATGCTGCAAGGAAATTACTTTCAACAGTGTTTCGCGCTGAACAACACAGCGGCTTTTCTTTTGGCTCTGGCCACATCATGGACATCGTTCGCGGCAAATCTACCGAAAAAGTATCGCAATATGGCCATGCAAAGCTAAGTACTTTTGGTATCGGCGCCAATTTCAGTGAAGTTCAATTGCGCGGCGTTTTAAGACAACTTATCGCCATGGGCGCTTTGAATGTGCAGGGCCAAGTCTTCAACACGCTGCAATTGACAGAGGGTTCCCGTGCGGTATTGCGTGGCGAAATCAGCGTGCTCCTTCGAGAATCTGTCAGTCAGAAAGCCGAGAAACGAAGCCGCAAGTCTCAAGCACCAGGCCCGGCCGCAGCCAACTTAAGCCAAGAGGCCTTGGTGCGGTATATCAACTTAAAGGCTTGGCGCGCAGAGGTTGCCAAAGAACACAACCTGCCGGCCTATGTCATTTTTCACGACGCCACCTTGGCCTTGATTGCCAGTGCCGACCCCCAGAACCTCAACGACTTGAACGGGATCAGTGGCATTGGTGCCAAAAAGCTCGAAGCCTATGGCCAAGAAGTCTTGCAAGTGTGCCGAGTTCAGCTAAAATAGTGGGCTAAACTTATTAAGGTTATTTCATGTCCGCACACAACGATTCTCACGCTTCTCAAGATTCTGTTGAAGCTGTCGTTAAACACATTCCCGTCGTCATTCCCGTTGTTGGCGCTGTTCTCATCTTCTTGCTGGCTTTCATTGCAGTTTTCATGGCCTAAAGCCAACGCGGTACTGGCTTATTTTTAAGCTGGCTCCAATACAACCCGCCCTATTGCAGGCGGGTTTTTTTTCCAGAAAAATCGACGCGTTTTCATCTATTTCAAGGTTATGCAAGTTTTGCATATATTTTGAAAGGAATTAAAAAATTTCACATCCCTTTTCTTGCCATCGTCTTTAAAATTCAGGTCTGGTTACAGGCCGGTTACAGGCCCGCTTGTCGTTTTTTGAAAAGGTCTATTTCTGCGCACATGGTGCAAGCGTCGGCCTTTTCAAAAAACGATTTTTAAACTTTGGAGCTGTCCCCATGAACTCACCCGTGATGCAGGGCTTGAACCTGAACACCCCCGCCTATGTCAAAAATCCCAAGCTGATTGCTTGGGTGGCAGAAATGGCGGCCCTTTGTAAGCCAGCCAATGTGTACTGGTGCGATGGCTCAGAAGAAGAGTACGACCGCCTTTGCCAACTTCTGGTGGACAACGGCACCTTCAAAAAGCTCAACCCCACCAAGCGCCCCGGCAGTTTCTTAGCTTGCTCTGACCCATCCGATGTGGCCCGTGTAGAAGACCGCACTTACATCTGCTCTGAGAAGAAAGAAAACGCAGGCCCCACCAACAATTGGATGGCGCCTGCCGAAATGCGTCAAACCTTGAACCCTTTGTTTGACGGTTGCATGCAAGGCCGCACCCTGTATGTGGTGCCATTCTCCATGGGCCCCTTGGGTTCACACATTGCCCACATAGGCATTGAACTCACAGACAGCGCCTACGTGGCCGTTAACCAAAAACTCATGACGCGCATGGGCAAAGCCGTTTTTGATGTGATTGGCACCGATGGCGAGTTCGTACCCTGCTTGCACACCGTGGGCGCACCCTTGGTCAATGGGGCCAAAGACACCACGTCTTGGCCTTGCAACCCCAGCTTGAAGTACATCGTTCACTATCCTGAAACGCGCGAAATTTGGTCTTATGGTTCTGGCTACGGCGGCAACGCTTTGTTAGGCAAAAAATGCTTGGCCTTGCGCATCGCCTCCAGCATGGGCCGCGAACAAGGTTGGTTGGCCGAACACATGCTCATCTTGGGCGTGACCAATCCGCAAGGAAAAAAATACCACGTAGCGGCTGCTTTCCCAAGCGCTTGCGGCAAAACAAACTTTTCCATGCTGGTGCCACCCGAAGGCTTTAATGGCTGGAAAGTCACCACCATTGGCGACGACATCGCTTGGATCAAACCCCAGGCCAATGGCAAGATGATGGCCATCAACCCCGAAGCCGGTTACTTTGGCGTGGCCCCAGGTACCAACCACCACACCAACCCCAACTGCATGGCCAGCTTGGACAAAAACGTGATCTTCACTAACGTGGCCTTGACCGATGACGGCGACGTTTGGTGGGAAGGCATCGAAAAAGACACTGGCAAATTGCCCGATCATTTGATCGACTGGCAAGGCAAAGACTGGACGCCTCAAATTGCCAAAGAAACGGGCGTCAAAGCGGCGCACGCCAATGCGCGCTTCACAGTATCAGCCATCAACAACCCCGCCCTTGACCCTGCTTGGGACGATGCCGCTGGCGTGTCTATTGATGCGTTCATCTTTGGCGGCCGTCGCTCGACCACCGTCCCATTGGTCACAGAAGCGCGAAATTGGACAGAAGGCGTTTACATGGCCGCCACCATGGGCTCTGAAACCACAGCTGCAGCCTTTGGCGCGCAAGGCGTGGTTCGCCGTGATCCTTTTGCCATGCTGCCCTTCTGTGGTTACAACATGAGCGACTATTTCCAACACTGGCTCGATGTGGGCGCCAAGGTGCAAGCCGGTGGCCACAAGCTACCCAGCATCTACTGCGTCAACTGGTTTCGCAAAGATGAGGCCGGCAAGTTTGTCTGGCCCGGTTATGGTGACAACATGCGCGTCTTAAAGTGGATGATCGATCGCTTGGAAGGTCGGGCACAAGGCCAAGAAACCATTTTCGGCATCACGCCAAACTATTCTGAGTTGAATTGGACAGGTTTGAACTTCTCAGCCGATCAATTCAAAACGGTCACCAGCATCGACAAAGCGGCTTGGCAACAAGAACTCCAATTGCACAACACGCACTTTGAGCAGTTGGCCTACAACATGCCCAAAGCTTTGCTGGACACCAAAGCGGCGTTGGCCCAACGCTTAGCGGCTGTCTGACTACCGCTGCCTCGCGCCAAAAACTAGCGCAAGTTTTAATATGGGTCACACCGGCCTTGTGGTCGGTGAACTACGTCGTTGCCAAAACCGCCCCCGGCATCATCAGCCCCCATGTGTTGGCATTGGGTCGGTGGTTTTTAGCGGGTCTTATTTTGGCCTTCATTGCGCGCAGTGAGCTTTGGCAAGAACGTCAAAGCACATTAAACGCTTGGAAACAGTACGTGGTGCTGGGTAGTTTAGGCATGCTCATTTGCGGCGCCTGGGTTTACTGGGCCGCAGAAACAACCACTGCCATCAACATTGCGCTGATCTATGCGGCCTCGCCCGTTTTGATTACGCTCGGTGCCGTTCTCGGCCTGAAAGAGTCGTTTTCTTGGCGGCAGTCTCTGGGGGTTATCATTGCTTTGCTGGGCGTTTTGCACGTGGTTGTCAAAGGCCAGTGGGCAGCACTGTCACATGTCGTTTGGGTCTTCGGTGATGGCCTCGTGGTCATTGCCATGGTCGCATGGGCCGCCTATGCTTTACTGCTTAAAAAGTGGGCAAGCCCCTTGAGCTCAACAGCCAGGTTGGCGGCCACTTGTTTTGCCGGTAGCCTTGTATTACTACCCTTGGCAATCACCGAATGGACCGCGACACAGCATGCCGGTTGGAGCGATGGTGCCAGCCTACTTATTGTGGCAGCAGCAATTTTTCCAGGCGTAGGCGCTTACTGGTCATACGGGTTCTGTCAAAAAACCTTAGGCGCCAGCCGAGTCGCTACCAGCCTTTATCTGGGCCCTTTGTACGGGGGCTTGGTGGCGTGGCTCTTCTTGGGCGAAACCTTGGGATGGCATCACGCTGTCGGCGCTGCTTTTATTTTGCCAGGCATTTATCTGGCTTCGCAAAAGGCAGCGGCTGACAAATCTGATCAAATATAGTATTGGCGGTTTTGCAACATGCGGGCAACTCGACGTTGGGTGCTGTTTTCACCCAAAAGTTCTTCCTCGTCACTGCGGCTCATTGCGGTTTGCAGTTCTGACATCAAACGTGCATCGGTCTGGGCAATGGCCCACAAACGCTCATCTGATCGGCTTTGCGCCATGCGGACTGACCATGCGTCCAAGCCCTGCTTCATTTGAATGGCCATCGTTTTGGAGACGCCAGCAAACAAGCCCACGGCCGCAAATACCACCGCCCAAAGCGCAACCCAAGCTGCAAACAAATGGCCATCGGCCCACGTGTCCATCATTTGATCGGCCACAACCACGAAGGCCGCTACGATGGCAGCCAAGAGCATGGCGGCCAAGGTGTGCGTTGGGCTGAAGCTGCCGCTTAAGCGTTTGAAGTTGGCAACGACTTGCTCGGCACGCTCAACGCCAGGGTGTGTCAGGGGGTAATCTAGGTGGACAGAATTGCGGTTCATTTTGATTTCCTTGTTAATAAAACTAAAATACGAGGCCTTAGCGTTGGGTAAAACCCGCTTTTGGCTTGACCATGTTGCAATCATAGGGTTTACTCTAGTGTTGTTCAACTTTATATTCATGATGCTTGTCATTCACAAAAGAAATGATTGATGCCGTCAAAACCAATTTTCGAACCTTGGATCTGAATTTACTTCGGGTCTTTGACGAAGTCATGGCTGAAAAAAGCCTGACCAAAGCGGCACGCAATTTGTCCATCACACAGCCCGCTGTGAGCAACTCACTTAGGCGGCTGCGAGAAACGCTGGGGGATGATCTGGTTCGGCGCGATGGCCATGGCATCACACCCACCCATTTTGCCTTGTTGCTTTGGCCCAATGTAAGGGCCGCACTCGACCAGTTGCAAACGGCCTTGGTGCCTCAACACTTCATTCCCAGTGAGGCGCGAAATTCTTTTGTCTTGGCCATGGCCGACGCCACCGCTGCTGAGCTCATGGGGAATTTGGTTCAGGCGCTTGAAAAGCATGCGCCCAATGTGTCAATTCGCGTTTTGCCGCTGACCACGCGTGACCCTAGAAACATGCTGAACGATGGCATCACCGATTTGGCATTGGGTTATTTTCCCGCCGTCTTGGCAGACCTTACAGCAAAAGCACAATCAGGCGAGGCAGTTGCGTTTGCGCATCAGCGCTTGTATGACGGTGAGTATGTGTGTGTGATGCGCCGCAAACATCCCTTGGCGCAAAAAAACATCAGCCTAGAAGAGTTTTGCAATGCACGGCACTTGCTTGTGAGTTTTTCTGGTCGCCCCTATGGCTTTATCGATGAGGCCTTGGCATCGATTGGCAAACAGCGGCGCGTGGTCATGACCGTGAACCAGTTTTTCACGGCGGGCCGCGTGGTTGTGAACTCCGATCTGCTCACTGTTTTGCCCAAACATTTTGTACCCACGACAGGCATAGCCAATGAACTCTTCATGTGCGAGTTGCCTTTCAGAGTTCCGACCTTGCATGTGGATGCTGTGTGGCACAGACGCAAGCATGCGCAAAGCGAACACAGATGGTTGAGAGAGCAATTGATCGACATTGCGCGCGACGTTTTCAAAAGTTCAAGGCCGTCATGAACATTCAACTGCTTTCTGATTTGCATCTTGAAACACATCCACATTTTGTGCCAAAGATCTCGCCACTGGCCGATGCGCTTGTTCTGGCGGGAGACATTGGCTCTTACCAAACCGGCTCGATGCTGTTTGATCAACAAGACAATGATTTTGGTTTGGCGCGCTTTTCGCCGCGCAAAGATTTAGCCGCATGGCCTGTTCCCGTTTTCTTTGTGCCTGGCAATCATGAATACGACGGCTTGCCTTTTGAAGACGCCGATGCAAGACTGCGCGAGACATGCGAGCGACTAGAGATCACCTTCTTGCATCAAAGGACGGTTGTGATGA
>Ga0209553_1001019_pt1 | contig 14175 bp, 24 predicted proteins | sample LauGreFBDMM110DN_2_FD_188217 | JGI IMG/M metagenome (GOLD analysis project Ga0209553, IMG submission 188217) | Freshwater lake microbial communities from Lake Michigan, USA - Fa13.BD.MM110.DN (SPAdes) (version 2) | ecosystem: Environmental > Aquatic > Freshwater > Lake | place: Lake Michigan...
GTCCCGGATCACCTTTGGCTCCTGCTCCACCCATTGGTCCTGGGGGTCCAGCGGGTCCCGGGTCACCTTGGGGTCCAGGTATGTGTGCTCCCGTTCCACCGCCCGGTGGTCCCGGTGGTCCCGGTGGTCCGACAGCGCCATCCACACCATCGCGTCCGACAGCGCCATCCACACCATCGCGTCCAGCAGGTCCGACAGCGCCATCCACACCATCGCGTCCGGCAGGTCCGGTAGCGCCATCCACACCACCAGGTCCAGCAGGTCCGACAGCGCCATCCACACCACCAGGTCCAGCAGGTCCGGTAGCGCCATCCACACCACCAGGTCCAGCAGGTCCGGTAGCGCCATCCACACCATCGCGTCCGGCAGGTCCGACAGCACCTGCACCGGTGGGTCCTGTGGGTCCAGTAAATCCACCACCTACGGCAATGGGTCCTGTGGGTCCGGTAGCGCCTGCACCTGTGGGTCCTGTGGGCCCAGTAAATCCACCACCTACGGCAATGGGTCCGGACGGAGCGGGTTCCGGTGCTACCGGTGGTGGGGCCACCGGACCTGTCATTCCAGTGAGACCCAAATAGGTAGCAGCGCCCATTGAACCGAGCGCAGCTGCAAGTGCGGTGATTGCTAGTTCAGCCGTAGCCATTGTGTTTACTTCTTATTGTATTCTAATACCCAAAGACCTTGTAAGAATGAATCCGCAAGATCGTCCTTCTTGGGGTGCGACAAGAAGTGTGCCTGGTTCACTTGAGGAACGAGTTCGCGAGCATGCGCTATGCCTGTCGTTTTGCGTCCTTTATAGCTTGCAGTTGAATCATCCACTGTCACAATGTTCGACAGCTTGTGAGTCGCTGAGACCCCTGAGCAACGAAATCCACGGCATGAAAAATACATCTGCAACATTGCCTGTACGCCAAACATCCGGCGGTCCATTTGGTTCTCAAACGCAGCAATGTCTGCCCCTTGCCACGAAGTTGCCCGTGCATCAAGACTCTTGATAATCGCCGGAGCCAGATCCAGCACGGATCCCTGGATTGCCGACGACACACACTTCTTCCACGTATTCTGCTTGTAGTGGTTGTACAAGAGCTTGACCAGGTCTGCCTTTTTGGTAGCTTCGGTCGTCAGTCCTTCCGCCTTCAACAACTCGTGGATCTGGTTCGGAGTCATCTTGTTTATCTCCGTCTTGGTCAGCGCCTTCTTCTTGCGAGGCGTATGCTTAGCGCACGAGAACAAGCCATTGCTTGCATGCTCATACCGAGCCGCGGTTGCGCACTTATGACATCTAGGAGCACCGACACCTGCCTGTTCTCCTAATACGTCAATAATATTCCAATCTACGATTCGTACATCGGTGCGATCTGTTCCTTCCAGAACGCAAAAAGCTAAATTTCTAATGCCTACGTCGAACGAGATCACTTTCATTCTATGTTTTACTCTTGTTCAGTGTAAATATCCCCCTGCCTCCGCCTATAAGAAGCCCCTGTGCTATCTCCTCCTGCTGAAAAGAGTGAAGTTTCGTTTGTATGCACTGTGGCTCGCAACCAGCTCTTTTTTTTCAAATCATTTTCAATCAAAGGATATTGATGCAACTTGAGTCTCAAGTTAGACATTGCTGCTCGCAACCTGTCTTTTTGTTCCACGCGCGGAATCCGTCTCATTTCTGCGGGCCGTGAGAAGAATTCAATTCTTCGCTCAAGCCACGCGCGGACTAGCAGAGAATACTGGCAGACGATAATATTGTGTCCAGATGTAAATGTATTCATAATTTCAATGTGCGCATCCACTTTCTCTGTCAATGTCCGAAAAGGGTCGCGCATGAGCTTTCTGAGTTTTTCGGTAAACACACTTGTGCTAGCCGCGAGTTGATTTGCGGCAATGGCTGACTTTGGAATTTTGTTTGGTGGTGTGCGATCTCCCGGTGGTGTGAGCATATTTAGGTGAATCCGATCTTCCCACCCGAGAAATGGAATGAGTGCGTGGCGAAGAACATCAACTGGCAGAACATCAAAGTATGTGGGTGCCCCCACGGGCGCGTGGTATATGAAATCGAGAAGAGTTGTCATTTTGTCCGGGGTAGAGTCTTTTATCTGGGGGCGCCTAAATCCATTTTAGACAGTAGCCTTGAGCAGCGAGATGAGAATGGGCTTGGCGTCCGACTTGCTGTACGGGATGCCACGCTGAGTCAGAATCTCCTGAAGCTCCTTCTTGGACTTGTCCTGGAGACCATCCGTATCCAGGGGAGCCGGAGGACCATCCACGACCTCTGCATCTTGCGGAACGGACAGACGATCATCCTCCTCATCCGACGTGGGAATCTCGGCGCGCTGAAGAGTCTCCGTGGGCTCGGGAACAGTTGCAAGTTCCACCTTCGGCTGCGTGGCCATCAGCGTCGAGTTCAGATCGCCAATCACAAGGGCGACTGCATTCATATTCTGGAAGAGGCGAGTCTGCTGCCAATAGATCCAACAGACCATACCCGCGAGAACAAGGACCATCGAGGCGAGAAGGGCAATCGAGGCGTGAAGGAACTCCATTTATACGAGGGTGGGGAAAGGTTGTGGCGTCTTAAACGAGATTTACTTCATCGTCTTCGATATAACCAGACACGCGTCGCGGTCGAGTCTGTGGGCACGCCCAGGATCCAACAATCACAGTGACTGCACAGACCAGGATCGAGCCAACCACAACAAGTGCGATAATGCTGTCCTCATTCATTGCCTTTCTTTCGGCGCCTAAAGGTAAATGCCTCGTCGTATGCGTGGCGGTGATGACGATGGATTTGGAGTGGGAGACGCAGTTCAGAGTGCAGCACTGGTTGGAACGGGAGCGTACCTTGCTCGCCAGAACCCGAACTCAAGTGTTCTAGGTGTTGTCGGGACCGCCGCCAAGTACTTTGCCTATGCCATACTTGGACTCGTCTTGTTCTTTGTCATCTTCTTTGCTCTCGCAATGATGTTCGGAAAGAAGAAAGAGGATCCTCCGGCCGATACAACAAACTCTGCTTCAGGGACTCCCTGAAAGAAGTAATCTTGCCTCCTCAATAAATGCCCGGTAAGAAAGGAGGTGGTTTTCTCGAAACAATGGTTGCATCGGGTGTTGGTGCCTACGCTGCGAAGAACTCTTCGTCAATGAAGGGACTGCTGTTCACTCTTGCCAAGTATGTTCTTGTCATTGTGGTTGTGTCGTTTCTCATTATGTTTGTTTTGAGGTCAATCTCCACAGAGAACTTTGTTCCTGTGACGCCGTCGAAGGGAGGCGACGAGAAGACAACGACGCCTGCTGGAAACGTGATTCTTCATTGATAGCAGTTCTTGTACGGACGGCAGCTGGCCTTCTGCGTGAACCCCATACGTCTGCACGGCGTTTTTTTGCAATACTTCCTAGACATCAGCCTCTTCCTGGTCTTTCGGCGCCCTCCTTGATTCACAACGCTAGAACTTCCAGGTTCATGAACTTGTCCGACTAAGCCATCCAGATCTCTAAACTTGTTTACAAGCATGTGATCATACTCAACTGCAATCTGTTTCACAAGCGTGTGATACGGCAACGTAACATCTGCTTCTGCCAGTACAACTGTAGTGTCATCGACATCCATAAACTCAACATTGGCCCTTTTGACACTGTCGACGGCGTCAGGTGAAAAGTTCCAGTTCAGTTGTTCTTTGAAATACTGTGTAACGATTGTCTTTTTCCCCGCGGTTAACACGGGCGTGTAGTACAGTCTCAATTTAACGTGATACGTTCTTTTTGTCTGCGGTGATGGGTCCTCGTCCCCCATTTATATCTTCATTGAAATATAAATGAAGATGCCTACGATTCCTAAGTGGGGATGGATCCTGATCGTGCTCGCCGCAGTCTACTACGTGTTCATGCGCGAGGGCATGGCGGTGAAGAAGGAGCCGTCGACAACCGCCGTGGCAAACACGGCAACCGCTTAAAAGTCTGCGTCCAACCGGATCGGATCCGATGACGATACACGAGAATACTCGGATACCTTCTTCTCAAAGAAGTTGGTCTTGCCCTCCAAACTGATCAAATCCATAAAATCAAACGGATTATGTGCACCAAAGATCTTCGGCGTGCCCAACTGGACCGCCAACCGATCCGCCACAAACTCAATGTACTGACTCATCATCTTTGCGTTCATGCCAATCAAGGAACACGGCAGAGCATCGCAGATGAACTCCTTCTCCAGCTCCACCGCCTCCTTGATGATTTCGTGAACCGTGTCCTCGAATATCTTGGTATTCAGCGTGTGGAACAGAGCCACGGCAAACTGCGTGTGCAGACCCTCATCGCGAGAGATGAGCTCGTTGGAAAAGGTCAGTCCCGGAAGGAGACCACGCTTCTTCAACCAAAAAATGGAGCAGAAGGCACCCGAGAAGAAGATGCCCTCTACACAGGCAAATCCGACCAGGCGGGTGGCAAAGGACTTGTCAGACCCCATCCAGTTCAGCGCCCACTCTGCCTTCTTGCCGATACACGGGATGGTTTCAATAGCATTGAACAGCTTAGCCTTTTCATCCTCGTCCTTGACATACGTATCAATCAGCAGCGAGTACGTCTCTGAGTGAATGCCCTCCATCGCATTCTGGAAGGAGTAAAACAGCTTCACCACCTGGGAGTCCACTTCACCCTGAAAACGGGTGACAAGATTCTCCATCACAATGCCATCCGATCCAGCAAAGAATGCCAGCACGCGTCCGATAAAATGCTTCTCATCCGCGGTCAGCTTTGCCCAGTCGGATTGATCCTTGCTGAAGTCAATCTCGTCCGGCGTCCAAAACACGGCGACGCTCTGCTTGTACATCTTGTAGAGGTGTTGATCTGACGGCTTGATAGGGAAGAGAGTGTAGGACATTGCTATGTATATAGCGGAGAATACACTTAAACCTTTGTCTCCGGTTACTACAATGAGCAGTACAACTGGCGTCCAAAACCTATTGACAAATGTGTTTCGTCCCACATTTGTCTGGGATGTCACTAGCAATGTCTATCGGACAAGGCTTGAGTTGACGAATGTCGATACGGTCTCTGCAAATACGGTCACCGCATACGCTGCAAAGATTGGTGACTCGAGGTCGAACGTGTACGTGGGTGTGGGTGCGGGAAATGAGTACTCTGTTCTAGTAAGCTCGAGCAACTCCAACGACACATTTGTTGGAACTGGCGCCGGTGGGTCAACATCAAATGTAACAAACTCGGTGTTTCTAGGACAACGTGCCGGATTTGGTGCCATCGGAAGCGCAAACAGTATCTCAATCGGAGCCAATACCCTGAACGGTGGAAACTCAAACATCTACATTGGTGCCAATACCGGGATTGCCAGCGGCTCCAACAATATCTTTATTGGACCGGGCGTATCAAACGGCGTAACAGCGGCAAGCAACACCCTTCTCGTTGGGAGTGGAAGCAACATTACCCTTGTAGGAGATCTGAGTAATAAGCGCGTCGGCATTAACCTGTCCAACCTCCCAGTGACATCGCCCAGCCTCGCACTGGATGTGAATGGATACGCGCGGATCGGCACGAATCAGAACGGTGGTCTGGGTATCAATACGCTGCCCGGTTCGTATACGGTAGACGTCAATGGAGATATGCGAGTCTCCGACGGATACGGTACCCTTACCTTTACACACGATGCATCAAACAACAGCGTTACGTCTATCAGCAACACGGCGGGATATGCCAGCTGCAATGCAACTCTCGAGGTAACAGGTGGGTTCTTTTCGAAACGCGGGACGGTTTCAATCTCAAATGGGACAGGAGTTACAATTGGGACATGGAAAAAGGGAATCACGATCGTGTCTGCGCAGGACACGTTTGCGTCATCGAACTATGTAGCGCAGATTACACTTGTTACGGTAACTGGAGCTGTCTATTCAAACCTGGCTCTGGTGTCCTCGAATAGTGGGACTACGCTCCTTAGTGGGGCATCCAGCAATATTGCTATTTCAAACACTACGGGCTCTCTAGTTATCTATGACTATTCGATTACGCACTTGCCGATGCCCTAAACTTCTCCACAATCTTGCGAATGGACACCGACGAGACGCCCGAGGCTGCTGAGACCTTGGCAATTTGACCACCCAGTACCGAGCACACCACTCCAGCTACGATCGTCTTGGGTGTGTGCTCCATCTCGGGTAAGCCCTGGAGCATCAGAACGATTGCATCACGGTCTGTATCCGACAAGTCCATCTCTGCACAGATGCGCTCAGCAATCCCCAGCTGGGTATTGAGCACGTTCGATCCACCATCCGTAAATCGAGTCAGTGCTTTGCAAAGAGATCGGATGGAGACGTGGAAGAGGGCAGCCACCTCTTCATGGGTCCTGGTTGCGTCGTGCTGGCGACAGGAGGTGAAGATCGCCGCTGCCATCAGGGCCCTACGAGTTTCTCCACGGGTCTTCTGGGCATCCTCTACCTTCTTGAACATTGCACAGCCATCCATGACAATCGCTTTGGGCAATCCTGCGCGCACACACGACTGTTGAATCGCATCAAAGATGCCCATCCAGGACCTCTCTCCGTGACTCGAGAACGACCACGCAGACAGTTTTGCAATCGACTTGCCTTCCTCTGACTGTTGCCCACCCCGACGACGCATCATCATCGATCCGTAGGATGAATCAGGAAGGAGTTCGCTCGTGATCGTCCCCGTTCGGGACGGGTCGTCTTCAGTATTGCCGTAGACTCGCCATTCGGCTCCCTCATCAATAGCAGATCCCAGAATCGTCCCACAGAGAGTGCACACGCGCTCACCATCATTGACCACAACTTCATGGTCACAGTTCATATGCGTCTCTTTGTTTTGCGATGGCGCTTTCCATTTTTTCTGCGTGTGCGTCGTCCTCCAGGAGGAGCCCACCGAAATGCAAAAATCTCGCCCTTTCTTTCTGTGATCCGTGCGTTAAGCGTGGTTCGTATCTGAGTCTTCTCGTCAGCTGAAACAGTAATGGTAAAGTCGCGGTGTGTTGGAACAAACCGATCAGGCGTCGATCGTAGATCAAGACCTGTTTCTTCCCATAGCTCGCGGGCAGCACAAACGACCGGATCTTCTTTTGGTTCACATGTTCCACTTACAGGTTTAAATCCCGGTAAGGGCGCATAAATATACTGACGATGTTTGCTGTCAATGTCTCGTATCTGGGCAAGGGGATACTGTGGATGAGCAGCCTGCCATTCGGCCCAAGTAGCTGGTAGATCGACGGGGTCCTTATCGTCTCCGCGAAACTCGTCTGGAATCCTCAGTCGCTCAGGCCTACCTTTTAACAGTGAGCCCGGAATCATGATATCTCTCCCTGTTTGAACGGTAAGAGGTGACCTATTGGCATCAACTACGTGAATAAGCACCATTACATAGATGTTAATATTTTTTGTCAAGTTAGGTAGTAATGGCTGCTCTCAGAACATCATCGGACATATTTTTTGCTAATCCAAGAAATGTTGATTTGTTTAGGCGCTATAACGCTCTGATGACCGCTGACTCAAAAGACACTGTTATAAAGCGTCTGAATTCTACGATCGATAGAATGAATACGCCAGACCCTGCGAAGACTGAGTCAGTATTCCCAAAAAGACCTATTACTACGATACAACAAGTGGAAGAGGACATAGAGTCCGTAATAACTATAGAAGAAAATCCGTATCACATGCCTAACAATTGCGAACCAAACTTTGAACAATTTGCATCAAAACTTACACAACACTTAGCAGCAAATAATTTTCAGCTCGCAATTGATCAGGTAGATAGATGCTTGGCAATGCGCGAGGCCTACGCAAGAGCACATCCACTGCGCCAAAGTGATGTCGGACATCCAACTGCGGTTGCATTTCTCCGTGTTCTTAGAAGGGATTTAGAAACAGCCCGAGATGGTCCTCCTCTCCCTCCGCAACAAGTTACTCTCTATCAGTACTTATCACCAGAGGGTGAGGATGATATGCTTAAACCACTGAAGCAACCCAAAGGGCCGACTCCGCCGCGAGGCGCACCGCCACCTCCACCGCTTCCGGCGAAGACACCCAAGGATGTCAAAGCTGGCAAAATAATTTACGATTTTAAAGTTGAAAACGCAGGTGTCCGTGGTATAGACGTGGTTGATCGCCCCTTCAACCCAAATGGAACCGGTGGTGGAGACGTCGAGGCTGATCAATATGAGATCATAAAAGAAGGTCGCATCGGACATGACTCTGAGTATGTGGCCGCCCGAGTCGCCAAAGCCGCCGAAGACGCCGCCAAAGCCGCCGCCGCTGCACCAGGCGGTAGGAGAACAAGACGTCGCCGTGCGTTCAAACGACGCCCAAAACAGACTCGCAAAAGAATGAGCCGGCGGGCTTAACGCCGTTCAAAACGGATCGTCTTTCTTCAGTCAAGTAGAAAGATGGGCGTGCCTGTAGATCAATTAGAACCCTTCTTGGATGAGTTTGGGTATCCGGGTTAAAGTCCCGGCTGGCACAATCACAACATCTGTAGTTCAGTGGTAGAATGCACCGTTACCACCGGTGTGACTTGGGTTCGATTCCCGGCAGATGTAACCTTTTTTTCTGTATATCAACATAGATGTCCAAGATCGGCTATACTGGAGTTTTCTTAGATGCCGCGTCTAAGAAAATACTTCACGACAAATATGGTGATCAACTCCCGGATGGCTGGACGTGGAGTGGTGGCCACATGACAATTGACGTTGGGAAAAAAGATACCGAATTGCCAAAAGATACTGGCACGGAGGTGACTCTCACCGTTACACAGATTGGTAAGAGCAATGATGCATGGGCGTTGAAGGTTGATGGCTACAAATCAAGCAACGCAATACCGCACATCACCTTGGCACACCGAGTCGCGGCAAAGGATAGCAATAAAATTGAGAACTGGGAAGATATTGAGCAGTTTACCCTGACAGGAAAGGTAGGAGCACAGTATCACAACGGAGGCCTACCATATGTTGGGGCTCGTCGCAAAAGAACACGCCGTGCGGTAAACAAGTTAAAAAATAAACTCCGTAGAAAGATAAGCCGGCGGGCTTGAGGGCGTCTAAAATGGATCTACCTTTTGACAGCCTAGTATCCTTCACACCAGTAGTTCAGTGGTAGAATGCACCGTTGCCATCGGTGTGACTCGGGTTCGATTCCCGACTGGCGTATTTTTCCTTTTTGATCTTCGATCTCGGAGTTCAAACAGAGATCAACGCATTGCTCCAAGAGTTGACGGATCGTACACTTGGGGACGATAGTTTGTGAGGAGCGGTGGACGGTGCTGGTTTATCTTGCTACCCGCCGTCTTGAGCCAGGAAATCAGCAAATATTTTTCGTCAATCACCCACACCATGTACCCGCCTTGGGACAATACATTCATGATGTATTCACGGGCTTCGGTCATTTGGAACAGGGGATATCCAAAGACGTAGGCGGGAATTTCAAAGACGATATACGGTGCATTGGGTGAATGCGTGGCTTGTTTGCGGATCTGACCGTAGAGCTGACTCAAGACAGGTCTCATGGCGCGCATGCGTTTTTCACGGCGATCTTCTTGTTCGTCCCATACATCACGGGCTTTCAGCATCCTTACATACTCATTGTAAGAATGTTTCGAGCAATTGCCCTCGGAGGTGGTGGAGTACGAGGTGGAATGATGGTTGGAGGATTGGCTGCACTCGAAAAAACACAACCTCTTGTATTTCCAGACGGGATCTATGGCTGTTCCGCCGGCGCCGTTCTCGCAACTGCAGTTGCATACAAGATTCCAATCGCGGGGATCCGCCTAATGTTTGAGACGGGGTTCAATCTGTCATCTGTGATTCCGTCGATTAATCTGACGTCTATTACGTCATTCACCACGCAAAAGGCACTGTTTCCGATGGATGCATTTGAAAATGCTGTCTTGTCGGCATTTGATGAACAAGGTGTCGATCTACGAAATGCCGTCATTGGCGATGCGCCACAGAAGTTATATATTCTTGCTTCAAATTTGACAACTCGGAAGTCTATTTTTCTGACTGGAAATGTACCCGTCCTTGCTGGACTAAAGGCATCGTGTTGTCTTCCTTTCGTGTTTCATCCGCCTGTTATTTTCAACAATGTATATGTGGACGGCGGCGTCTATGCACATAACATTCACAAGGTGGTTCCTCCCGAGTGTTTGGTGTTTCACATCAGTCGCGCCGAGTTCAATATAACGCCTGAGCGACTTCAAACAATGTCGATCACAGACTATGCTGCAACATTGTATGAGGCGGTCAGAACAGAGTCCCAACCAGATAATGTTGTGTGGTTTAAGAATGATCGGATTTCAATCCTTCAACAGCTGACAGACGACGATAAGAAAGAGTTGTTTGAATATGGGTATGCGAATGTCTCACGATTCATTGCCAAACGTCTGCCTGAGGTAGTCAGTTAATCCGGCGGCAGTTGGGGTCTTGTCGTATGTGTAGAGTCCCGTAGATGTCTCAAGCTTGATGGTCGGGTAGGAATCAATTTGATACAGGTCGGATGTTTCGCGATCCTTCTCTGCATTGACGCGAACAAACGACACCTCGGTTGTTCCAAATGTACGAGGACCCGCTTCGAGCTTCTCCCACTCGGGCATTGCCTTGATACAGTGTCCACACCAGTCTGTATGGAAAAAGTAGAGGTTTGCCTTGTCCTTTTGAACTTCGCGCTTAGGTGCTGACTTCAGGTAGGGCTTCCACAGTCTCCACACAAGGTAGACGATGAGAGTAAGTGCAAGAACGACCAAGATTGTATTCATTACTTGAGAACACGAGAAATTCTACGTTGCAACTCAAACCAGCGCAGATAGGCTTCCTCTGCACTAATCTTTTCTTTGATCTGCATCCATGCAATGTCCGTTGTCATTCTCTCGGGTTCAAATGGACGGGGCTGAATCTTGATCCAACGACCATTGTGGCGTACTAAGAAAATGGAAGTTGTTTCCATTACATTCTAAGTGGCAGGTAAGTGGTAAATGGAAGGGGTCGCAGCAATCGTCACCAAGGGTATCCTGGCAGTCGTGGGCAATTACGTGGTTCATTTTGCGGCATCAAGGGTCTACGACACATTCTGTGTCCCTCATACACTCGGAGAAATCGTCTACACTCTCGTCTCTACATCAAGTCCGGTTTGCGTTCTTGCTCTGGGTACAATGCAGCTCACACAAAACAATTACGGAACGTTGCTGACCACAACGTTGGCGTCACACCTAGTTGCTGGGTTGAGGGTCATATAACGAGCTTGTCCGAGTGGTTAAGGAGACAGTCTTAAGATCTGTTGGCGAAAGCCGCGTGGGTTCGATCCCCACAGCTCGTATCTATTTATTTTTTGTTGTGTGGCGCCGTCTCCGGCGAGTACGTCTACCTGCAGCAGCAGGGGTCGTATACCACGTTTCATACAATCCAGAATTTCCTTTATCATCGAACATACGCCCCCTCTCAATCGCCGCCTTCCTCCGCGCCACCTGATCTTCCGGAACCGGCAGTAATAAAAAGCCAGGTGTTTTCTTTTCAGCATCTTGATAGAACGTCCCGCCCCCAAGCACAATCACCTCTGCTTCGTTGCGAAGGTGGTGTTTGAATCGTTCAACCCGATCTGTGGGCAACGGATCTGGGTTAACCACAATAAGATGATCTAATCTTCTTGCAAAAGCGCGGTCAAACGATACCTTAGAAAGATCAATCGCTAGCGCATCGTCCAAATGAATCGTGAACAAACAACATTCAATCAACGGTTCTACCTGAGCAAAGTTGCTTTGTCCGGCAAAATCCGTGAAGTTGACGGCTGATCTACGCGCAAGCGATGTAGACATAAAGTTTTTTCGTCCTACTGTAAATTCAATTGTCTTCTTAAATTTGGTGTGACCGCGATATACGGTAACGCCAGAAAGTCTTTGGTTTGCGCGTTTGATGATGTCTGGGATGCGATCCATACACGCACGCGGGCACTTTGTGTCCGAATAGTCAGCTAGTACATATGCAAATAAATCAGCTTCGTCTTGTTCTGGCAACTCCATTATTTAGACCCGAGGAAATCCGACCAGGTTGGCACCGATTCCGAATCCGGCACCGGTGCGAGCCGAAGCACCTACGCTAGGGGCATAGATGTCCAGGATGGCGAACGTGGCAGTGGCGACGAGGGCGATCATTCCAACCTCGGAAACTTTGAGCGTCTTGCCAGGCAGGACGAAGGCGGCAATGGCCACCGCGAGACCCTCGAGGAGGTACTTTACAAGGCGAGTTACAAGGTCGGCCATATCAACACCGGCAGAGGGGGTGGGCTTCGGCTTAGAATCCATTTGTTTGGTTCTATAGTCCGAAGATTTTTTACATGCCACCCGAATAGACCTTATACGTTACAAGCGGTACACCAACAGCCCACACCACCCACCAAGGAACATACAGGGACAGGTATTGCAGGATCACAAAGAACACAACCGCGTGGATGGCCGCGGCTGTCAGCCCGGAGCCAAGGGACAGGAGGACACCAGGGCACAGCAGAAAGAAGAGGTACGCGGTCGTAAAGATGTCGTACATGTTTATTGTAACCCGCGTAGAATATTCTATGCCAATGACAATGTCGCGACCTTCTATGGGCATCTCCGATTTAATCAAGGACAAAGCTGGCGATCACAAATGGACTTGGTATACAGAACTTCCTGCTGGTGTTCCACCGTCGACTGATGGACAAATTACATATGATGGTGACGAAACGTATACATTTCATCCTGCCATGATTACACTTACAAAAGAACAGGTCGATACAACTCGCCGAGTTCCGGCTAGACCACAACCAAACTATTGGGATGAAGAGGGTCGTCAACGAATGAATAAACAAATCAAGCCGGCTGCAATGGGAAAGATTAATGAATGGCTTCACGCCCCTGGAGGTCTTGTTCCGCGTGTTCTTGCTAAGAAATACCCCAGAGGACTTGGTGGACGTTCGCGGAGAAAGGGCTTACGACGAACTCGCAGGAACAAGTAAATGCCTCGCACTGAACTCCCTAAGCGCGACGAGGATGGACCGATCGACTACCTCGACGAGGACCCGGAGATCCCGACCCAGAAGTACTGCGTGGTGTCCTTCATCAGCCCCGAGAAGGTGATTAAGCAGAAGGAGGAGTTCATGTTCGAGAAGTTCGTTGCCTGGATGGACTATGAGTGGAAGGTCAAGGGACTCGAGAACTTCATGGCATTCCTGTCTAAGAAGTACTCGGTCAAGATTGATGATCTGCTAAAAGATGCATCTGACTTTGTGAATGTTCGTAAGGAGGAGGTCAAGAAGACGGATATTCACGAGCAGTACCAGATCTTCCTCCTGAAGAATGAGAAGGAGCTCCAGGAGACATACGACAACACGGTTGACTTCCGCACGAACATCCGCGGTGTCAAGGTCCGTCGCTCGTTTGCCACGGTGGAGGAGACGCAGATGTTTGCCAAGGTTCTTCAGCGTCGCTACCCGAAGGACAACCTGTACATTGGGAAGGTGGGTGCGTGGCTGCCGTGGGACCCCTCGGAACACCTGATGCCTGAGGTGGAGTATGCTGAGAAGGAACTGAACGAGCTGATGCGCAAGTACAAGGAGAACGAGTCCAACAAGGAGCTCTTCTTTGCGGAGCAGCGCGAGGAGTCGATCAAGTCGCAGAAGGAGGAGAATGAGCGTCGTCGCAAGGCAAATGCGGCCGAGAAGGCGCTGGAGGATGCGGCGGCACCGGTGCACCCGAGTGAGGGTGCGCACCGCGATTAAAAAGTGCACAATAATAAGCATGGTACGATCTGCACGTCGATCGGTAAAAGGCGGGCGTCTCCGCGTTGTAACTGGAAAAGAGCTCGTTCGTGATTTTGTGGATATGGATGACCTCAGTGTTACCGATGCTCTTGCGCTCAGTCCCAATCACATCGTTGTGTTTAACTATCTTCCGGCGACCCCTGGAAACCCGATTAGTCTTGCAGATAGCGGCACTACATTCGACAGGACCAATCATGCGTTTATTGACCCAGATATGGGTCAAGTGACGAGGGGACACAATGTAGACTTTGGTTCAGGTAAAAGCGTTACGAGTCCGCATAACTATGCGATCTTGTCAAATCCTTCGAACAGACTATTTGTGTATACTACAGGTGGTATACAACCCGACACAAATAAGAGAGTTATTACGGATGTGATTGGATTTAGAACAATCGATGAA
>Ga0209553_1001021_pt1 | contig 14171 bp, 15 predicted proteins | sample LauGreFBDMM110DN_2_FD_188217 | JGI IMG/M metagenome (GOLD analysis project Ga0209553, IMG submission 188217) | Freshwater lake microbial communities from Lake Michigan, USA - Fa13.BD.MM110.DN (SPAdes) (version 2) | ecosystem: Environmental > Aquatic > Freshwater > Lake | place: Lake Michigan...
CAGAGAATAGGGGCGTATACAGAGCAGTGAAGAAAGCGGCCCATCCTAGCGTGATATGGAAGAGAAAGTCTGCCCAGTAGATCCATGGGTTGGGCGTCATCAGATCTCGCACCAGCTCATGCGCTTCACGTAGCGGGAAATCTTTGGCGATAATCGTGCCTGTCACGTGTCGAACCGCATCGGTCGCCGGTATGTCATTATCCGGATCAAAGAGATTATAATTTTGTGATTTCTGTTGCTGCATGCTCTAGATTAGACCACCTAAATTATCAAGAATAAAAATTCGTGAGTAAAGAGTATTGTTGGCGACCTTAACCAGTCTGTCCATTTTGATGCGATGGAGGATCATGAGAATACCTCTGCATCGGCTAGTTTCTTTCCTTGTGCATCCTTAGTCGAGATGATGGGCTGAGTATTGAGAGGCCACTCAATCCCGATCGTGGGGTCGTTCCAGATGAGGCTACATTCAAACTCGGGAGCATAATAGTCGGTGGTCTTGTACAGAAAATCGGCACTATCACTCAACACGTAAAAGCCATGTGCAAAACCAGGCGGAATCCATAGTTGGCAATGGTTACCCTCGGTTAGTTCCACGCCCACCCACTGTCCAAAGGTGGGGGAGGATTTACGGAGATCCACAGTCACATCGAATACCGAACCACGTACGACCCAAACCAGCTTCCCCTGTGGTTGCCGGATCTGATAGTGAAGCCCGCGCAGTACACCCTTGGACGAGCGGCTGTAGTTGTCTTGCACAAAGTTCACGTCAAGACCAGTGGCTTGATTGAAGGCCCGTTGGTTAAAACTCTCAAAAAAGAGACCACGAGTATCACTGAAGACCCTGGGCTCAATGATTAGAACTGATGGGATCGAGGTGGGAGTTACCTTCAAGACGGTTTCCTCTCTTGTAGCAACCGCATCAGATACTGACCATAACCATTTTTAGCGAGGGGCTGGGCCAGCTTCTCAAGCTGTTCAGCACCGATGAAGCCCCTGCGGTAAGCGATCTCTTCGGGGCAGGCGACCTTGAGGCCTTGACGGTGTTCTAGGGTCTCAATGAAGTTGCTGGCCTCTATAAGACTCTTGTGTGTTCCCGTATCCAACCATGCATAACCACGTCCCATGATCTCTACATGCAGTTGATCGCGCTCCAGATAGATACGATTGACGTCAGTTATTTCTAGTTCACCACGGGGCGAGGGTTTGAGATGAGTCGCGATATCAACCACTTGATTGTCGTAGAAGTATAGTCCGGTCACGGCGTAATTGCTCTTGGCCTTGGAAGGCTTCTCTTCCAGTGATGTGGCCTGGTTCTGGTCGTTAAAAGCGACCACGCCATAACGTTCTGGATCCTGCACGTGATACGCGAATATAGTCGCGCCATCAGGTTCAGCCACCGCTCGTTCAAGCTGAACATGCAAGTCATGACCATAAAAAATATTATCACCTAGCACCAGTGCACTTGGATCGTGACCGATAAAATGACGGCCGATGAGAAATGCTTGGGCCAGTCCATCCGGGCTGGGCTGTACGGCATACTGAAGGTTAAGGCCCCAATCGCTACCGTCCCCCAGTAACTGTTCAAAGCGTGGCGTGTCCTGTGGTGTTGAGATGATCAGGATGTCTTGTATGCCCGCGAGCATCAGCGTGCTCAGGGGGTAGTAGATCATGGGCTTGTCGTAGATGGGCAGTAGTTGCTTCGAGACAACCTTAGTCACTGGGTAGAGCCGGGTGCCGGAACCGCCGGCGAGGATGATTCCTTTGCGATGAGTCATGAACGTTCCTCGAGAATTTCGGTAAGCATCCGTGTCACGCCAGTTTGCCACAAAGGCAGGTTTAAATCGAAGGTGGATCTCAGTTTGCAGGTATCCAGACGCGAGTTAAGAGGTCTTCTAGCGGGCGAAGGAAACGCGCTGGTTTGAACCGGGGTCACATTCTCCCCAGTTACTTTGAGTTTGACCCCACACTGACGTGCCAGATCCAGTATCAAGCAAGCGTAGCCGTGCCACGAAGTCTCGCCTGCGGCGGACAGATGATACAGGCCGGACAATTTCGGTTGCTGTAGGGCCGTGCGAATGGCGTGTGAAGTGATATCCGCCAACAGATCGGCACCGGTTGGGGCGCCAATCTGGTCATCTATGACGGTCAGATGGTCGCGTTCTCCCGCTAATCGCAACATGGTCCTGGCAAAATTGCCACCTCGTGCAGAATAGACCCAGCTGGTGCGGAAGATCAGGTGACGGCAACCTGCAACACGGATAGCCTCCTCACCTGCGAGCTTGGTGGAGCCGTATACATTTAAAGGTCTGGTTGAATCGGTTTCTAGCCAGGGTGTGCTGCCACTGCCGTCGAATACGTAGTCGGTGGAGTAATGAATCAGCCAGCTATCGAGCCTTCGTGCTTCCTGTGCGAGGACACCGGGAGCCAATGCGTTAATGGTTCGGACCCGTTCCGGTTCACTCTCGGCCTTGTCGACAGCAGTATAGGCGGCGGCATTGACAATCACATCCGGGGCAATTGAACGGACGGTCTCAGCAATGTGGTCGAGATGGGTGAAATCGCCGCACTGCTCTTTGCTATCACTATTCAGTGCAAGCAGCTCTCCCAGAGGTGCAAGACTGCGTTGCAACTCCCAGCCGACCTGGCCACCCTTTCCGAATAGCAGAATCTTCATCAGCCACAACCTTGGTAATTTTTCTCGACCCATGACCGGTAGCTGCCTGATTGCACATTACTGACCCAGCTCTGATTATCCAGATACCACTGCACGGTCTTACGGATACCTGTTTCAAAGGTCTCATCCGGCTTCCAGCCAAGCTCAGACTCAATCTTCCCGGCATCAATGGCATATCTGCGGTCATGGCCAGGTCGATCTGTAACATAGGTGACTTGTTCGCGGTAGGAGTTGCCATCGGACCGCGGGCGGAGTTCATCCAGCAACCCACAGATGGTGTGTACGATCTCGATATTGGGTTTTTCATTGCATCCGCCGACATTGTAGACCTCCCCCACTCGCCCATTGGCAAGCACACGGCGGATTGCGCTGCAGTGGTCCTTGACATAAAGCCAGTCTCGAATCTGCTGACCATCCCCATATACGGGTAAGGGTTTGCCTGCAAGAGCATTGACGATCATCAGTGGAATGAGCTTTTCCGGAAAGTGATAAGGACCGTAGTTATTGGAGCAGTTGGTGGTGAGTGTTGGCAGTCCATAGGTGTGATGATAGGCACGCACCAGATGGTCACTGGCAGCCTTGCTGGCAGAGTAAGGACTGTTGGGCTCATATCGGTGGGTCTCGCTGAAAGCGGGCTCAATTTTGGAAAGTGAGCCATAAACCTCGTCGGTCGAGACGTGTAGGAAACGAAAGTCTTTCTTTGTTTCTTCGTTCAGCCCATTCCAATATGCACGGACCGCCTCCAGCAGTCGGAAGGTGCCGATGATGTTGGTCTGAATGAAATCTTCTGGACCGTGAATTGAACGATCGACATGACTCTCAGCAGCAAAATTAATGATCGCTCGTGGTTGGTGTTGAGTAAGCAAGCCATTTACTAGAGTTGAGTCGGCGATATTGCCATGGACGAATATGTGGCGCTGATCAGATGATAGTGAAGAGAGGTTCTGTAAATTACCCGCGTAGGTGAGAAGATCGAGATTGATGGTCGTTTCATCTGACTGGGCCAGCCAATTCATCACAAAATTCGAGCCGATGAACCCGGCGCCCCCTGTTACTAGAATCATTCTCAGCCCTAAAGTTGTATTGCATCCATTTATGTAGAGTTGGGTGCAGTTTCATCTCACTTGATAGTTTACCTCACCTGAGGGGGTGAGGGTTTTTTGTGTTCGACCCACTGAGCTAGAATTTTTCTTTATCGCTTAGATAACGCCACTTCCCCGTGGGCAGGTCGCCGAGCTTTACTTGGCCGATACGGACACGCTTTAAGCCAGTGACCTTTAGTCCAACCAGTTCACACATACGTCTGATCTGACGCTTTTTACCTTCGCGCAGAATGAACCGTAACTGATCCTGATTCTGCCAGCTCACTTGAGCGAGCTTTAGCGTCTCACCGTCAAGACTCAGGCCATGATTCAATAGGCCCAACTGTTGCTTTGAGAGCGTTCCCTGAACACGCACCAGGTACTCCTTTTCAACCTCAGAATCCGCGCCGATGAGCTGTTTAGCAATGCGGCCATCTTGCGTTAATATCAGCAAGCCTTGAGAATCAATGTCTAGCCTTCCGGCCGGGGCCAAGCCCTTTAAGTGCATCGGACTAAATCTTAGCGATGACTGGCTCTCCTGAAAACGGGACTCTTGGTTAATCAGAGTAACCGCTGGCTGATAACCGGGTTCGGGCTGTCCTGACACGAACCCAATCGGCTTGTTCAATAGTATCGTCACCTGACCAAGTTGTTGCGCTTGGGCAGCCTTATCGAGTTTAATTTTCTGAGTGGGATAAATCTTCGTGCCGAGCTCAGTGATGCGGTCTCCATCTACAAATACCCAACCCTGTTCGATATAGCTATCTGCCTCCCTGCGTGAGCAAAGCCCTTGTTCTGACATGAGTTTAGATAGACGGATCTTTTCCATAAATTTGGCGGGGCAGCCTAGATTTGTGCATCATTATCTTCTGTTACGATTCGGTATTATAATTTGAAGCCCTGTGCCGTTTCAGTTAAAATTATCGATTCTTTAGGCGCGTAGCTCAGCTGGTTAGAGCACCACCTTGACATGGTGGGGGTCGTTGGTTCGAGTCCAATCGCGCCTACCAGGATAGGTTGGTTGAAGGGGCTGTGCGTACAGGGCTTTAAAGTTTTTAAAGTCAGGCAGTCTCGGGCAGTGAGGGGGTTGATGAGGGCCCGGAGTAATCGCTGGTTAGAGTCTTGGTGCGCCCAACACGATTCGAACGTGTGACCCCCGCCTTCGGAGGGCGGTACTCTATCCAGCTGAGCTATGGGCGCAAATGGAGTAGTACCAGACTTAATTACAGAGCCTGGTGCTGCAACGGGCGCTAGGATAGCTTTTTTTGTGGCGTCCGTCCAACGCAGTTGGGTGCTTATTTTCGTATCAGAGAATCTGAAGATATACAATTAATCGTTTTTTTATGGGGAGATATGGTGAGCGATACTGAAGAAGATTCCGGCGGAATCAAGACGCCGAAACAATTAATTACAGTTCTACTGCTTGCTATTGTGTTCCCAATCGCGATTGTCGTGATGCTGGCACAGTACGCCACTGGCGGTCTTTCGGTTGATAAAAATGACCCCACCTTGACCGATGAGTCAGTAGCCAAACGATTGAAGCCTGTGGGTGAGTTGGTGATGGCAAGTGATTTGCCGCCAGCTGATGCGAACTCGGGATCGGGAATTGTTCAGACAGCATCAGTAGCGTCTACCCCGGTTGCTAGTGGTGCAGACAAGATCCAGGAAATCTATAACGCTAGTTGTGCTGCGTGTCACATAAGCGGGGCAGCGGGTGCACCTAAGCAGGGTGACAAGGCAGCATGGGCCTTGCGAATCAAGAGCGGCATTGGAGTGCTCTATGCCAGCGCAATCAAAGGTAAGAATGCGATGCCTGCTAAGGGCGGTAATGCTAGCCTGTCCGATGATGATGTCAAGGCGGTGGTGGACTACATGTTGAGTCAGGCGAGATGATTTGTAGTGACATCTAGGTCAATGTAGGGGCGGCCCGGAGCCGCCCTTTATTTTTTGTAAGGTCTGGCGCTACCTCTTTTATTCCCCATATGGCTACTTACGCAATCGGTGACTTGCAGGGCTGTTATAAAGAGTTCAGACAGCTTCTTGACATGCTTACTTTTGATGCTGTGGCAGATAGGCTGTGGTTGGTGGGAGATGTCGTCAATCGTGGACCAGAGTCTTTAACTCTGTTGCGTTTCGTCAAGTCATTAGGCGATTCGGTCGTCATGGTGCTGGGAAATCACGATTTACATCTGCTCATGGTTGCAGGAGGTTATGCAAAGCCGCATGGTAGCGACACATTTCACGATATATTGAATGCCCCTGACCGGGATGATCTACTCCACTGGTTGCGGCAACAGAGGCTGATGTATGTGGAGAATAACTCTGTCATGGTGCATGCCGGTCTGCTGCCATCATGGAGTATAGCGCAGGCTGAAATGCTCGCTAAGGAGGTTGAGTCAGCTTTACGTGGTAGTAAATTTCATGAGTTTCTCTCACATATGTACGGCAATCAGCCTGATCGTTGGGACGACAGCCTGACCGGATATAATCGTTTGAGGGTAGTCACCAATGCCATGACTCGTATGCGAGTATCCAGCTCTGATGGGAGAATGAATTTTGCGTTCAAGGGTCAGTTGAAGGATATTCCGACCGGCTATCTTCCATGGTTTGAAATGCCGCACCGGGCTAGCCAGAATTTTACTGTCATTTGTGGCCACTGGTCGGCATTGGGTTTGCAGATAAGGGACAACCTTATTGCGCTGGATACAGGCTGTCTGTGGGGAGGGAGTCTTACAGCTGTTCGGTTGGAAGACCGGGAAGTTTTTCAGGTCGCTTGTGAGGCACCGGCAGGGATAACGCGGTGGCGATAGCATGTTCAGCGAAGCGGGCCAGTTCCCGTCGATTTTTCCCGATGCTATTGACTGGATCAGAAAAGATCAATTCCACTTCAATCCAAGGCTGTCGTAATATTTGTTGAAGCGAGCCCAGCAGGGAGACCTCAACGAAGGCAGCCGCCTGACTGATCTGCCCTGTCGAATCATGATAACGGATCGCGACAGGGTATAACCAAGTCTCTTCAATCACTGCCGGTTGTAATAATGAAGCATGAAAATGCCGCAATTCGGTACCGTCACTGGTGGTACCTTCCGGGAATACTGCAACTCGATCCCCAATAGTCAGGGCATTATTGATATCTTTATTGATACGAGCAGTGTCGCTGCGCTTTGTGCGTTCAATGAATAACGTGCCCGCATTTTGACTTAGCCATCCAAGTAGAGGCCAATTGCGAATCTCAGACTTAGCAACGAAGCGAGTAGGACACAACGAGATGAGGGCATACACGTCCAGCCACGAGACATGATTGGCTGCTAGCATCACTCGCAGGACCGAAATGGGTGGTGGCGTCCCGCCACAGCGTAATCTGATACAGAGTATCGCGAGCAGACCGGATGACCATTTCTGCGCCATTCTCTTCTGCGTGGGCTGACTGAGATGTGGATATATGGCGGACTGAATGAGTCCGGAAAGGACATGCAGAAATAATCGAGTTGCGCGGAAGACTCGTATCAGGAGACTGGGAGTGCTATTCATACTTCCATTATTGCATCAATAATGACAGTCTTACGATTTCCCTAATGGTTTACCCGTGAGACTCCACCTCCTGACAGGATGCGGACCCGTTTACCGGGCTTGAACGTTTCGTTTTCTTCAGATTCAAGGGTGATCGCAACTAGCGATCCGTTATCGAGTTTGATAGTGATCTCTATCCCTTTCCTGCGAGTTACCCCCCCCCTCGACTGCTTGCCCCGACAGTCCTCCTCCGACAGCACCGAGTACTGTGCCGAGTGCGTCATCTCACATATAACTTTCCCCGATACCACCTGCCACCCCACCTGAAACTGGGCCTACCATGCTATGGGGGCCCTCAATCTATACCTCGCGCACACTCTCCACTATGCCGGTTCGAACGGCCTGCTCTTACCGTGCCTAATCACGCGAATATGTGCCACCCCCTAAGCCGGTTGCTCAGTTGCTCAGTATGATTGTGGATAGGCCAATCAAAACTGCCACCAGAATATTTTTTATAGCGTCTCCTTAGAGAATCCGATTACCAAAAGCCTCAAAATAGCGCTGACCGATTTCATCTCGGCTGAAATTGTGATTTTGCCCGCCTCGTCGTGCTATTTTCAGAGCGCCCATGAGCGATCCAAGGGACCCGGTTGTTTGCCAGTCCATGTTGTTTGCGATGCCGTATAGCAACCCGGCACGATAAGCATCACCACAACCTGTCGGGTCGAGCATCTCCTCAGGCTTGACACAGGGGATCTCAATTTGCTGTCCATCAGCATAAATAATAGACCCTTCTGACCCTCTCGTGACCACAAGTCCCTGAACTAGTTTCGCCAGAGCTTCCAGTGTCTTACCAGTACGCTCTTGCAATAGCTGACCCTCATAGTCGTTGACCGCAATGTAATCGGCCTTATCGATGAAATCGAGCAGCTCCTCACCGTTGTACATTGGCAGCCCTTGCCCGGGATCGAACAGGAATGGAATGCCGGCCTCATGAAATTCGCGGGCATGTTGCAACATACCATCACGCCCATCCGGCGCGAGGATGCCGAGACTTACATCCTTGGCATCAGTTACGTGATTATGATGAGAAAAATTCATTGCGCCGGGGTGAAATGCAGTGATCTGATTGTCAGCCAGATCAGTGGTGATGAATGCCTGTGCGGTGAAAGTGTCACTCACGGGATGGATATGAGTCTGTGCCAAATTCAGTTTCTGGAGACGATAGTCATAGGGCTGATAGTCATCCCCTACTGTAGCCATGATCAGGGGAGATCCCCCAATCATTTGTAGATTATAGGCAATATTACCGGCACAGCCACCAAACTCTCGGCGCATATCAGGAACAAGAAAGGCAACATTCAGGATATGAATCTTCTCCGGCAGGATATGATTCTTGAAGTGGTCTTTAAAGACCATGATGGTGTCGTAGGCGATCGAACCGCAGATGAGTGTATGCATATTTATAAGTGTGCGACTAGGAGTTTAAATTATAGTAGCAGTATCACGACTCGATTTCGGCTCAAGAGGAATGAGTCGTTAGCAGGTTGTGGGAGCTTGCTTGGATTTTTTGTTATGCGATCAGGTTTGAAAGTCCAGTGGATGAACTCTGTACATGCATTTTCTGACAGTTTAATGCAACATGCTAGTTTGAGAAATTGGACTTCGATGCCTAGACGGACTCTCTATAACTGGTAGCGGTCAGGGAGGCCGCCAACCTGGCGATCATTTTAGTGAGTCCGATATGCAACATATATTACGGATGAGCCTTTTTAACAAGGGGCGGTGCAAGTGGTATCAGGGCGACTGCTTCCAAGTTAGGTCCGGTTCCCGTGCAGCCTTTACATCATCCATTTTACGAACTGGTGTATTATGCGGCGCAGCTTTAAGCATCTCTGGGTCGGTATACGCTTCGGCTAGGATCTCCTTCATGGATGAGACAAAGGCATCGAGGGTTTGCTTAGACTCGGTCTCAGCCGGCTCGATCAGCAGACATTCTGGTACGAGCATCGGGAAGTAGGTGGTTGGGGCATGGTAACCCTTGTCTAACAGACGTTTAGCAACATTCATCGCTGTCACGCCGGTCTTATCCTTGAGATCTTTAAGTGTAACGATGAATTCATGACTGGCACGGCGAGTTGGGTAGGCAATTTCAAATCCGGCCTTGCTCAATTCTGCCATTAAGTAGTTGGCATTGAGCGTTGCGAACTCTGACACTCGGTACATCCCCTCGGCACCGAGTAGACGGATATAAATATAAGCCCGCAACAGTACACCGGCGTTACCCATATGAGCTGAAAGTCTGCCGATGGACAGGGGGATCTCTTTCTCCGTCAGCCAACGATACTTTCCCTCTTCAAGCGTCACAATCGGTACCGGCATGAAGGGTAATAAGCGCTCAGCAACTCCAATCGGGGCAGATCCTGGGCCGCCGCCGCCGTGGGGGGTTGAGAATGTTTTATGCAGATTGATATGAATCACATCAAAGCCCATATCCCCCGGTTTTACCTTACCAAGAATCGCGTTCAGGTTTGCGCCGTCATAGTAGAGTAGTCCACCGGCCTGATGAACGATCTTGCTCATCTCGGCAATATTCTTCTCGAATACACCGAGCGTGGATGGGTTGGTAAGCATTAATCCGGCTGTTTTTGGCCCTACTGCAGCCTTCAGCGCGTCCATGTCGACATCGCCCTCTTTGCCAGTAGGAATCTCTACCACGGTATAACCACACATCACCGCCGTGGCTGGATTGGTCCCATGAGCCGCATCGGGGACGATAATCTCGGTACGGGCAAAATCTCCACGAGACTCATGGTAGGCACGAATCATCGCCACACCGACCAGCTCTCCTTGTGCGCCGGCCATCGGTGTGAGGCTCACCCCAGACATGCCAGTTACATCCTTGAGTATTTCTTGCAACTCGTACATACACGCCAGAAAACCTTGTCCGGTATCTTCCGGAGCTAGGGGGTGCCGCGCCAGAAATTGAGGCAGCATGGCCAGTGAGTTACACGCACGTGGGTTGTATTTCATGGTGCAAGAACCTAGCGGGTAGAAATGTGTGTCGATTGAAAAGTTTAATTGTGACAGTCTGGTGAAATGACGGACCGTATCCATTTCAGAGACTTCTGGTAATAGAGGCGGTATTTTTCGCAGCATCTTCGCTGGAATATTTTTAACTTCCGCAGCAATGGTCGGAGCCTGTGAGTAGTTGCGTCGCCCGGGGCGTGAGTGTTCGAATATCAGCATGGTTAGATCCGCGCCTTTGCGGTTAAGTATTTATAAAGTTTATTTCAATGCAGCTAGGGCTGCATCATAGTTGGGTTCATCTTTTATTTCTGGCACCAGTTCGGCATAGATCACGGTGTTGTTCTCATCCAGAATCACCACTGCACGCGCAGTGATACCGGATAATGGTCCGTCGGTGATCGCGACGCCGTAATTTTTCATAAACTCGCCGCCTCTCATGGTCGAGAGTGTCACCACCTTATCCAGCCCCTCCGCATCACAGAATCGGCCCATTGCAAATGGCAGATCGGCTGAGATGATCAGTACAACTGCATTATCCATGCTGCTGGCCTTCTCATTAAATTTACGAGTTGAGATAGCACAGACCGGCGTGTCCAAGCTTGGCACAATATTCAAGACTTTCTTCTTGCCAGTAAAGTCTGTCAGTGTCACATCCTTCAGATCCTTACCTACCAGCGAGAATGAAGCTGCCTTATCACCAACTTTCGGGAAGGTGCCCTCAACTCTAATGGGGTTGCCTGCAAGAGTGACCATGATTCTCTCCTTGGTTAAGAATAATTAAAGGTCGATCAAGACTACGCTAAGAATTACGTCGGTACAGCCTGTTAACTCAATGCTTGGGCCAGATGTGATACATACTTTTCCAGGTCACTTGCTATTTTTGTTTCGGTTGCGCATACCAGTAGCGCATTATCGAGCTCTGGGTAATGCTCACTTAAATCTAATCCAGCCAATACCCCTTGATTTTTAAGCGTTTTAAGTACGCCCGCAACCGGTGCGGGTAGTGTCACTACCGTCTCATGGAACAGGTCTCCACTAAAAATTCTTTTTACCCCTTTCAAGGTTTCCAGTTGTTCGGCCAGTGATAAGGTATTGGCGTGGGACTGGGTGGCCACCCGTCTCAGACCCTCCGGGCCCAGTAAGGACATGTAGATGGTGGCGGCAGTGACCATCAGACCCTGGTTGGTACAAATATTGGATGTGGCCTTGGAGCGACGGATATGCTGCTCACGCGCCTGTAGCGTGAGGACGAACCCGGGATTGCCATTCAGGTCGGTCGTACGGCCAATAATACGCCCCGGCATCTGCCGGATTAGGGCTTGCTTACAGGCCATAAATCCAAAGTAGGGGCCACCACTGGAGAGTGGTATTCCCAGTGGCTGACCCTCACCCACCGCCACATCTGCGCCGGTGCTGCCCCATTCACCGGGAGGGGTGAGTAGTGCTAGGGACATGGGATTAACCACCCCAATGGCGAGCGCGCTATTGGCATGTGCCCAGTCTGTCAGGGCATCCACCGGTTCGAGCACACCAAAGAAATTTGGTTGGGGGATGACCAAGGCGGCAATATCTTGACCAGCATAGGGTGCGAGGCTCTCCACCAGGGTGTGACCACACTCTAAATTGTAGGGGATCTCTATAACTTCGATACCCTGGTTCTTCACAATGGCACGTACCACCCGCCGGTAAATCGGATGCAGGGATGTGGGTATCAGTATGCGGCGAGAGGATTTGTGTGAACGTACCGCCATCAATGCCGCTTCAGCAAGGGCAGAAGCGCCGTCATACATACTGGCATTGGATACATCCATGCCAGTTAGTGAGGCCATCATGGTCTGGTATTCGTAGAGCAGTTGAAGTGTTCCCTGGCTTGCTTCAGCTTGGTAAGGGGTATAGGAGGAGTAGAACTCGCCCCGGGTAGTAATCTGCCAGACCGCGGAGGGGATATGGTGTTCGTAAGCGCCCGCACCGATGAAGTTGAGATACCGTCCATCCACCTCTGCCCGATCCTGCATCAGACGTGAGATTTCCATCTCGCTCAGACCAGGCAGGGCTTTGAGACTCCCGCTCTTCAGGGCAAGGGGGATCTCATCGAATAGATCTTCAATCGTGTTTGCGCCGATGCTTGCAAGCATCGTGCTGATGTCTTCTTCAGTATGTGGAATGAACGGCATGGTTTATTTCCGTGAATCGTGGATAAAGGAAGGTAAGGTCTGTATAAAAAGTTGAAAGTATGAAGATGTCACTCACACTTCACTTGTATCTGATCGGACTTGTCAATGTGCTTCGCTCTCAAGTACCTTCTGGTAGCTTCCGGCATCCATTAGGCCACTCAGATCGGAGGTGTTGGTTGGCTTAACTTTGAAGAGCCAAGCCGCATAGGCATCCTGATTTATTTTTTCAGGCGCAGACTCAAGTTCGGTATTGACTGCAGTCACTTCACCCGAGATGGGTGCATACACATCAGCAGCGGCCTTAACAGACTCCACTACGGCACACTCTTCCCCCTGTTTGAGATTGCGTCCCACCGGTGGGATTTCTGCAAATACCATATCTCCCAGCAGTTCCTGGGCATGTTGGGTAATGCCGATTGTTGCAGTGCCGTCGTCCTCAAGTCTCACCCACTCGTGGGACTTGGTGTATTTTAGGTTGGTTGGGATATCCATGTCTTCGCTCCGGGATTAAGTGATGTTGTTCTGTTCTTTAGACTAAGCTCTTGCCGTTTCGCACAAATGGGTATTTCACTACTTTTGCTCTTAGCATCTTATCGCGAACCACTACCTGTACCTCGTCTCCAGGGGATATCTCTGACGGTAAGCGTGCCAGTGCAATGGATAGATTGAGTGTGGGCGAGAATCCGCCGCTGGTAATCTCACCCTCTTTATTATCATACTGCGTGACGATCTTTTGGTGGCTACGCAACACGCCTCGGTCCAGCAGCAAGAGGCCGATTAACTGCTGTCTTGCTGGATTTTCTAGAAGAGTCTGCTTGCCGATGAAGTCTCGTTCGCTCTTCAAGTCGACCGTCCAGGCCAATCCAGACTCGAGTGGATTGGTGGTCTCATCCATATCCTGGCCGTAGAGGTTCATGCCGGCCTCAAGTCTCAAGGTATCACGTGCTCCCAGTCCAGCAGGGGCCACACCAGCATCACAGAGCGCATTCCAAAAACTGGGGGCATCAGCGGCAGGCAGCAGGATCTCAAAACCGTCCTCGCCAGTGTAGCCAGTTCGCGCGATAAAATATTGACCGTACGTGACCGCCTGGAACAGTTTCAAGTCTTCTGTCGCTGCTTGAGAGCCCGCAATGACTTGCCAGACCTTGGCGCGAGCATTAGGCCCCTGCACCGCAATCATAGCCAAATCACGGCGAGGGGTGATCTCCAAGTCAGGAGCAAGATCATCACGCCGTGCCTGTATCCATGCGATATCCTTTTCAGCAGTACCGGCATTCACTACAATCCGGAACCAAGACTCGGTCAGGTAATAGGTAATCAGGTCATCAATCACTCCGGCTTCTGGGCTCAGCATGCAGGAGTAGAGAGCTTTACCTGATTGCGTCAACTTGTCCACGTTATTGGCAAGCAATTGGCGCAGGAAAGGGCGAGCGCTATCGCCCTTGATATCTACTGCCAGCATATGCGACACGTCAAACATACCGGCATCACTCCGCACCTTGTGGTGCTCATCAAGTTGCGAGCCATAATGCAGCGGCATATCCCAACCGCCAAAGTCGACCATCTTGGCATTCTGATCTCGGTGGGTCTGGTTAAGAGGCGTTGTTTTCAGCACAGATGATTATCCTGGAATTAAAAAAAGTGAAGCCATGTCACATGACCTCACCCCTCTGTCCTTTTTACCTGAGAGATTACAGAACA
>Ga0209553_1001022_pt1 | contig 14165 bp, 17 predicted proteins | sample LauGreFBDMM110DN_2_FD_188217 | JGI IMG/M metagenome (GOLD analysis project Ga0209553, IMG submission 188217) | Freshwater lake microbial communities from Lake Michigan, USA - Fa13.BD.MM110.DN (SPAdes) (version 2) | ecosystem: Environmental > Aquatic > Freshwater > Lake | place: Lake Michigan...
GACACTAAGCTGAGTCATATTTACCACGTACTCGAAATGCCAGTGCTGGGGGTGCTTTTCAAGATGGAGCGCAATGGCGTTTTGCTGGATATCAAACTTCTAGAAGTACAGAGCCGTGAACTGGGCGAGAAAATGCTACTTCTCGAGCAACGGGCATTTGCCATCGCTGGCCAGCCCTTCAATCTAAACTCACCCAAACAAATACAGGAAATTCTATTCGACCAGCTCAAACTCCCCATCATAAAAAAAACACCGGGCGGAGTACCGTCAACCGACGAGGATACCCTGCAGAAGCTTGCATTGGACTATCCGCTGCCACAGATTCTGCTTAATTATCGTAGCCTTGCAAAACTTAAGTCCACTTATACCGACAAGCTACCGCGCATGGTTGACAGTAAAACTGGGCGAGTGCATACCAACTACGCCCAGGCAGTAGCTGTGACAGGGCGGCTCACTAGCAACGAGCCCAACTTACAAAATATTCCGGTACGCACCGCTGAAGGACGCCGTATCCGCGAAGCATTCATTGCTCCAAGCGGTCACAGCATCATCTCCGCTGACTACTCACAGATCGAGCTGCGTATCATGGCTCACATTGCGCAAGATGCAGGGCTTCTCAGAGCCTTTGCTGCAGGGGAAGACATCCACCGCGCCACCGCTGCGGAAGTGTTTGGCGTGCCATTGGAGGCGGTAGACAATGAACAGCGCCGCTATGCCAAAATCATTAACTTTGGCCTGATCTACGGTATGTCTGAATTCGGCCTAGCCTCACAACTAGGCATTGAACGAGCTGCCGCACGTGCCTACATGGATCGCTATTTCGCACGCTACCCTAGTGTGGCAGATTATATGCAGCGTACCCGAGAAGTTGCCAAAAGTAACGGCTACGTTGAAACTGTTTTTGGACGCAGATTGTGGTTGCCTGAAATCAACAGCCCCAATGGTAATCGCCGGCAAGGTGCAGAACGGGCGGCCATCAACGCTCCGATGCAAGGTACTGCAGCGGACATCATCAAGCTTGCGATGATTGCAGTGCACAATTGGTTGGCGCATGAAAAACTGTCCAGCAAGCTCATCATGCAAGTCCATGATGAACTAGTGCTGGAGGTCCCGGATAACGAAATCGAGTTGGTGAAACGAGAACTACCAAAACTCATGTGTGGTGTTGCCCATCTTGATGTGCCATTGCTGGTAGAAACAGGTGTAGGGCCAAATTGGGAACAGGCGCACTAGCTTGAAACTACATAGATTGAAACACGCTCTTGCCACTCCAGTCTCCGGGAATCTCTTTATCTCTTGCTAAGAGCGTGAAAAGTACCGTAAAATCACACCCTTTTCGGTTTCGGACCTTCATAAGGTATAGGCACAGATATGGTCATTATTCGACTGGCGCGAGGCGGCGCCAAGAAACGTCCTTTTTATAACTTGGTAGTGGCAGATTCCCGTAATGCACGTGACGGAAAATTTATTGAGCGCGTTGGTTTTTATAACCCTAGGGCAACCGAAGGCGAAGAAGCATTACGCGTTCAACTGGACCGGGTCAGTCATTGGCGGTCTCAGGGTGCCCAGTTATCAGACACTGTGACAAGGTTGGTCAAGCAGTTTGGCGCAAAACAACAAGCCGCAACAAATAGTTAAGCAAGGCGAAGTAGCAGAGCCCATGGTGGTGATGGGGCGCATTGCCGGCCCCTTTGGCGTACTCGGCTGGATCAAAGTTGCGCCCTTCACTGAATATGTGGATGGCCTACTTGACTACCCAGTGTGGTGGCTGGGTGAGGGTAACGGAGGATGGCGTCAGGTAAAAGTTAGCGAGTGCAACGTGCATGGAAAGATGCTGACTGCTGCCATTGACCAGTGCTCTGATCGTACCGCGGCATTGCATCTAAAGGGACTACAGATCGCAGTCCCTCGGAGCCAGTTGCCTACGTTGCCTAAAAACGGCAAAGATGGCTACTACTGGTCGGATCTAATCGGTCTAGAAGTGATCAACCTGCAAGATGAATGTCTTGGAAGTGTGGTCAGTTTGCTAGAGACTGGCGCCAACGATGTACTACAAGTACAGGATGAAAAAGAGGGTTCGACAGAAAGGCTGATTCCCTTTACTGCCCAAGTGATCGTGAAAGTCGACCTGACGGCCTGCCGTTTGACGGTGGACTGGGGTATTGATTACTAATCATGCCCTTCGAATTCGATGTTATCACCCTGTTTCCGGAAATGTTTGATGCTATCGGTAGATATGGAGTAACTGGCAGGGCGAAAGAAAGGGCGATTTACCAGCTGAACACATGGAATCCGCGTGATTTCGCTGAAAATGAGTACCGCACAGTGGATGACCGGCCATATGGCGGCGGCCCAGGCATGGTGATGATGGCACAACCGCTAGAGAAAGCGATTGAAGCTGCTAAGTTGAGACAGGCAACAAGCGGCACTAGCGGGACAAAAGTAATTTACCTCTCCCCTCAAGGTCGGCCCCTCAACCAGGCAACCGTGATGGATTTAGGCAAACTGCAGGGAGTGGTACTGCTGTGTGGCCGTTATGAAGGTGTGGATGAGCGCTTGATAGAACGCCATGTGGATGAAGAGATATCCATTGGTGATTACGTGCTCTCCGGCGGCGAGTTAGCAGCAATGGTTCTGATTGATGGAATGGTGCGACAAATGCCGGGGGTGCTGGGTGACCCCGAATCGGCCAACCAAGATTCGTTTGCGGATGGACGCAAGAGTCTACTGGATTGCCCCCACTACACACGGCCAGAATTGTATCAGGGGAGTGCCGTGCCAGAAGCTCTAATGTCTGGCAATCACGCGAGAATTAATCGCTGGCGTTTGCAACAATCGCTGGGCAGAACCTGGCTAAGACGGCCGGATTTATTGGCGTCAAAAGTAGAAGAGGGTATGACTGAGGAAGAAAATAAATTGCTGGAAGAATTCAAACAAGACTACAACTCAAAGCAAGCGTAACAAATTAAGGAGCAGGAAATGAATCTAATCGAACAACTTGAAACTGAAGAAATCAACCGCCTCGGCAAAACGATCCCGGATTTTGCTCCTGGAGACACCATTGTCGTCAACGTGAATGTAGTCGAAGGTGACCGTAAGCGGATTCAGGCCTACGAGGGCGTTGTCATTGCCAAGCGTAACCGTGGTCTCAACTCAGCGTTTACTGTGCGCAAAGTATCCAGCGGCGAGGGTGTGGAACGGACCTTCCAGACTTATTCACCTCTGATTGCCAGTATAGAGATCAAACGTCGTGGCGCAGTGCGTCGCGCTAAGCTCTATTATCTGCGTGATCGTTCCGGAAAATCGGCTCGCATTCGTGAGAAACTTCCTGCACGTGCAACCGCAAAAAAAGTTGCTCAGGAAAGTGAGTCAGCCTAAGTCAAATCTCACACAGGGTTGCCCATAGGTGATCCTGTGTAGTAAACCAAGACATCGACAGAGCCCCTCAGTAAGCTCAAAGCTCAATCCCGATGGATCAAGTGACTTAGCATCTCCTGATTACTTCTGTTTTCCTTCAATTTCCTTGTACCAAATATCGTAAATCTCATCCGGCCAAAGTGTCTTGATCCACACGATCACGTCACCAATCTCCTGATCAGATAATTTTCCGTTCCACGCTGGCATCCCTCCAACGCCGGGCGAGCCCTCCCGGATCATCCTTTCTAGAGTTGCAGTTGAGTGGTGCCAAGCATGGGCACTTCCATCCAATGGTGGCGGCGGATACCTTCCATCTGCTCCCTGCTCCCTCCAATTAGCAATAGCTTCACCATTCGGACCATGACAAGATGCACAATTCTTACTGTAAACGGCCGCGCCGTGCTTGATCTTCTCCGGATCTAGCTTACGGGCCGCAATACTTTCTGGCGATGGCGCTGGTAGTGCAGCATTTGCTGATACAGACGCTCCGGCAGATGGCGGTGGTACTGCAACAGATGGGACCGGCGCTGGAACAGGGGGTGCAGCAGGTGTGTCTGATTTACCGCAACCAGCCACCAAGCCGGCAACTATACTCAGCACGAGTAAATAACGTGCGCTCATGATTGCCCGCTATTCAGATTAGGTATCCTCTGTGTACCTTGTGCAAAATTGCTAAGGTTTTGGCTCTGCCTGCTAACGTAATTCATGATGCCGCCCGTTATGGTAGTAGAAATTGAAAAAATATTAGGGGCTGTGTCGGTTAGTCGCAATGACTAACTCGCCGAGAATGGAGTGAATAAGAATTTCTTGTTCAGTACAACATGACAGCTGTGGTTAATAAATGTAATCCATGCCTCTTATTTCAATCGCATCATTGAATCCCGCGGGTCAACTGGACCATGACGACTAAACACGGTCGTCCCGCCTTGCTTATCGATCAGCAATACGTTGTAGGGCTCATTACGCGCACCCTCCATGCCAGGAGATCCGTGCGGCATTCCCGGAACAGCCAATCCGGTGGCCCGTGGGCGCTCCTTGAGTAGTCGCTTGATATCCTCCGCTGGCACGTGCCCTTCGATAGCATATCCATCGACCAACGCAGTGTGGCATGAACCAAGCGCAGTTGAAATACCTGATCGCTCTCTCACTTCCTTGTTGCCGACATCATTGGTATTTACGGTGAAACCATTTGCTCGCATGTGATCGACCCATTTCGCACAGCACTTGCAGGTCGAACTCTTGTAGACCTCTACTGTTCCGGCAAGAGCAAAGGAGGTCGCGCCGAACAAAACAGCGGCAGCAAATGATCTGGAGAGAAGTGTATGGACGGATGTGTTCATTTGTTTTCAATTATAACTCTACCACGCATCCCTTTGTAGTGTCCTGGTAGAGGACAGGCGAAATTAACTATATCGCTCCCAGTAAACTCCCAAACTAGCTCCCCAGTCTTACCCGGGTCGACCCTTATTGCGTTGGGATCTGAGTGCTCCATGTCGGGATACTGCTTCATCATTTTGGCATGCTTATCCAGTTGCACTAACGAACCGATCATCATCTCATGCTTTTTCTCGCCGATATTCCTGAGTATAAACTTCACTGTCTCACCATACTCAACTCTTATTTCGGCGGGCTTAAAGCGGTTGTCGATCATACTGATCTCGATCGTCCGTGACACTTTCTCTGGGTCTCCTCGCTTACCAATGGCAGATGAGTCCTCTGCATTATCCTGATTAGCTTGGGCAATAATACTGATTGAGATCAAGCTTATTGCCAAGATAGATGTAATGAAAGTCTTGTACATTGACCCTCCCATGTATTCAGGGTACTAATGTAATCGGAATGCGTAGCTCGCAGCCCTATGCAACATAGGCTGCCAACTTATACTACTGCCTGAGTCATATCCATCGGGTGGTATCGCTCCATCGGAGCGTATGAAGTTAATAGCCCGATAGCGAGCAAAAGCAATAACATGTACTTGTACCAACACCCACGTCCTCAACCTATTGAGCCGAATAAGATATGGGCATTATTCATGCTAGATCAGAGCAGCACAAAATCCATTAATTTTTGATTGGGGAACCTGCAAGCAGATAGAAGTTAGATTTCCGCAACGCCCTATCGGATTGCTCTAATCAACCATGCGCCATTCCCCCGGTGCAATGCCCTTTAGCGTGTATACGCCAATGGCGCTGCGGATTAGTCGCAGCGTTGGAAGAGATACTGATGCGGTCATATGTCGCACTTGGCGATTCTTGCCTTCGGTGAGAACCAATTCAATCCAAGAGGTGGCCACATTCTTGCGAAAACGAATGGCCGGAATACGTGGCCAAAGCTGATCAGGCTCCTTCATCAAGCGTGACTGAGCAGGTAGCGTCTTGTAGCCTTTCAGCATCACGCCCCGCCGCATTTCTTCCAGCGCAGACTCATCCGGCACACCCTCAACCTGCACCCAATAAGTCTTGGGAAGTTTATGGTGTGGATCGCTGATCTTATGCTGCAACTTGCCGTCGTCAGTGAGTAGAACTAAGCCCTCACTATCAGCGTCGAGCCGTCCAGCAGGATAAAAATTAGGCAAGGGAATAAAATCCTTGAGGGATTTGTATCCAGATTCAGGCGTGAATTGGCAGATGACGCCATGTGGCTTATTGAAAAGGATCAAGCTAGGCATATTCTTATTATGAGGATCAGAGCATGTCTGGAGAGATTGCTAATCGCAGCACGGTCTCTTCAACTCCCGACTTCTCTTTGCGACTTAACCACCATACCGAACCCTTTTTAATGTTCCATCCAGCCAACTCACCGGACAGCACTAATGCCGCTACCTCTCCCAGAGTCGGCTGGTGACCGACTACCACTACCGTACCATTTGCGGCGGGCCAACCGGTGGCGGCAAGAACATCTCTCGCGGAAGCGCCGACCCCAACCTCTCTTATAGTTTCAAACGTATTACAAAGTGTACTGGCAGTCTGTTGCGTCCGTTGGGCAGGGCTTACGATAATACGTGCACCTTTTGGCAGCCTTGGTTCAAGCCATGCGGCCATCGACCGCGCCTGTTTCCAACCCTTACTAGTGAGTTCACGCGCAGAATCAGGCAGGCCGTCCTCAGCTTCGGCATGGCGCCACAGAATAAGATCCATCACCCCCCCTAAAAAAGTTACCGTTTGTTGTCGATAAAATATGCTTCACTGATCCATAACCGGATCTGCTACCTGTCGCAATAATATCTCTGGCTTCACGGTTGACCGCTGGATTTCAACCACTTTTCGCCTGGATTTAGTTCCTTGCTTAAGTGTCACCTGACGCAAGGGCACGTCAAAAATCCCAGCAAGAAATTGCAGCAGCGTAGCATTAGCCCTGCCTTCGATAGGAGGGGCAGCCAGTCTAACTTTAAGAGCATCTCCATGTACCCCGCTAGCTTCAGTGCGCTTTGCACCGGGCTGGATATGTAGGGTGAGGGTAAGCCGCTGACCATCGTCATGGCTGCGATACCAAGGAGAGAGCATCACATTAAGGCGGAAATTTCTCGTTCCACCCCCGCCACTACCATTAATAATAATTGAATTAGCACCAGAAGGAATAAAGGCGACAGATCAACATTTGCAATGGTCGGGATGCGGCGTCGGAAGATTCCAAGGAACGGTCTAGTAAAGCTGTCGAGTAGTGGTGCCATAGGGTTGTGAGGACTCACCCAAGAGAGGACAGACTGCATGATGACCGCTACTAAAATGATATAGAACGTCATCTTGACGATCTCTACCAATGCCAGTAACCCCATCCCGCCAATGGCGACACCAGTTGCCGAACTGAAATCATATCCCTTCAGCGCGAGCGTTCCCACTAATAGAGAGTACTCCACCAGCCATGCCAGTATTAACGTAGACAGGTCCATGCCCTGTAAACTAGGAATCATTCTACGCGATGGACGAACGATGAAATCAGTGAGTGCAACGAGAAACTGCGCTAATGGATTGCGGTAAGGTGCGCGTAACAGCTGCATAAAAAACCGCAGCAGCAGTGCCAAGGAAAATAATCCCAGTAGCGTATCAAGTAGAAATATTAGTATCTGGTTAAGCATGGGCGCTCCTTAAACAACATTGCTGATCGAGAATTATTCCTTGCCAAGATCATCACCCATTACACAGGCTCGCTCATGAGCCGCATAGATCGCACGCACAATAGCACTACCAATTCCGTCATGTTCCATGCTCTGAATTGCGCTCTCCGTGGTCCCGCCCTTTGAAGTAACCCGTGCACGCAGCGTGGAGACATCCTCCTCACTCTGACTTGCCAGCTTAGCCGCGCCGAGAAAGGTTTCTATGCTCAGTTGCCTCGTCTGAGCAGCGTCCAACCCTAGCTCTACTGCAGCCCGCTGCAAAGCTTCGATAAAATAAAAAACATAAGCTGGCCCGCTGCCAGATACGGCGGTAAGGGCATCCAGTAACTCCTCTCTCTCCAGCCACAGAACGGTACCCACCGCAGCAAGAATGTCCTGAGCATGCTTCTTTTGCTGAGAGCTTACCCCCGGCAATGCATAAAGGCCGGTCACCGCCGCACGCACTAGCGCAGGGGTGTTCGGCATGGCTCGCACCAATTGCGCATACCCCCCCAACCAGCGACATATATCTCGAGTGCGAATGCCCGCAGCGATAGAAATGACCAAGTGGTCCTTAAGAAGTGGCGCCAGTTGCTGCGCCACGCCCGCAAGCTGCTGTGGCTTCACTGCCAGCACGATCACATCGCCACCCCTGACGCCATCAGCAAGATCTGCCATCGAGGCCACCCCAAAATCACGCGTCATTTTCTCGCGCCCTTCCGCCCCAATCTCAACCACACGTATTTGCATGGCGGAATACCCTTGCTGCAGCATCCCACCAATCAAAGCAGAGGCCATGTTGCCACCGCCGATGAAAGTGATATTCATAGAAGACCTTGAGCTGTTATAGTTTTGTGAGGTTGAATGATATACCAAGCTTAAGGAGCATTACCCCTGAGTGAGCAACCTTGACTCGAGTGGTCTTCTGCCCATTCGTAAACGATCTCCGGTATTACACATCAACATTGTCCTGAAGTTTTATCTATTTCTGACAGTTCGGACAATAGAAGCTTGATCGCTGTCCCTGTTTAATTTGTCGGATAATGGTGCCACATTTTCGGCAGAGGTCACCAGTACGGTCATAGACCCAATACTGCTGTTGGAAATATCCTGCCTTGCCGTCACTGTTGACATAATCTCGCAAGCTACTCCCTCCTGCCTTGATCGCGAGCTTGAGTGTCTCCTTTATCGCCTGGGCAAGATTCTCACAACGACCCATGCCGATCCGGCCTGCGGCCGTTTTGGGATTAATGCTCGCGTGAAACAGAGCTTCACTCGCATAGATGTTACCGATCCCGACAACGACATGGCTATTCATCAGAACCTCCTTGATACTTGAGCTACGACCGCGAGTCCTAGCATACAAAACACCCCCATCAAACCCTAAGGTCAGTGGCTCTGGCCCAAGCTGTGCTAATAACGGGTGCTGTAAGATGTCATCACTTGTCCATAAGATTGCGCCAAAACGGCGCGGGTCAGTCAAACGCAATACCGTGCCACTCTCCAGCTCTAAGTCGAAGTGGTCATGTTTTTGTGGCGGGATGCCAGCAGATAGAATACGCAGACTGCCGGACATACCCAGATGAAGAATCAGTGTGCCCTCACCGCAATCAAGCAACAGATATTTTGCGCGCCGCGCTACCTGACGAACCTCGAGTCCGACCAGTGTTCTCTCTAGATGACCCGGTATCGGCCAGCGTAGATTTGAATTGCGCACCGTGATGCCTGCAATGCGTTGCCCCATGAGATAAGGCTCAATACCACGTCGAGTTACTTCGACTTCCGGAAGCTCTGGCATCATCCACCCGCTGCAGTATAAGGATCAAGTAGCCGTCTACCCATCTCACCAGGAAAGCGGTAACGTACCCCCGTATCTACTCTCAACAGGACCAGTTCAGGTTGCTGCTGAAGAATTGTCAGCTGCATCCCCCCGCCACCCCGCAAAGTTATCTTGATTCCCTGCTTACCATCACCGATTTGATTCCGCCTCTCTGTGCTCAGCGAAAGGCCGGCTGCGTACGCTTGCTGCCAAGACTGCACCCAGTGAATGAGTTCATTCTGGGTCAAGGATGCCTTCGGTTTCTCAGGAGCTATACGCCAGCCACCATCCCGTTCCATCACCTTGACCTTCTCAAACTCAAACCCAATCGGAGTCTCGCCTTGCGCAAACAGTCTAGGACTGAGCAGGTCGATCGGTTGCCGTGCGAGCATCGTTGCATATCGCGGCGCAAGAAGATGGATGCTTCCATTGTTAGCAACATATTGCTCGTTGGTGATAGGCACGAATCCGCCAAAACTGAACAGCTCTTTGTCGATGTAGAGCCGCACTGCCGGGTGCAGCAGATCAAAGCGTTCCAAATCTATTGCTGGAAAACGGCGCGGACTGGTCGCTGTTAGCACCTCCAGAATCTGCCCTACTTTGATCTCATCGGCCCTACCTTGTATTGGCTCCAGTAGACCCCAACTCTCCCCTGTTTTCTGCAGAACAATTTCCACCCCCTGCCGCTCAATACGGAGACTCTGTACATTCTCCGCCGCCTGCGATGAGACCCTGTATTCCTGGGAATCGTTTTGGGGTTTAGGTTTGAAATAAACCCATGCCGCCAGGCTGGCAACAGCGGCCAGCAAGGTCAAATTAAGTAGTGAGCGAGATGTCATGAAGGCGGAGTCTTAGCCCCTTCTGCGTCGGTACCACACGGTCGCACCACCAACTAGAAAAACGATTGGCAGCCCGATCATGACAGCGATGGAAGTGATTGTCAGAGCGGACTGACTATAGACCAAACTGCTGTCTAGCGTGGCCCGTGGCTGAATGGTAATGAGCTCCTCATCTTCAGCCAGCCAGTTGATGAGATTGATACCAAAATCTAAATTACTACCGTTACCGAGATAGCTATTAGCAAGAAAATGGCCGCTACCGATCACCACGATCCTCTGCTCTCTCTCTTCCAGAGTGCGACTCAAGGCAACAGCGATCCCGACCGGACCTGCCACGTCATGAGTCTGGTTAAACGTGATGTCACCTTGCAGGCTGCTGTTTTCTACCCAACCACTCTGGGCTACTTCCACCAGCGAAACGGTACGCCACTCCTCATTTTCATTGGCGATTATCTGTCGCGCAAACGGGAACACCGTAATGTAATCAAAGTTATGTGTGATGGGGTGCTGCCCGTAATCCGTTCCCAGTGCGAATGTAATCGGCGCTTTTAATTGCTGCGCCTGCGGGTCTATCACTATGCCCGACGTAAGCGTTAGATCCAACCTCTCCACCAGTAGTTGCATCCCCCGTAAAGGCTCTTGATCTATCAGCCACAGCAAGTTACCCCCACGATCAATGTACGCAAGGAGCCTATCCATCTCCCCTTCAAGCAGATCTGCTTGTGGCGAGGCGATGATCAACATACTCGCGTTGCCGGGTATCTCTTGGGCCGTAGTGAGATTGATCGATCCAGTCTTTAACCCCTTGAGTGCGAGTTGCTTGCCGAACTCCCCTAGATCATGGTTAGCGGCGCCATCGAGCCTGCGCTCGCCATGACCGGTGAGGCTTACCACCAGCCTCTCGCTGGACCGTGCTAACCGCATCAGCAGGTTGGTGAATGCTTGCTCATTAACTGTGCTGAGGCGTTCACTCCTCCCAGAAAACACCACCACCATCTCGCCATTGATCTCAATACCCGCTTCCTGTGCTAGCTTTGGCTGCTCAGCAGGATCGACGAAGGTCAAAGTAAAGTCAGACTTAGCGCGCTGATAGAGCCCAAGGAAGTCACCGATAATTTTACGGATATCCCCCAGTCGCACATCCTGTGGCGTAGCATAAACAGTGACATGGACCGGGCCACTCATCTTTTGCAGAACTTCCACGCTTGCCTGACTCAGACTGTTCCGCTTATTCTGACTGACATCCCATTGCACCTTAGTCTCCCATGCCAGGTAACCCAGGAGACTGACCAGCGTCAGCAAGAGCGCAATGAATACACCATCCTGGATCAACCAATGCAGACGCAGCTTCTTATCTACTGTGATCATTCGATTGGATTGAATTCAACCGCGCAGACGTTCCCCGTCCAGTCGGCGAATGGCCAGCACTAGAAAGGTAATGATGAACAAGGAAAAATAGGCAAGATCGAAGGTATCGATCAGGCCTCGATTAAAGCTTTCATAGTGCTTGAGTAGGGAAAGGGTACGCATGATACTGCCCCCATCATCTGCGGCAATGTCCATCACCCACAGCCCCAGTAAGACTCCGAGGGTGCCAGCTGCAGCAACTGCAGGCTGGGCAGTGAGGGAAGAGATATACAGTCCAAGCGCAGCAAAGCAGGCACATATCAGCAGCAGACCAACCGCATTGCTCAGCAACAATCCGGCATCGAGCGTTCCTCCCATCAGTAGCGATAACGAGAGAACCATAACTAGGAATATCACGCCGCAAAAGAAAATCATCAGCCCGAGAAACTTCCCCAAAACGATGTCGGTCATTGAGATCGGCGCGGAGGTGAGTAAGGTCATGGTATGGTTACGGCGCTCTTCGGCAATAAGTCTCATGGTCAAGAGCGGAGTCGCCATCAAGAGCACAGCCGCAGCCATCGCGAATACTGGCGCAACGATGATCTCTGTCACACCCGGCGGATTAGCAATTTGCACGAGCTGTGACTGAATCTCCAAAAAGGCATCGAGACGTCCCATAAAGACCCACCCCAGAACCAGCTGCACCAACGCCAGAAGCGTCCAAGCCAGCGACGAAGCGAACAGAGCCTTTAATTCCTTGAAGGCGATGGTGAAGATCATGAGGCTTGAATATCTCCGGGACTTTCCTCACCCAAGGTGAGTTGTGAGAACACCTCTTCCAGACTAGTCTGTTTTTGTTTCAATCCATCGATGGAATCGTTGAAGACCATCCTTCCCCGGTGCATGATCTGCACCCGGTCACATACAGTTTCAACTTCTGACAGGATGTGTGTGGAAAGAATCACGCTACGTTCTGCGCCAAGCTCGCGTATAAGGGCACGGATTTCGCGCATTTGATTGGGGTCCAGCCCTGCTGTCGGCTCATCAAGAATAACCACATCCGGATTATGTATGATCGCCTGTGCGATACCGACCCGTTGCTGATAACCCTTCGACAATGAACCGATTAACTGCCCCCCTACCTCACTCAGCCCACACCGCTGCTTAGTTTTAACCAATGCTGGACGCAGGATAGGACTGGCCACCCGGTGTAGCTTGGCAGCGAGTAAAAGGTACTCGTCCACTCTCAGTTCACGATAGAGCGGCGGCACTTCTGGTAGATAACCGATCCGCGCTTTAGCATCGCGAGGCCTGTCCAGCATATCTATGCCGCAGATTGTCACGCTACCCGCGCTAGGGGCAAGATTGCCGGTGAGCATACGCATCGTGGTCGTCTTACCCGCACCATTGGGCCCAAGGAATCCCAGTACTTCGCCACGCCTCAACTCCAGGTTGACTTCGCGTACTGCGGCGCGATTGCCAAAGTCTCGACAAAGACCTTGGGCCGAGATGGTAGTGAAAACCGTTTGCTCATTCATGAGGGCACTTCCATGGATCGCGATTCTTGAACAGATACCACGTCATTTGATTGTTTACGTCTGCTTTCAGCTATCAAACAGCAGATCACCCACGCTCTAAATTGATAATGGCCCGCACCAAGCCTAGTGGTCTTTTGCAATCATTCTGACCCGCTCTCAATGTCTACTTGTGATAAGCATGAAATATACCTAATATGTGAGCTGTACTGAAGCTTGTCCCGCCCTTTATAGCCTTATTTTTGAACCCTGTCTGGATTTTTCCATGAATCTTAAAATTCTTGGCGTGCTGCTGCCGCTCAGCCTTGTCGCTTGTGTACAGATTCCGTCTAGGACCGGAGGCGAATTATCAGAGCATGCCAAGGCTGGGCAATTAAAATTGCCCGTGCAGCGATTGACCGAGCCCATGCTGTTCGACTTTTTACTGGGAGAAACAGCGCTGCAACGCGGCGAATCAGAGATCGCTACCGGAATCTATCTCAGACTTGCAAGGAGCACACGTGACCCGCGTATTGCTCAACGCGCAACCGAGGTGGCACTGCACTCTCGTCAACCAGCACCGGCACTTGAAACGGCCGCTCTCTGGGTGGAGCTTGATCCAAATGCAATGAACGCCCGTCAGACAACTGCCGCGCTACTCGTTAGTGTAGACAGGCTTGACGAGGCTCGCCCTCATCTGGAGAGGTTACTGGCCTCTGAGGGTAACGGTATTCACGAGGCATTTATGCAACTGAACGGCCTCCTCGCCCGTAGCGCCGATAAGCCCGCGATACTTGAACTAGTACAACATCTCTCCAAGCCCTATCCTGATCTGCCGGAGGCCCACTTTGCCATCTCCCAAGCGGCGTGGTTTGCCAACCAGTTCGATACTGCATTGGCAGAAATGAAACAGGCCCTAGCATTGCGTCCGAATTGGGAGACAGCGGCGATCTATCTGGGCCGGATATTACAACGCGCCTCTGGCAGCGCAGCCATTGAATTTTATAAAGAGTATCTCGATAGCTATCCTAAGTACAACGATACACGCGTTGCCTATGCCCGTTTATTGACGGCGGAAAAAAATTATCTCCAGGCACGAGAACAGTTCCAAAAGTTGCTGATGGAGAACCCAGCTA
>Ga0209553_1001024_pt1 | contig 14130 bp, 10 predicted proteins | sample LauGreFBDMM110DN_2_FD_188217 | JGI IMG/M metagenome (GOLD analysis project Ga0209553, IMG submission 188217) | Freshwater lake microbial communities from Lake Michigan, USA - Fa13.BD.MM110.DN (SPAdes) (version 2) | ecosystem: Environmental > Aquatic > Freshwater > Lake | place: Lake Michigan...
GTTCTGTAAATGTCGTAGCGGCTCGGCACGAAAATGGCGCGTCATACATGGCGCTCGGATATGCAATTGCCTCAGGCAAGCCCGGCGTTTGCATAGCCCAACGCGCGCCCGGTTCAACCAACCTTTCACTTGGTTTGCACTGTGCTAGTCAGGACTCTGCACCCGTGGTCGCATTTGTCACCCAGGTCGGCAGCTCTTCAATCGGACGAGAAGCCCATCAGGAAACCGATCTCGCTCGTATGCTTCAGCCACATTGCAAGACAGTGCTGGAGCTTACGAAGGCTGACAGGGCTGTTGAACTTACGGAGCGTGCATTTCAAATCTCGAAGGAGGGTCGGCCGGGAGTGGTAGCGGTGGTGATGCCACAGGACCTGCTGCTAGAGGAGGCGGCATTTAACTTTGCTGCTGTCTCCCAGCCTGCAATACCCGGGTTGCCAGCAGACGACGCGGCAGAAGTCTGTAAACTACTCCAAGCTGCGCGTTACCCGGCACTTCTTGTAGGTAGGGGCGTTGGGCGAGCTGCGGCTGCAGCGGAGATCATCATGCTGGCGGAACTCCTTGGGTGTCCAATTCTGTCGTGGCATATGGGTGTAGTCCCGGATCATCATCCAAATCGGGTCGATGTCGTGGGCCTGCGCAGTAAAGAGCAGCTCTCTAAAGTTGATCTATTCCTCGTTATTGGTAGCCGACTCCACGAGGACGCCAGTTTGCTGTACACAATCCCGCCGCGAGGTACACCATGGGTCCATATTGACATGCGCCCAGGGGTCGCATATGCACCGGAGCCGCCAATCCTCTCGATCGTAGCAAATGCTCGCCGCGCCGCTCTGGCTTTGATAGCAGAACTCAGAAACAAACCAGTGGACAAGCATTTACTGCATGAGCGGCAGCTATGGGTCAAAAGCTGGCGTAATAGTGAATCTGCTGATTCGACGATCCCTGAACCACATAGCAGCAGCCCGATCCACCCGGACCATGTTGGCCGTGCACTCGCAGAAGTCTTCCCGGCGGACACAGCAGTTTCGGTCGATGTTGGCAATTTCGTATACTGGGTGCGACGACACTGGCGTCATAGACCAGCGAACATGTTCTTTGAATCAGCAGCAGGTTCGATGGGTAGTGGATTTTCAACCGCAATTGGGGTCCAGCTCGCCAGACCAGACAAATTGGTGGTTGGAATAGCAGGTGATGGTGGATTCATGATGAGTCTGCCAGAGCTCGAGACGGCTGCACGCCTGCGGCTGCCTATCATATGTGTCGTTTTCAACAATAACCTTTATGGTACGATCCGGTGGCAACAGGAACTTCACTTCCCTAAGCGATCGATTGCAACCGAGATCACGAATCCGGATTTTGCTGAGGTGGCCCGCTCTTTTGGAGCCTTTGGCGAGCGAGTGGACAATGTAGACGAACTAGTTCCTGCCCTTAAGCGAGCTATGGGTTCTCGAAAACTCGCTGTCCTGAATGTGATGACGGACCCCAATGAGCTGGTGCCAGGCGTGACCCTAAGCCAACTAAGGGGTGCAGTGCATAATTGAACGTATTCATGAAACAATGAGGTAGATTTATGGACCATATTGGACACATGATTGACGGTCGCGAAGTTCCATCTGTTTCGGGTGAGACATTCCCGTCGATTGATCCTTCGACTGGATTGGAAATTGCTAGAATTGCCTTTGGGACGGTGCAGGATGTCGATCTGGCCGTAAAGGGCGCAAAACGGGCCTTCGAAACTGGTGTGTGGAGAAACCTAGGACCAGGGGTTCGGGCGCGCATAATCCGCCGTATTGCCGCGGGCATTCGCGACCATAGTCAACAGATTGCCGACGCTGACTCCAGGGACATGGGTAAGCCCATTGCAACTGCGTTGTCTGAAGCTTTATTCGCGGCCGACTATGCAGAATTCTTTGCAGGGATTTGCGAGCTTTCGGATGGGCGTACCTATCCAGTAGACCCGGGCTATTTCGTCTACTCGAAGCGTGAGCCATATGGGGTTGTCGCTGCAATCGCCCCATGGAATTTTCCTATCGGGCTTGCTGTGGTGAAGACAATCCCAGCACTCGCCGTTGGCAACTCGGTAGTTTTGAAGATGGCGGAACAGGCACCGCAGTCGACTGCGATTTATGCCCGCCTATGCCAGCGGGCAGGCATCCCAGATGGCGTACTCAACGTTGTCCATGGTGACGGACCTCGCACAGGAGCTGCGCTAGTGGCTCACCCTAGTGTTCGTAAAATCACATTCACAGGCTCCACGATTGTTGGTAAGGAAATCCTGCGCGCAGCCGCTGACGGAGTGAAGAGCGTCCACCTCGAGCTTGGGGGAAAGACCGCCAATATTGTGTTTGCTGATTCGCGGTTGGAAGATGTCGTTCCACTCTCGATGCTTGCAAGCTACTACAACACAGGCCAGATATGTACCGCCGGTTCCCGCGTACTTGTCGATCGACGCATTGCTGATGACTTCATCGAAGCGTTTGTCGCGCGAAGCCGAAACTTGAGAGTTGGTCCGTCCTCTGACCCCGAAACTCAGATTGGTCCGGTTGTGTCAAAGGTTCAACTCGAGCGAGTTCTAGGGTACATCGCCGAGGGACGCAGATCGAGTGCAAAACTCATTTACGGCGGTAATCGACTTTCTGTGGCGGGGTATGAGGGCGGTTTTTTTGTAGAACCGACTGTTTTTGCCGATGTTGACCCCGGGTCCAAGATTGCACAGGAAGAAATTTTTGGGCCAGTACTGTCCGTCATAACTTTCGACAGCGAAGCGGAGGCGCTCCGGATAGCTAACGGGGTGATGTACGGACTATCTTCGATGGTATGGACGACCGATCTGGGGCGGGCCTTCAGGATGGCCGAAGGGCTTGATAGTGGGATCGTATGGACCAACTGTCCCGAGTACGTTCCAATTAACGTCCCGTACGAGGGTCGCAAATTTAGTGGCTATGGCGAGGATACTGGATTCGAAGTCCAGCATACGTTCACCCAACTGAAGACCCATTACATTCGGTTTGACGGCAAGCCAGACCTGAAGACATGGTCATGATCGCAGCTAGGTAGACAGCTGAAATTTGCTGTGCATGGTACCGCAAAAGTTATTGGCTATTGACGGTGGGACTCCCGTCCGGAGTCAACCGCTACCCGTTAGAATTCAATTTGATTACAACGAGCTCCAAGCCGTCACCACGTTGTTCGAGCGGGCAATGTGCGAGGGAGGAGGTTTTGACCGCTACGGAATTGGCCCGCAAGCCCGTGGAACAATTGGTGAGCTTTTGATACCCCAGGAAACTGAAGTCGATCAGTTCGAAGCAGATCTTGCCCGCTATTTTGGAGTCGCGCACGTCACTGCGGTTTCGTCAGGAACCGCAGCAATTCATGCTGCTTTGATGGCTTTGCAACTTGAGCCAGGGACTGAAGTCATCACATCTACACTCACAGATCCGGGAGTCGTGATGGCAATACTGAGTGTGCTCTGTGTGCCCGTGTTTGCGGACCATGATTATGAGACAGCTTTGCCTACAGCCGCCACGATCGAAGCCGTGTTTTCGAAATACACGGGTGCGATTATCGTCACACACTTGATGGGTCTGGTTTGCGACATGGAACCGATCATGCACTTTGCTAGGCGCCACGGAATCAGCGTTATCGGCGATGCGGCGCAGGCCCACGGGTCAACTTATGGGGGAAGCCGGTCTGTACCCTTTGGCCATATCGGAGTGGTTAGTATGATGAGCACCAAGCACATTACTTGCGGCGGGCAGGGTGGTTTCGTGGCAACAGATGACGCGTCTCTCTACTTGGGTGCGAAGAGGTTTGCGGACCGCGGAAAGTCATTTGACTTAATCAGCGACGGGATACTTAAACGTTTCGGGGGTGATCGGGTGGCACTGGGATTGAACTATCGAATGACAGAGCTTGAAGCTACCATTGGGCGTGTGCAGTTAACCAAACTCGACTTCATTATGACTAGGCGGCGGCAAGTGAAGGATGTAATTCACAGTGGAATCGAGGGCTTTTCCGGCATACGACCGGTCGCTGTGGTGAAAGGCGTTGATCCTAATCCTTGGGCTTTACTTTTCCTCTTGAACCGCGATAGGTTGATCGTGGACGCAACGCACTTTGCCGCTGCCGTGTCAGCTGAAGGGGTAGCGATGAGTAAGGTGATTCCAGAACTTGTGCCCGTGGTAGACGAATCATCCTTTGTCCGTTCTCGAACGACATTTGGGACAAGTGATTTGCCATATGGTTTAGGGCGAAGAGACCCTTCAGTTAGTGCACTTAGCGCAAAACATCCAAACGTGGACCGACTGTCTGGAGACTTGGTTGCGGTCTGGATACATGAGGGGTGGACACCTAGAGATGAGATAGACACAATTGAGGCAATTCGCAAGGTAAACTGCGAGTACGCCAAACGCTAATGTTCCGCCAAATACTACGAGCCGGAAATCCTGGACTCTGGGCGAAAAGTTGGCGTGCACTTGCTGATTTGATACCAATTGGTATTAAGTATTAATTTTGATAATGCAGGGAGTCAACATAATATGTCCAAGCAGCGCTTGATGCCGGTGGGCCACTGGAAATGGAGTATCCCGGTCCCTTTCTCGCAAGGGTGGAGTGTTGGTGGTGGAAGGCTGGTATTTGTCGGTGGTCAAATCTCAGCGGACGAGCACGGTCGAACCATCGGAGTAGGTGACATCGAGATTCAAACTCGGAATGTATTCGAGAACATCAAACGCGTTCTGGCCGAGGCTGGGGCCACGATGCAGGACATTGTGAAGTTCAACACATTTTATGTTTACGAGGGAACAGGCGAGGATATTCGTCTTTATTGGGAGAAGATGACCCGGGTCCGGATGGAATTCTTCGAGTCCCCTGCAGCCTGTGGGACTGGCGTTCGTGTGACCGGTCTTGCATTTCCTGACCTGTTGATAGAAGTGGAGGCGATTGCGTGGCTTCCGGATTCCCGATGATCGACAATCACCGGTTGGCCTCTCAATCAACCGCGGTCCAGACTGAACGCGTCGCGTACTATCGTGGAAAGATTATTCCCGAATCACAGGTTCTGATCTCCTTTCGAGATTCTGCAGCCATACACGGTGAAGGCGTATACGACACGGCACGGACATTTGGCGGCCGCATTTTCAAGCTTCGCGAACACTTAGATCGACTGTGGCGGTCAATGCGCTATCTGCGCATTGAGCCACCAGTTTCCTTTCAAGAGTTAGAAGAGATTAGTGATGAGGTTGCACGCTGCAATGTGGCAATCTGCAAGCAGGACGTTTGGGTGACGCAGCGAGTGAGCCCTGGCGCTCCTCGCGAATTCGGCGGTGATGGGATACCTACGCTCATCGTCGAGTGCCTGCCACTCCCGTTTGCTATTCGGAGCCAGTACTTCAAGACAGGAATTTCTCTCCAGACACCGTCAGTGCGGCGGACTCCACCTTGGTCGTTGAGTCCGCAGGCCAAGACAGTGAATTATTTGAATTTTATACTTGCAGGTCGCGAGATTGCTGCGACACGCCCTGGAGCGTGGCCGATCCTACTCAACGAACACGGAAATCTTACAGAGGGCGGGGGAGCCAATATTTTTTTTGTTCACGGTAATACTCTGTCAACTCCCCAAACACAATATGTCCTACCCGGAATTACACGGGCGACTGTGATCGAACTGGCTACTACACTAAAGCTGACGGTCGCTGAGCAAGATATTGGCATATTCGAAGCGAGTCAGGCTGACGAGATCTTCCTTACGGCGACGAGTCTATGTGTTTGTCCAGTGGCAGACATCAACGGATATACTCCTGCTTCTAATCAAATTCCGGGCCCGGTGACGGGCCAGTTACAGCAGGCGTTCAGTGCCCTTGTTGGAATAGACATCGTAGGTCAATATCTGGACTATGTTGGCACCGTGTCCCCGACCCCGCCGTTTACGGGTTGACCACATGGCTTTAATTCAAACGGTACGCGGGCCAATCGATTCTGCAAGTCTAGGGGTAACACTGCCCCATGAGCATTTAATTTGTGATGTCGAAGCAATTACGTCTCGCTTCGGGTTTGACCCGCTCGATAATGAGCAGCTTGCTATCGAAGAAGTGGCGGCATTCAAGGCGCGAGGTGGCGGAGCCATCATCGAACTTACTCTCCCGGCAATCGGTCGTGATCCCCTCGCCATGCGCCGGATTAGTGCGGCCACCGATGTTCATGTTGTCATGGGATGCGGCTGGTATCGACAACCATATTATCCACCCGAGGTCGAACGGACTACCAGCGCAGGGTTGGCACGGATTCTCATTGCGGAGATTGAGGGCGGTGTGGCTGGGACTGGGATACGTCCTGGTATCATAGGTGAAATCGGCTCGCACAAGGGGTGGGTGACTGGAAGCGAAGAGCGGGTCTTTCGAGCAGCGGCATTGGCAGCCATCACGACTGGTCTGTCAGTCTCAACCCACTCAGTTGCCGAACGCATTGGGGGGGAGAGGCCCGTGGGTTTGGTCCACCTCGAGATTATGCAGGACGAAGGCCTCTCTCCCTCTCGCGTGGTGGTCGGTCATTGTGATGCCTACCTCGACCTTGAATATCACCTTGCTATTGCGCGATCTGGAGCAACTGTCTCCTACGACTGTATCGGGTACTACGCTCATTCGCAATGGTGGGAGTCGAAAGTGATTTCGAATATATTGGCACTGGTTGGACAGGGCTTGGGTGATCGCATCGTCCTTAGCTCCGATACAGGAAAAAAGTCTGAACTTCGTGCATTCGGCGGACATGGTTACACCTATATCAGCGATAGTTTTGTCCCACGGCTCCGAGAGTCTGGGGTTGACGAGGCCACGATCCAGATGATGCTTATTGAGACACCCCGAAGAATTCTTGAGCCCCAACCGAGTCAAAAATGGCGCCGAAGCGCACGATAATTCGGCATAGGGTGTCCGAAGCTTGTTTTTCAATTATCTTGGAGTGTCTACCTTCTGTATCATTTCACCCTGTGGCTGACGAGAGCATCTGGGAATGCGCAACTTGGGGTTGGCCCTTGAATTGCTCAATGTACCTTCACGTGACTTCTTGGACTTTGGGCAACGGGTAACCCCTGGTGTTTATGCAACCATCCGGGATTCGGTAGATGTGGAGCCGTTCAAGTCCGGCCAAAGTTCTCCGGCTAATTCGGCGGGACTCAGGAATACAGCAGTGCACCAACCAGATCGTCTTCAACACTTTATCTTCGGTATCAATCGTACATGTGTGCAGTTGGCAGCACGATTGGATTTTGTTTATCAGAAATTCAAGGTGGACTGATGGCGCGATTTGATGGTCGTTGTGCAATAGTAACTGGTGGTGCAAGCGGGATTGGCAAGGCTACCGCCATCAAACTCGCAGCGGAGGGCGCTAATGTCGTTATCGTAGACTTAGACTTGCCGTTGGCAAGGCTAGTGGCGAGCGACATCGAAGCTTCTGATGGGAGTGCTTTTGCCAACTCGACCGATGTGACTGATCCGATTGCAGTGGTAAAACTGGTAGAATCCGTAGTACAACGATTCGGTGATGTCAGCGTTCTTGTTAATGCGGCTGGCTTACTGCGTCGAACACCTGCGGATGCGATTTCGCCGAGTGAATGGCAAGTAGTCATAGAGGCGAATCTTACGAGCGTTTTTCTTTGTTCTGTAGCGGTCCATAAATCCATGCAACAGGTGGCTCATGGTCGGATTATTAACGTTGCTTCAATGGCCGGTAGGGCCACTAGCACCCTCGGCGGCGCCCATTACACAGCATCGAAGGCTGCAGTGTTAGGTCTAACACGTCATCTTGCTAGAGAATGGTCGAGCCCGGCACTGACGGTCAACGCCGTTTCGCCCGGGATTGTCGATACGCCGATGGTTCTGAACCTAACCAGCGTGACCGATCTAATTCGAATTGCAGAGACCCTACCTGTGAGAAGGTTGGCACAACCATGGGAAGTCGCATCATTAATTTGCTTTTTGGCTTCTGATGATGCTGCCTATATTACGGGCGCCAATGTTGACATTCATGGCGGCGAGCTCATTATTTCGTAATTTGTTTTATTAAAGTTCTGTAAGAGTCTAGTGACGCTGGCGGCGAAATGAGAATATCAGCGTATCACCTGATTGTGTTACCAAGAATAGTTTTTGACTCTCACATTAGATCACGCGCATCGAGGTGTCGCTAGCCTCAATGTTGGCCGCCACTGCATGGAACTCCCTCGTAGCAATTATCACTGAGCATGCGGCGTGGGTAGAGACCGGTCGCTTCGCGTTCCCGCTACCCATGAGGTTGTGGACCCACTTTCTGAAGCAGTTGTACGAATTCAGGGTTCCGGTGGCGGAAGATGAACTGCACCTTACTTCTATCTTTCGCGCATTTGCGGGCCTAGACCACGGTTCTCCGCTCTCGCCATCCGCGCAAGACAAATTACTTGACGCAGTAGTTGCTCGATGCGGTCATAGCTTTGATGCAGGCGTCTGGCTTGGTAATCTACCGTGGGACCGCCATGGACGCCCCCATCATTTCAGCGCCGAGTTCTACAAAAAACCGGAGCGGTAAGCAGAACTTGGAGCTGCTCCAGACGAACATGGAAACCAATGGTTCTTCAGGATGAAGGTGAATTCCAGATTGGAGCACACCGTGGTTGGCACGGCTGGGCACGAGGATGATGGAACCCAAACAAATACACCGTTGCCTGGGTCACAAACTGGTGTGTGCACAGGCTGGCCACGGTGGCTTAGAGTTTGAAGCGCAAAAGACAATCTGGGTGCGGAGTAACGTATTTAGAACCTTAACATCACTTTGGACAGTGATCTAAAACAATGGAGTTCGAGTGTCTGGTGGATTAGACGGTTGATTACATGCTGTAGCTACTCGGAGATTGTACTTGTTTGGATCGACCTAGTCGAGTATGGTCTGATGCAGGTTGTCGGTTGATTAAAAGTGGTTTCTTTTGGGCACGTTGCCTGTGCCCCCATTGATGCGCTCAACCATCCCGTTGGTGGGGTGCGCTTGGCTTGGTCAGAGAGTGTTCGTTGTCGAACTCACGGCTCAGCGCGTCAAATTTACGAGATCTGGCGTGGCGCTTACGCGAGGCAACCTGTTTTACTGGGAGTCCCCATTTTTTGTTACTCCCCCGATTATTTTCACCGGGCAGGCTTTGTGTGGTCCATTGAAAAACCTGCGTGCGCCGATCGTCATCTGTGGTGGATATTTGGTATCCACATGTAAGTAGCCCGGTACGCAGCTCTTAAGGCATAAGTGCTTATGTTAGGGTAGGGGTTTTGATTACCCTCATTTTACCCATGCTGTGGTGCCGCAAATACACATCTCGGCCCGCGCACTAAGCAGCTTCACAGAGTGGAATCCAGATTAGTTTTGCAGATAATCTCTATATCATGTAGTGGTGAAGTTCCGACCACTGTGGACTTGACTAAAGTAGATATAACCATATAATATTGCGGTGGTACATGAATATTCTCACCCCAACTAAAGGAGCCCACTAATGACACCGTTACACCCCAAGGTAAGCTTATTTCTCAAAACACAACCGTTACCAATGATGATCAATAACGACTGGGTACAAGGTATTTCTGGCGAAACATTTGAGGATTGTGATCCCGGAAATGGTATTTTAATTGCGAAGGTAGCAGCGGGGGATGCGCGCGACGTGGATCGTGCGGTGACGGCGGCACGAGAAGCATTTCGTAATAGCGGCTGGGCCTCGATTCCCGCCAATGATCGATCTGTGATCCTGCATCGTCTGGCGGATCTGATCGATAAGCACCTTGATGTTTTTGTCCAACTCGAGTCGCTTGATGTCGGAAAACCATTGCCGCAGGCTGCTGGTTTTGACGTACCACATGCAGCTCAGACATTCAGGTACTACGCCGATCTTTCTGTCCACACTCGGTATCGCGAACCCATTGCCGTATCTGGTCATGACGCTCATGCAATACGTGTCCCCTACGGAGTGTGCGCATTCATCTTTCCGTGGAATTTTCCGCTGCTTCTCGTAGCTTGGGGGGTAGCGCCCGCATTGGCTGCGGGCAACACTGTGGTGATCAAGCCCGCTGAGGATACCCCTCTTTCCACACTATATTTTGGCAAACTGGCTATTGAGGCGGGTGTTCCCAAAGGTGTGATTAATGTAGTGACCGGACTGGGCCATTCGGCGGGGGCTGCGCTGGCTGCGCATACGGGCATTCAACGCATGTCATTTACGGGGTCCCCCGAAGTTGGTAGGGAGATCGCAGAGATCTGTGGTCGAAATCTAATTCCAGTTAAGTTGGAATTGGGGGGCAAAGGAGCAGCCGTGATATTTGACGACGTTGACGTTGATGCTGCCGCAACGGCATTGGCAGGGGCCATCACACTCAATTCGGGTCAGGTATGTTGTACAGCCACTCGATGGATGGTGCACGAGAAAATTTGGGGGCGCTTTGTGGAAAAAGCTATGGCAGTTTTGGGTTCAGTGCAAATTGGGTATGGATCCGATCCAAAAACGCAAATGGGTCCTGTGGTCAGCGAAAAGCAGCGTCAACGCGTGCTTGATTATCTTGACAAAGGCGAAGAGGAGGGAGGAAAACTTTTGTTGGTGGGAGGGCAAGCCGTTGTAGCGGGCTATGAAGGAGGGTTCTACGTTAAGCCGTGTTTGATGACTGGTTCACCAGATAATATTTGTGCACGCGAAGAAGTTTTTGGGCCATTTGCGTTTGTAATACCTTTCAGTAACGAGGAGGAAGTTATTGAGATTGTAAATCGGCTTCGCTATGGTCTAGCTAACAGTGTGTGGAGCAGCGATTTGGAGCGTGCCCAGCGAGTAGCCGAGTCGCTGGTGGGGGGCAATAGCTGGATCAATGCGCACAATGTTTTTGCCCACGGTATTCCCTATGGGGGCTGCAATCTTAGTGGATCCGGTGGCGGAGTGCTTGGCCCCGACACGTTGCTGGATTATTTGCGGCCGCAATCCATCGTACGCCCGCTGTGAAATTTTGTCTACAGCCAACGCTAAGATCTTATCTGGTGATTGCTACTCATCGCGTGGTGATGACGGACTCTTGGGTCTTGGCTGGTGTTCACTGTGTTTTTGCGCACACTTCGCACTACACTTAACCAACTGCGGAAATCGTTGCGTTAGGCCTCTGTCATGAATATTAGGAAGTGAATTTATGGAACTAGTGGAGGATTCAAGGGCGTCGGCTGGCGTCGGACTCATGCCATCAACCCCCCGATTTGGGATTATCGAAGAACGCAATATCCTCGTGCGGATGCCGGATGGCGTCAACCTCTGTGTTGACATTTTTCGCCCCGATGTGCCAGGTAAATTCCCCGCACTCGTTGCGGTTTCGCCGTACGGGAAGGACGTTCAGCACATTGGAGTACCGCCTCAGCCAGCGCACTCGATCACGTTTGACCACTCGATCGAGGCAGGAAATGTCTCGTTTTTCGTTGCACGTGGGTACATCATGGTCATTGGCGATCTTCGCGGAACTGGCAAGTCCGAAGGGAGCTGGGGTGGCTTCTACAACCGTCAGGACCAGGAGGACACACGCGACCTAATCGAATGGACCGCCGTCCAAAGTTGGTGCTCTGGCAAGATCGGAATGTCTGGACACTCCTACTTTGGGGTCATGCAGCTCCTCACAGCAGCTCAACAACCGCCCCACCTTCGTGTCATCGCACCGATCGAAACTATGCCTAGTTTATACGAGAAGGCTTACCCCGGCGGAATCACTTCGGCTTGGTACTCGTTTGTCCTAAAAATGACGACCACTCACACCCCTGCGCTGGATTCCGCACAGAGATGGTCCCCTGCTGAATTGCAGATGCGTATTGCTGCTAGGGTGGCGGATCCAGATATCCGGACGAACTCGTTCTTTGTTCGAGAGTTCAACGCGCCAACCAAGAATGCTGCCTTTGTCGACCAGTTGCTGCACCCGACCTACGACGACTTCTGGGAAGAGCGCTCCGTACGTCCCAAGTACCCCAGGATCCGGACACCAATGCTTCTAGCCAGTTTTTGGGGATACTATGGTCTAATCGATGGCGCATTCGAAGCTTTCACAGACGAGGCGTTGGTGGATGTGCCAAAACGGCTTCTTGTGCTGTCTCATGGAACATCGTCGGCCAAGTTGCCACTTCGCCTATATGACGAGGAACTACTGCGTTGGTACGACCACTGGCTGAAGGGTATCGACACAGGTGTCCTTGATGCGCCTGCCCTTCGGCTTTATATTCCAGGGCGCGAGATAGTGCGCACCGAACATGAGTGGCCCCTTGCACGTACCGAATGGACGCGCTTCTATTTGCGCCGCTATGAAGAGCTCTCTACTGAGCCCGAGACCGATATGACCGAGCCTGATGCCTTCGTGCATTTGCCACCGATGATTTCGGCTCGCCTTTCATCGTTACGTTATTGCACCAATCCTTTCTCAACCGGTATAGAAGTTACAGGTCCTGCCTCATTGGTGCTCTATGCCGCGATTGATCAGGTCGACGCGAATTTCATTGTGAACTTGTGGGACATTTATCCGACGGGAAAACGAACGCTGGTCACCAAGGGCTACCTGCGGGCGTCCCACCGTAAGGTCGATGAGGTCCGTTCGAAGATTGGGCGGCCTTTCCATCTTCACACCAATCCTATCCCAGTTGTGCCGGGAGAAATACTCGAGCTGCAAATCCGCTTTTCAGTGATGTCAAATTACTTTCGCGTAGGACACCGTCTCGAGCTCGAGATTGGCTCATCCGATGCGTTCGTCATGCCGGCTGATTCAACTGGAATCGGCGCTGTCATCGAAGACAAGATGAACGCCATGGGAATTCTACCCAGCAGCAATCTTATCTACTATCGCATCTTCCGGGATCAAGATCGGCAGTCCCATCTCGTTCTTCCGATAATACCAGACTGATCAGTTAGACACCATTCATCCGCACTTGGACAGCACTGTTAATAATGGAAATTACACCCAACCGTATAGTTGCTTGAAGGAACAACAACGTTTTAGATTACCTCTCCAGATTCTGACTGCTTGGTGGACCTTTTGTGACAGGGCAAACTGACTTCCGACTACCGCTGATAGCTGCATATGGCGATCGCTTAAGTGTGATGCCTGGCGAGGTAATGCGAATCATGGTCAGCACGGAAGCGCCATCTTACCGAGCGCACGTGGTCCGCTTGGTGGGCGGGGAAACGGCGCGTGACGGCACGGGGTTTCAAGAGGAGCCGATTGAAGAAATTGAGGCTTGCACTTATCCCGGCCGGATCCAATCGTTTCGGCTTGGATCATATGTTAGCGTCCCGAGCCACCCCGCGCTCAATCTGGCTGGCTCGTTCACGATTCAACTCTGGATCCAACCCACGACGCCGGACCGCACGCGGCAGGCTGTTTTGAGTCGTTGCGATGCGGATGGTGCTGGCTACACCCTAGAGATCGATCCAGTATATGGGCTAGTCCTTACCGTCGCGGGGCTGTCTGAGTCGGCCCTGTTTGCGACACATGTGCCGTTGGAAAAGGGGCGCTGGTACTTCGTTGCAGCCGTAATTGACCTCGAGCTGCACGAGGTAAGACTCGTGCAGCGGCCCACTCCCGAGTGGCCGATTGAGGCAACCGCTGCGGCTGTCAAGTACTCGATCAATAGCAACGTCCACGCAGTGGCCGCGAGTAGTGGCCGCGCACTTCTTCTCGCAGGCACTGTGGTGACTGATCCGTTGTCCGGAAGCGAGCTTATCGGCCGGTGCTTTAATGGCCGGCTGGATCGCCCGCGGATATTCGCAGTGTCCCTAGACTATTCGCAGCTGGACGCGCTTTATGCAGACACTGCGCCTATCGATCTTGGTAGCTCACTGGTGGCAGCGTGGAACTTCGCAGTCAATATTAGCACTGATATGGTTCATGACGAAGGCCCATTTGGGCTTCACGGCCATACCCGCAATATGCCGGCCCGCGCGATGATGGATCACACTTGGCGGGGCGATGTACTCGACTGGACGCGTGATTCTGGCTCGTATGGATCCATCCATTTCCACGATGACGACCTTGACGATGCCCAGTGGGAGGTCGATTTCGAAGTGGCACTTCCCACGTTGCTGCCGAGTGGGATCTATGCAGTGAAGCTGGTAGCTAAGACAGACCCCGG
>Ga0209553_1001025_pt1 | contig 14122 bp, 13 predicted proteins | sample LauGreFBDMM110DN_2_FD_188217 | JGI IMG/M metagenome (GOLD analysis project Ga0209553, IMG submission 188217) | Freshwater lake microbial communities from Lake Michigan, USA - Fa13.BD.MM110.DN (SPAdes) (version 2) | ecosystem: Environmental > Aquatic > Freshwater > Lake | place: Lake Michigan...
GACGGACTTCCAGTCCGTCGACAAAGGTTACCGCCGACGGACTGGAAGTCCGTCGTACAAATCCAATTCAACCCCAACTTTAAAGGTTGACAGAGCACTCGGTGGTCGTCTATGACACTGCCAAGATATGCACTAATAACATGGGCATTTCCCAAGTCCTGACTGGTGATCATTAATGACTGCGATCAATCGAAGACAAAAACTGGAATCTATGCTGGCAGCGTCACCGCATGACCAGATGCTGCGTTATATGCTGGCGATGGAGTTGGATAAGGAATCTGATCACGAACGCAGCCTCGAGCTGTTTCGCAGTTTAATGAGCGATACCGCGCCGTATGTACCCGCATTTCTCATGGCTGGCCAGTTATTCGCCAGATTGGAACGCGCGGAAGAAGCCCGTGCAACGTATCAGACGGGTATTACTGAAGCACAGAAGCAGAAGAATGATCACGCAGCTGGTGAAATGACGGGGTTCCTGCAGGCGCTCGATTAGCACTCGTCACGATGCCTCAACGAACTCCGCTCGATTTCAAGTGCCCCGACGGCGAATTACGGAAGGCATTTCTCCTTGCAATCGGGGTTGCACTTTCCCTGGAATCCTTGCGTTCCTTCTCGAGAAGCACCATGGGAAACTTCAGGATCGGCTCCAGAAACTGACGCTGCACAAAGCGCGTGGCTCAATCGGACCAATTCGATTCGCAAATTCACCCGCACGATTTGTGGCCAGTTGGCTATTTTGTCCTTGGACCCCGACCGTCTTCCCTGCAACTTGTGAATGGCAAGTCGGATGCGTGCGAACCGCATACATGCTCCTGAGGAAAGGAAGTTGCAACTCAATGCGCCCCCCTTCCTCTTTCGTTTGGTACCAACACTCAATCGCCGACACTGCTGCCAAAATTATCTGGTTGGTCGTGTTGCACGCTCACCCAGATACGTTTAACCTGCGAGCGGCTTGATCCAGATATTCCGATAACGCACAGGATCGCCGTGGTCTTGGAGATAGATCGGTCCGTCTTCCGGGCCTTCCGCAACCGGTGCTGCGCGTGTCCCGCGAGGAAGTTTAACTTTTTCGTGGATGACCACACCGTTGTGCTTGACGCTCATCCATGCGTCGTCGGTCTTCTTGCCGGTGGCGTCAAACTTCGCGGCATGGTATTCGACATCGTATGTCTGCCAGCTGAGTGGGGGAAAGCACATGTTGACGTTGGGTTTGCGAATTTCATAAATCCCACCGCATTCGTTATCTTCACCAGTTAGACCAAAAGAATCCAGCATCTGAACTTCGTAACGTCCCTGCATGTAGCAGCCGCTGTTGCTTCGACCTTGGCCGCGGGCGTTTGGCATGTACGACAGCATGAACTCAATATGGAGTTCGAAACTATTGAATTTTTCTTTGCTGGTGACTCCCGGCAGCAACAACTTGTCTTCACTCAGTTTTCCGCCCTCAAAATGATCGGCTGTCGTTCCATCGAACAGCACGACGGCACCTTCCGGCGGCTTGCGTCCAATTGTCGGGGACATGCGAGTTGTCTTCGCAAGCTCTCCTAACTGGACCTTGTCTGCGTTGGTAATTACCAAACTGCCGTCTTTGATTTCGCCTTGTCCTGCTTCGCCCTTGAGCTCGGCGGTCTTACCATTCACTGCACCTGCGCCGCGAATTGGTGGGTTACCGTCCCAACCATCGCCGGGCAGGCCGCCGATGTAAGCAGCCCATGCCAGTTTATTGTTGCCCTCTGCTACGACTTGAACTCCGAGCTTAACCTCATTGTCCCCAGCCTTGATCGTTCCTGTGTACTCTCCCTGCACGGCGAACTCCGGACCAGCCTCTTGGCTGGTGAGAGATGCTTTCCTTGGATCATTCGCATCGTCTGCAAAAAGACTGCCGCAAAGCATCGCAATTGCAGTAGCAACGTAGATCAATTTCATCGAATAGAACTCCCGGTGAGATGAATGTGACGTGACTTGCGCGTCATAGATGAGGATAGACATACTACAGTTTAAGAACAGATACCGATGGCCTAAGTTCTGCCTTCCCAGCTGGACTTCATAAATTTCAATCCGTTCTTTGCAAGGTACTCCTCTGATGGAAACATGCGGCGCCAGACTCGAGTTGCGGCGGCAAGATCCGGAAGAGCAAGGCCAAAGGCTTCGATCATTAGCCAGCCGTCGTATTTGACGTCCTTCAGCGCCTTGAAAGATTCGTCCCAGTTGACTCCGCCATCACCGGGTGTCGAACGATCATTTTCCGAAATGTGCACGTGAACTAGCTGGTCAGCGCAGGCTTTGACCGCCTGTGTGATCGATTTTTCCTCAATATTTGCGTGAAATGTGTCATACATGGTTTTAACATGCGAGTGACCCAACTCACGGCAAAACAATGCAGCATCGGCAGCACTGTTGAGGAAATAGCATTCAAAGCGATTCAGGTATTCTAATACGAGAGTCACGTCGTTCGCCTTGGCGTAGTCTCCAGCCTGCTCCAGAATTTCCTTCGCGCGGTTCCATTCGTCTGCTGTACGGCCGGCCCCCGAGAATTCTCCGAGAGCCGAATGAATCGGACCACAAAGGTGAGTTGATCCAGCTGCGGCACAGCAGTCGATCGCCTTTTTCAGCCGGGTAAGCGCGGCTGCTCGAATGGCAGGGTCCGGAGAAATTGGATTTTGACCAGCCGGGCACACGGTCACTGCAGTTGATTCCAATCCGCACTGCCTCAGTTCAGCACCAATCTTCGCATACAGGTTGACATCGAAGTCAAACATGGGAAGCTCGACGCCGTCAAAGCCCCACTCTTTGAGGTTGTTCAGCAGTGGAAAGTGCTCTGCGGTGACTCCGGCCGTCCAAAGCAGAAGATTCATACCATATTTCATCAGTCAGATTCCTTCGGCGAACAACAACAAGACTGAGAGCAATTGTGAAAACTCCAGAAGCATTCCGGAATCAAGTGGCGCCCGAAATCTTACTCAGGAAGTCGGCGGGTGGCGCGCCCATGATATTGAATCCACAGTCCACATGCACAACTTCGCCCGTCATTCCGCTGGACAGCTTGCTGAGCATCACCATGCCCATGCTACCGACTTCATCGACATCCAAATTGCGACGCAATGGAGAAATTGTGGCATTCACCATTTGCATTTTATCGAAGTCGCCTACACCACTCGAGCTGACGGTCCGCAACGGTCCAGCGCTGATCGCGTTGACTCGCGTCCCGTAAGGCCCTAGTTCACTTGCGAGGTAACGTACGCAACATTCCAATGCCGCCTTGCAGATACCCATTAGGTTGTAACCAGGAATGACTTCCTCACCACCAAAATAGGACAGGGTTAAAATACTGCAATCTTGGCTGAGTGCATCCTGCTTCTTCGCCGCGCCGGCAACCGCGAGCAGACTGTAAGCACTGATTTCCATTGCCGACTTGAAGCCATTTCGACTGCACGCATAAGTTGGCCCGGTCAGGTCAGCTGGCGGAGCAAATGCAATGCTGTGCACAATGAAGTCGATCTTTCCAAATGTGGCCACTGCTTTTTCGATCACAGCCGCAATGTGCTCATCATTACAGACATCCATCGGGATCAAAAATTTGCTGCCGATCGGGTCCACTAGCTTGCCAACCTTGTTCTGATTCTTCGGACGATCTCCTGTGTCTGGAAGATGCGTAAATCCGATTTCCGCGCCTTCCCGATGCAGATGTTCAGCAATAGACCATGCGATCGATCGATCGTTCGCAACGCCCAAAACGATTCCCTTTTTCCCCGTAAATAAACCCATTTGTCGTCTCTGCTACAGATTTCTGAAAACTGCTCCAAAACTGCCTCCCCATGCCGGGGACTTTCGCCCCTGTATGATAGAGCCTGACTTTGCCTCGGAAAAGCGAGTATCGGCAATCATCGCTCAGTTCTGCCGACATGCCGAAAAGAGGATTCTCTCCGAGACCAAGGAGCTCTAGCGGAAGTCGTTGCTGCTGATTGTCATTGTTTGTGTCTTCCTTGCCGCCAGTAAACATTCGCCGAAGGCGTGGGCTGCTTGCGCAGCCTCGAGAAGAAAACTGAGCATTTTTTCTATCTCAGCCACAGTTAGCAGCCGGAAATGGTGCGGGCGGGACGAAGTCCGGTTGAGATGGGGAAATCGTACCAGTTGAGAATGCCGGTGCGATGTCCTTCCAGCGTGTTGGCCATTGTCTGCATGACCTTAATGCCGGAGGCTCGGGCGCGAGCGCACCCGTCTTTCAGAAACCTGCCTGCGATGGCTTTGCTGGACTGTTGCCAGATCTGACTCAGATCTTCTTTCAGATAGTAGGCGATCGACAGCGACTGATTCAGGTCGAGTCCTTCCTTCAGACGCATCCGTTCATTCTGAGTGTCATCAAGGTTTTCTTTATGCTTGATCAGCAGCCAGTGAAGACCCTTCAGAGTTTTCTTTCCCATGACATCAGCTTCACGCTGAAGGTCGCGACGCAGCGTGGTCAGTTTGTCATTCATCAGCTTCACGATGTGAAAGCGATCGAACACATGCTTTGCATGCGGAATGTTCTTCAGCACGGCAGAGTCGTACGCGCTCGACATGTCGGTCGCCACTGCTTTAATCTTCGCCTTCGAGCCGCGAAGCCGTTTCCAGAGGGGTTTCAGAGCGTTTTCGCCCTTTCCGTCACCAACGAAGACAAGGCCTCCGGTCACCCAGTCAATCACAATCGTGAAGTATTTGTTCTTCTTGCCGACGTAGATTTCATCGATACCAGACAATCGAACAGCGCGGAGGGTGTCAGGTCGAACGCTATTACTATGTAGCTGAGGTTCCTCAGCGCAAGGTGGTGTTCGAAAACTGGCCGAGCGCTCAGGCCATCGGGATGGTGATCAGCGTGCATCGTCGTGGCAAAAAGGTCGCTGAGAAGTTCGTTACTATATTCTCAGCGAGTATTTGAAAGGTGCACAATTTGCCAAAGCCGTTCGCCAGCACTGGGCGATCGAAAATAACTGTCACTGGCAATTGGATGTTCTGTTCAACGAAGATGATCGTCGCGTTCGCGAACGCACTCTGGCCAACAATTTATCATGGCTCAGGCGAGTCGCCGTCAGCCTGCTGAAGCACCATCCGTCCAAAGACAGCATCAAAGGAAAGTAACAAAGAGCGTCATGGAATCATCACTTCCTCGCTCAAGTACTGTGTTTTCATTGACCAAACTTCGCGCCCCCTCTGTTCGCAGGGGCCGCAGTCGTTGCATTGGCGACCATTGGCATGATGGCCGCAGTGGCATGGCTTTCGAATACCCGGCACAACGGGCTTGCGGCACATTTTCAGTCGTCCACCGGCAGCACCGTTTTTCGACAATTTTCGATCGATGAAGATCCCTGCACGATTCTGGTACTGGATCCGCGAACCTATCCGTGGTTTGGTTCAGCAAGCCAGAATCATGTGATTCAGCCCGGACATTTTCGCGACACGGACGATGTACTCGCACTGCTCAGGAATCTGGACATCCGATACGTCATCACGCGCACGCGTCCCGAGTACACGGTCTTTCCCTATGAAAAGGCCTGGGAGAGAATGGGGCAGGTCCCGGGGCTGACCCTCATCGATCAAGGACGCAATCTACGCGTCTATTCCTGGCGCGGGGGTCGCCCGCAATCCGATACTTTGTAAGGGGCCATGTCGTCCTTCGTTCCCTGCTGACTCCGCAGTGGCGTAAACGGTTTTCGTACTTCTTGTGAGCAGATGATGGTTTAATCGTTTGCAGCGCAGCGCACCATTTCGACCGCGTACACGGCGAAGCTGCGTGCCCCGAGGTGCCAGAGCCATGGCGGCAGGATGCGACTCGACACACAGAGTTCAACACAGGCTTGAATGTGCTGGATGTCGTGCTGGACGACCGCAGGATTGAGGCCCGAGAAAAAATTGCCGGACTGAAGACACTGGAACATCAGTTTCGGCAACTCTGCAGACAGCGTCTTCGCAAGTTCCTGAACAGTGTCCGATGAGACCAGATCCGTGATCAACAAAACTCGCCCGCCAGGCGCGGTCAGACTGAGCAGTCTGAGCAGATGACCGCGACGAACGGCCTGCATCAGGGGTAGATAGTCCGACGACTCTGGCGGCGCAATTTGCGACGCTGAATCGAGAAGCTGACTCAACAGACATGCCGATACCACAACGTCCGAAACCGGAAGACGCTCGGGCATCTCTGCAGATTCCACGGCGGCCAGTACCGCAGCTCGTTGCGCCGGATCGAGACTAACGAATGCCGCCACCGACATGAGCGGTGCCGCGATATCGATGGGTGCGAATATCCGAATTTGTGAAGTGACATCTGCGGGAAGTCGCGACACGGCACATGCGACCGCAACCGCATCGATGTCGATGAGACGAATTTCACTGAACGCAACAGCCAGCGTCGTCAGGTCGATGTCCTGACAGTTTCCGGCACCGATCACAGTCATGGTCGGCCATTCGTCCGATTGAGCGCTGGTCGAACGCCGTACAGAAGTTGCCGCCGCAGCGTCCAGGATCAGTCGCATGACATGTTGACGATGAGACGCAAAGCTCGGCTGGTCCTGCGTCTCGCGGTTACGAGCGATCTGTCGTCCGGTGAGATCGGCCACGATTCAGTTTGTCAGGATGGGTGCCATCGGTGGCAATGTCGTGGGATCGCCTGTCAGCTTAAAGGGCCTGCGTGAAATTTCCTTGCCCGCACTTTTCAGAATCATCCAGTAGTCACCCGGAATCATTTTATTGCCGGTTTGATACACGAAGTTGGCCCAGAGCGCATCGCGTGTGACGTACTGCCCCGAATTGTCAATCAGTCTGTCTTCGGAATCGACGATAGCAACTTCTACCCAGAGATCTTCATGCGGCGGATTCACGTTGCATTGCGCGACGATGGTGTCGCCGTAACCGTACTCGGTCAGACGATTTGCGAGCTGGCCGCCCACAAGCAGACTGCCGATATCGAAGGAAAAGAATTTGTCTTTTTCGCGTAGTGGTCGGGAGTTGTTAATCATTGTGAGGGCAACTTCGCGATCAAGTGTCTTGAGTGGCATCAGGCCTGTGTGTGTGCGGACACCGTAAAGATCAAAACGATAATCGGCCTCAGCAGCGCCGACAGCCACGAGTGTCGCGAGAGCTAACCAGACCATCGAAACTGGAATTGCAGTTGGTCGCATTTCGACTGCACGGGCGATGGCAAATCGCGGCAACCCCAGTAGCGAAGTTGGCAGACGCAGACGATGCACAAAACGCCTAATGCCGACGATATCTCGTTCTGTCAGGAATGCCAAGTAGCAGCTGATGCAGATCAGGGGGAAAATCCACAAACCTAACGAAAGCGATGTCATAAAGTGAAACATCAAGCCAATACCCAGCACGAAGTAGCGTCCGATGGGTCTCCATGCGAGGAACGGGAATGAGATTTCCCACACCACGGTAATGTATCCGCTGATGAGCAGCAACGGCGTCGAAGTGGCCATGAATTCGCCGACTGGATTTGCGTAGTTCCAGTTACTCAGCATCCAGTAGCGCATCTGTTCTCCACTGAAGAAAGCTTGCGTCTGAATTTTTGTGATCGCCGCCCCAAAGTATACGAAGCAAAATAAAATTTGAATTAAGCGGGCGGGCCAGACTGGAACTCGCGGTGGGATTGCCGAAGCCGCTCGACCGTCCTTCCAGCGTTTCAGCACGGCGTCGATAGACCAGACTTGGTGGCATTCGGAAACCGCGAGAATGAGCAGGACGTGAGTCGCGATCACGGAATACTTCGTCATCGTGCTGACGGCGTCGAGTAAATTGAAATACGTGTATAGCGGGGCGCCGATCAAAAATGCAAGGCGTGTCTGAAAGCCAAATACGCCACAGAGCAGTGCAAAGATCATGATTCCGTACAACGCAACGGCAAACGACGGCGACAAAACCGGAAGTGGAGTGCCCTGTCCGAAGAGTTCGAACAACTGCGTCGGTGCACCGTCTGTCGAAAATAGTTCGCGGACACGCCCGAATCGCCGAATCATAGGCACCAGAGCGATCGCAGGGAGAAACATGCGAACCAGAGCAATTCCGTACGGCGCCTGTTCGGCAAAGAAGAAGTCCCGAACGCCGCCAAAGAACGAGGAACGTTTTGTCTGTCTTGAATTCATTGTGATGACTCCATTGATTCTCGGGAACGTGGCCCCGATCGTCGCTTTTTCCAAAGGCACCCACTGCCTACATGTTGTGAACTTAGGGATTGAATCAGAGGCTGGACCAAGCCAAACGCCGTTCCGCCCAGTCGATTTGACAAGGCACTAGTTAGTGCTCAAACCGTTCGAATCCGAAGTGGCCTGAAACCTGTTTTGGATGTTGTTGGCAGCGGGATCAAAGAAAGTGTTGTAGTACGGTGTGGCTTGACGTGATGCCTGTTGTAACCGGGGATTGTCAGCAATGGTGAGCAGTGCCTGGCGATTGAACCAATCGGGATATGACTCAATGGTAGATCCGTTCGCGGTGCAGATTGTCTTCAGATGGAAGTAAGACAATTTTTCCATGGGCTCATGAAAATTGTAAGCCCACAGATGGGCCGGGACGTTGAACTGTTTCGGCCAGATTTCCTGCACAACATAGACGCGATCTATTTCGGCATGTGAAGTGTGAGAGATCACATGGTTGATATGACGTGCGATGAGATGGCTTGAAACGTCATAGTTGATTCGATCAACGTTTCCGAATGGCGTGAACGCTCCCCAAGGCTCCCGGACTTCGTAGTAGTCGCCATTGGTATTTCCGGCCACGATATGGGTCCGATTGTCGTATGCCTGCCAACCGCAGAACATATCCCACACGACAAAGTAGCTGAGTGTGTTACCGCAGAGGCCGAACTTTAAGGCGTGGGCAGAGGTGCCCCACGTCAGCGACAACAAGTAGCAAGTCACAAACAGGGCTGAAGCCCAGCGTTTAAGCCGCATGGTTCACCATCCTTCCATGGCAGGTGAATTTGGGAGATTCTCGAACGGCAGGCTGAACTATTAGCGATCGGCCCAACAACTGCCGATCAGACTTTGTGCTTTTTTTGAAATTCGGTCAAGACCGAACCGCCCGCAACCGAAAACTCCGCTCCGAATGCAGGATGCCTCGCACTTTGTCCGTTAGGCATGCTTGTTTTTGCACCGGGCATAAAAAAACCTGCTGTTCCAATGGAACAGCAGGCTTTTAAGCGAGGTCGACGGGACTTGAACCCGCGACCTCCAACGTGACAGGCTGGCGCTCTAACCAACTGAGCTACGACCCCTCGCTTTGCCTTGCGGCATCTTCAACGTGCGGAAGGGTACAAGCTATCGCACGTCTTTTCAAGAACACATGCCACTATTTCGGCAGCAACTCAAGCATACCTTGAATAGGAGCCAGAAAAACGGGCTAACAGGCTTCGCCATCCATTTTTTTCGATAGCAAACGAGCTTTGAATGTAAATCGTCACGAACATCCTTGGAAATTGTCGCATTATTAATCCTAGGGGATCAGACGCATTGACCTGTTGGGATTTTGGTAGTCGCTCTGGAACATGGATTATCCTTGCCAGCAGCAGTCGGACACTGAATAAGAATTTTCATTATCAAGATTGTGAAGCACCTGTGTGCTTGCACACTGATTCTCGTCGTTGGTAACCTTTTTTTTTTGAGCAATCGCGTCCACATTTTTTGTCCCTCCGCGCAATTCCCCTTAGTTTTCCCCAACCGCTGTTTCCTTTATTCACCCTTTCGCAAGGATCTGCTCCATGATTGATTTTCATTACGGGCCAGCCCGCCGCAATTGTGAAGGCACATCGCGCCGTGATTTTCTGCGAGTCGGTGGACTTGGGCTAACTGGAATTAGTTTGGCTCAGATGCTGCAAGGGCGGGCAACTGCCGCAACCAGCGGAGTTTCAGGCAGCGATAAATCTGTCATCTGGTTGTGGCTTAGTGGCGGTCCAACGCAAGTCGAGACGTTCGACCCAAAAATGACGGCACCCTCAGAATACCGCAGTGTCACGGGTGAAGTGAAGACCGTCCTTCCGGGGGTTACATTGGGAGGGAATTTCACACGCATTGCACAGGTTGCTGATCGGATGGCATTTGTCCGTTCGTTCGCTCATACGAACAGCGGCCATGCGGGGGGCACGCACTATGTCATGACAGGCTACGACAACCGCTTGGCTGACAACGGCGCGGTTGCCGATCGTCCATTCTTGGGATCCATCGTGTCGCGGGTTCGGGGCACTAACAATCCAAACTCTGGAATCCCAACCTACGTCCGGCTGGGCGGAATCTATGCGGATGGACCGGCATTTTTGGGAACGGCTTATGGTGCTTTCGATCCCGGTGGAGAAGCTCGGCGCAACATGTCGTTGTCGATCGAACAGTCTCGTTTGTCCAATCGTCGTGCGATGTTAGACGGCATTGACAATGTTAAGCGGGAGATTGATCGCAAGGGTTTGATGGTCGGGCTGGATTCCTTTGAAGAACAGGCTTTCAGCCTAATTCTCAGCCGTTCGCAGCAGGCGTTTGATCTCAAGTACGAGGATCCTCGAGTGGTCGATCGTTATGGTAAAGGGCTTGGCGAACAGCTTTTGCAGGCCCGGCGATTGTGTGAAGCGGGCTGTGGTTTTGTGACGCTTTCGCATGGCGGATGGGACATGCACAGCAATATCAAGCAGGAAATGGACAATCGCGGGCCGGAGATCGATCGGGCCGTATCGGCTCTGGTCGAAGACCTCGATCAGCGTGGACTGATGGACAGCGTGCTCCTGGTCATTAGCGGCGAGTTTGGCAGAACACCAAAGATCAATGGTTCGGCTGGACGCGATCACTGGGCTCCGTTAAGTACGCTAGCGCTGGCTGGAGGTGGCTTGAAAATGGGGCAGGTTGTGGGCGAATCGGCTGAGAAAGCTGACGTTCCAAAGACGACTCCCATCACGCCGCAAGACCTCATGGCAACCGTATTTCAGGTGCTGGATCTCGATCGCAGAATTCAATTTACAAATCAGGCTGGCCGCCCGACTTATATGATTGAAACAGGCAAACCGATCTCGGAACTGGTATAGACGTTCCACGCATGGGTTCATGTGAGATAGTTCGTGTTCGCTGGATTCGCAGGAGCTCGGCCATCAATCATGGCAAACGTCTTGGTTTTAGCGAATCCTGCGGCGCTCTACTCGTGCCTCCGCGAGAGATTATCCTCCGCGCGGCAATGAGTGAAACAATTGGTGAGCGGCATGCGTCAGCTTGCCGGTCAAAAAACGACGTACCATTGGGCTCACGCCGCTCCGCTCGCAAGACGCATTGCTGGCCGCGCGGAGATTAGCAGCCGTGAGGGGGATGGCCTCAGGCGCTTTTCTAATTCATGACACGCGGCTACAATTTGCCGCACTATGTCTCAAACAACACACTCAACATCCATGTCCGACGCTGTCGTGACACCTGACTTTCTTAAGCGTCTAGCTGCCATTGTTGGATCTGAACGGTTGCTGAGCTCTGCCGACGAATTGCTCGTGTATGAGTGCGATGGTTACGTTGTTGAAAAAACAACTCCGGACGTGGTTGTGTTTCCGCAATCGGCTGACGAAACCTTAAGGGTTGTTCGTGAATGTGTCGCAGCCGCAGTTCCTTTTGTACCTCGCGGTGCCGGAACCAGTCTGGCAGGTGGGTGCCTCCCGGTGGGTGGCGGCGTGATGATCGCACTCACGCGCATGAGTAAAATATTGGAGATCAATCTTCGAGACAGATACGCAGTCGTAGAACCTGGCGTTGTCAATGTGCGACTGACTCGTGCCCTCGCTGGTACCGGATTTCATTACGCTCCCGATCCTAGCAGCCAAGGAGCCTGTACAATTGGCGGCAATATCGCCACCAATTCAGGCGGACCTCACACTTTGAAATATGGCGTCACAGTCAATCATGTGCTGGGAGTGGAGTTCGTTTCGCCGGCCGGTGAACTCGTGCAGTTTGGTGGCCCGTGCGGACGCGGCAACGACTTTGATTTGACGGGATTGTTTGTCGGAAGTGAGGGCACGTTTGGCGTTGTCACAAAGGTTTGGGTACGAATCACGCGCGACCCGGCAGCACACCGCACAATGCTAGGCATCTTTAACACCGTCGATGATGCGACTCAGGCCATCAGCCGGATCATCGGTGCTGGGATTATTCCCGCGGCACTCGAAATGATGGACCAAGGAATTGTTTCGGCTGTGGAAGCTGCGTTTCAATTTGGCTTTCCCTTGGATGCAGGAGCGGTGCTGCTGATAGAAGTTGATGGTCTCGAGTGTGTCGTGGATGACGAAGCCCGTCTGATCAAAGACCTGTGCATGGAAACAGGTGCCAAAGAGGTTCGTCAGTCGCAGACGGAGCAAGAACGACTGCTGCTCTGGAAATCCCGCAAGCAGGCGTTTGGAGCAATCGGAAGACTCAGCCCCAGCTATTGCACGCAGGATGGCGTTGTGCCACGGACGCAACTGCCGCAGATACTGCAATTCATTATCGAAGTCAGCCAGCGTCACAGTCTCCGAATTGTCAACGTGTTTCACGCAGGGGATGGCAATATTCACCCGATTCTGCTGTTCGATGAACGCGATGCGGATCAGGTGCGACGGGTGCTGTTGGCCAGCGATGAAATTTTGAATCGCTGCATCGATTTGGGCGGCAGTGTGACGGGCGAACATGGAATCGGCGTAGAAAAAATCAGTCTGATGAGTCGCCTGTTCACGGCGACGGATCTGCTGGTGATGACACAGATCCGGGATGTGTTCAACCCGAAACAACTCTGCAGTCCGGGCAAAATGTTACCAACCGCTGGCGGATGCGGTGCAGAGCAGATTGAAAAATCGCATCCCGCTCGCCGCGCAGCAATGTAGCGCTCTGTCACGCACAGAGTGCCGTTTTAAGGAAGCAGCAAGAAATGGCCTCAATGGCTTTGGCTGGTCGCGTGTGCAGTTTCAATTAGCCCTTTAACAATCCGAGATCCACGGCGCGACGGGCACAACCCGCGGCTCCGATGAAACCAGCGTTGCCGCCGAGCTCAGCGTATTCGATGCGAATTTTCGCGGCGAGCGTGGCAAACGTTCTTTTGCGAAATTCCTCACGCACGCGGTGCAAAAATTCGCGACCCACAGCGGTCTCGTTGCGTCCGAACGTCATCGCGCCGCCCAGCAAAACCATGGCCGGATCGATCACGTGTACGGCCGACGTAATTGTGGCCCCAAGATATCGAGCCATTTCCATAATGAGTTCTCCGGAAAGTTGGTCGCCGATTTCAGCCTCTTCCGCAATCAAGAGTGGCGTGAGTTCTGCACCGTCGGCCATCCGATTCCGGACTGACGTGACAGCGTTAGTTTCGAGCGCACCGCGAAAACGTTTCAGGAGAGCCGTGGCGCTCACGTAGGCTTCAGCGGTTCCGTACTGGCCGGAAGTGCAGAGCCGACCATCATCCATTTCTAGAATGACGTGTCCGAGCTCAGAGCCATGCGAATGTTCACCTTCGATAATGTGATCATCCACAATCACACCGCCTCCAAGCCCCGTCCCCAACGTATAAAACAACAGACTACGCACGTTCTTGGCGGAGCCAGCCCAGTATTCGCCATATGCCGCCGCATTGGCATCATTCTGCAAAATCGTCGGCCGTTGCAGCTGGGCAGCAACGCGATCACGAATCGGATAATTTATCCAGCCCGGAAGGTTTGGCGGATCCAGCAACATACCACGAGGAATATCCATTGTGCCGGGAGTTGCCAGACCAATGGCCACGATTTGATGTAGCGTCATCTTTGCAGCAGCAACCGCTTGACGTCCGGCTTCAGCGATCTGCTTAACCCCTGCATCCGGTCCCAGAATCGCAGCGGTGGGTAAACTGCATGCGGAAATCACGGTACCGCTCTCATCGACGACCCCGGCTTTCACGTTCGTGCCGCCAAGATCCAATCCCAGAAAAAAACGTGTCGAAGAAGGGAAGTCTGCCATACGGAATTCTGTTTTCAGTCGCCAAAAACACAAGGGTTCGGGTTGGACAGCGATGTGAAGCTTGCCAGCCGCAGGGACATCGCAAGCTGGAAGCTGACGCCGCGTCAGCCTAAAATTGTCGCAGACACTCACAGACTTGGGAATGCCGTCACCCAAAACTCCCGTTGACTAGATTTCAG
>Ga0209553_1001026_pt1 | contig 14116 bp, 12 predicted proteins | sample LauGreFBDMM110DN_2_FD_188217 | JGI IMG/M metagenome (GOLD analysis project Ga0209553, IMG submission 188217) | Freshwater lake microbial communities from Lake Michigan, USA - Fa13.BD.MM110.DN (SPAdes) (version 2) | ecosystem: Environmental > Aquatic > Freshwater > Lake | place: Lake Michigan...
CACTTGAGGTTGCACTAGGAGAATCAGATTGATCATCATCATGAATAGTGGCGTCACTGACGAACAGGTGGACGCAGTGGTAAATAAAGTGAAGAGCTTTGGGCTGGAGGCAAATATTTCACGCGGCACCGAGCGAACGGTGATCGGTGCTATCGGCGATGAGCGTAAGCTTGAGCCGGAAATGTTTAATAACTTGCCTGGGGTTGAGTACTCCATGCACATCGTCAAGCAGTACAAGATTGTGTCCCGTGAGTCACATAAAACTGACTCAGTGATCAATATTGGTGGTAACCGCGGAACTCATTCAGTTGCATTAGGAGGCAACCGGATTGAAGTGATCGGAGGGCCGTGTTCAGTGGAGACTCAGCAGCAGATGGATTTAGCTGCTCAGCAGGTGGCCGATGCGGGTTGTAGAATGATGCGTGGTGGAGCCTTTAAACCACGTACCAGTCCTTACACCTTCCAAGGAAAGGGGGAGGAGGGTCTTGGAATATTTCGCAAAGCTGCGGATAAATATAACTTACCCATCGTTACTGAACTGATGGATGCACGGATGCTTGATACCTTTCTAGAGCATGATGTGGACGTGATCCAGATCGGCACACGCAGCATGCAAAACTTCGAACTATTGAAAGAGGTAGGCCGAACCAATAAGCCAGTAATACTCAAGCGGGGTATGTGTGCCACTATTTCAGAGTGGTTAATGGCTGCTGAGTACATTGCAGCCGGCGGCAATCACAACATCATTTTCTGTGAACGCGGTATTCGTAGCTTTGAGACTGCATACCGAAATGTTATGGATGTGACTTGTATTCCGGTCCTGAAAAAAGAGACACACCTGCCTGTGATCGTTGATCCTTCACATGCCGGTGGCAAGGCCTGGATGGTGCCGGCTCTTGCGCGTGCGGCGATTGCTGCTGGTGCCGATGGTCTTCTGGTGGAGATGCACCCAAATCCTTGTGATGCTTGGTGTGACGCTGATCAGGCATTGAACCCACAGGAATTTAAAGATCTGATGGGCTCCCTAAGGGGAATAGCGCAAGTCATTGGGCGTAGCATGTAGTGAACAACCTGCCGCTAGTAAAATAGAACCTATTTGAGATGGCAAGCGTTGTGATCAATAAACTGGTGATTATCGGCGTCGGCTTGATTGGTGGCTCATTCGCATTGGCGCTGAGAAAAGCAGGGCTAGTCAAGCACATCGTTGGTATTGGCCGCAGTCGTGAGAATCTGCGCCGAGCATGTGAGATGGGGGTGATAGACGAAATCACCGATGATCTTGCATTAGCATTGAAGGGTGCTGACTTGGTATTTCTTGCTATGCCGGTGGGGCAGACTGGTAAAGTCATGGCACAGATTTCACCTCACCTTGAAGTTAGAACAGTCGTCACAGATGCTGGCAGCACCAAGCAGGATGTGATCTTGGCTGCACGTTCCTTTATGCCTGGAATGCTCAAGAACTTTGTTCCCGGTCATCCGATTGCCGGCGCTGAACTGAGCGGGGTTGCTGCAGCAAGCGCAGACTTGTTTTGCAATAAGAGCCTGGTGCTGACACCGCTAAATGAGAGCAGCGACGAGGCGGTAACTCGGGTGACTGAATTGTGGCAGGGTTGTGGTGCCCATGTGTCATTGATGCAAGCAGAGCAGCATGATACTGTCCTTGCGGCAATGAGCCACCTGCCTCATGTTTTGGCATTCACACTGATGAATTATATCTGCGCCAGTGCCGGCGACAAGCCGGAAGAGTTGTTACATTTTGCAGGAAGTGGTTTTCGAGATTTTACCCGTATCGCCGGAAGTTCTCCAGAGATGTGGAGAGACATCTGCCTTGCTAACCGAGAAGCACTTCTCAAGCACATCGACGGATACCAGAATGAGTTGACTGAACTTCGCGAGATGTTGGCTCGGAACGACAGTCAGAGACTTGAAAGTATTTTTACCGATGCTCGTGATGCGCGGAAGCAGTGGTTGCATGGTAAGTCTTGATTTGCAGAATATGGCAGGCATGGAAGTGCATGCCTGATGATCCTTGAAATCAATCACCTCTAGTGAGAATCCTCTCTTTAAGCAGCTCATCAAGCTGTCGGAGTCTGCTGTACAGCGCAGAGAAAGCGGATTAACGTTGTTAGATGGAATGCATCTAATTACAGCGTATCAGGCTTCACTAGGATCACCTCAAAGATTGGTCATTGGTGAGTCTGCACTTCAGAATGAAGAGGTAAAGTGTTTGTTGGCGAAACTGGAGAGAGAGCAGTCAGTGCCAGTGGTGGTAATGAGTGATTCTTTATTTCGTGCTGTCTCCCCAGTCAGGACCCCCATCGGCATTATCGCTTTGATTTCCATTCCGTTGATGGATACTATTCCCGTATACCAGGGAGAGAGTTTTATCGTACTCCTAGAGATGATACAAGACCCTGGAAATCTTGGCTCGATCCTACGTTCTGCCGCTGCTGCCGGTGCAAGCGACATCTATCTATCCACTGGCTGCGCAGATGCGTGGTCACCTAAGACATTGCGCGCATCGATGGGAGCGCATTTCCAATTGCGGATTCATGAGCAATCGGATCTGATAAAGGTATCGCGAGAATTCAACGGTAAGGTGATTGCCATGACGCTTCATGCGAAGACGCATCTTTACCAGGCCCAGTTGACCGGACCGGTGGCATTCCTGTTCGGCAATGAGGGGGCAGGTCTATCGAATGAAGTGCTTCAATCATCCGGTGATCAGATGAGTATTCACATGCCAGGTGGAACAGAGTCCTTGAATGTTGCGGCTGCTGCTGCAGTGTGTTTTTTTGAGCGTGTGCGACAGAGCGCAGACGCCACAAAATAAACAAAGTTACTGCATAAATCATTTGGTCGCATATCTTTCGGCCTGTCATAGTGCATCAGCACGAAGATCTTCTGGATTAGCTTAATTTCGTCACAAACATCACTGGTCGAATTGCTCTGTGGTGGAGGGGATGATGATTCGCGCATGTTCAGATAAGGCAAAAGCCTGGCTATTGAAATCTTGAAGGCCATAACAATATTAACCATGTCGGCGGGTTAGTCCGATTAATGTAAATTGATTGTAATTAGGAGAAAAAAATGATTAATGTTACTCGTTTAGACCCATTCCAGACTCCTGGTCTAGATCCGTTTGGTGGCGTATTGCGGGGGCTCTTTCGCCCAGTGAGATTGGAAAATAAGAAGGAATCCTTAATCAAGATAGATGTCAGAGAAGATGACAAATCGTATACCGTGTACGCAGAAATTCCGGGCGTAAAGAAGGATGATCTTCATGTGTCTATAGAAGGAAACCAGGTGTCCATCAATGCAGAGACCAGGCAAGGAAAAGAAGTAAAGGAAGGGGGGAGGGTGCTGCATTCGGAGCGATACTATGGAAAGGCTTTGCGTAGCTTCTCACTTGGTAGTGAAGTCGATGAGAGTGCGTCAAGTGCCAAGTATTCCGATGGAATTCTGGAGTTGACTCTTCCAAAGAAGGCAGTCTCTTCTGCTAGAAAACTCGTAATCAATTAATCACTACCATGATATCTGACCAACTACCCCAGTTATCTGGGGTAGTTTTTATGGTGGGTCTGATTAGATTCTCTAGCTTTTAATGGATTTGAGTCTATAGTTGAAATCAGATGATCTATTACTCGTTCTTGGTTGGTCAAGAATTTTTGAAGAAAACGTATTTTCTCAATTGCGCAGCTTGTTTTTGGCGAGGTACTGATCTTTCTGGAAACTCATAACATCCGAAATCTTGTTATGAATAAAGTAGATCATCCGCTCTGATATTAAGTCACTCTCGATCAAGTAGGAAATTAAGATAATGGCTCTAACACTCACCTCTAAATCCTTTCTCCATAATACTGAGATTCCCCCTAACTACACCTGTGATGGCAAGGATATTTCTCCAGATCTTTCCTGGACAAAGGTACCGGATGGAACAAGAAGCTTAGTATTGGTTGTTGATGATCCAGATGCACCCGATCCAGCCGAACCTAAAATGACTTGGGTCCATTGGATACTTTACAACATACCACCTGACACCAACGGTTTGTCAGAGGGTGTTCAGACGAATGAATTTCGACCGGGGACATTGCAGGGAATCAATGACTGGCAACGCACCGGATATGGCGGTCCGTGCCCGCCGATCGGAAATCACCGCTATTTCCACAAGCTCTATGCCTTAGATACTTTACTCCCGGATCTGAGACACCCAACTAAAGTAATTCTAGAAAAAGCGATGGAGGGTCACATTATTGTTCATGCGGAATTGATTGGTCTCTATCAGAGGCATTCTTAATTAATCGATTAATTTTACAAATAGGAAAGTGTGCCCGTCAGTAAAGTTTGTATTCAAGGCGGTATTGTCAGGGGGTGTGGTGGCGGTCTAAACCCGGAACTGCATTCGGTTTCCTTTGGAGATAATCACAGGCCGTGACTTGGTTGAAATGAAATGCGCCGCCGTCATTATTTAAATTATATTTTGAGGAGCAAGCATGCAGAGCCCATTGCAAATTACGATTCGTGATATTGAACACACCGATACCCTCGAAAAACATATTCGCGACATGGCGGGGAAACTCGATGAGTTCTTTGAACATATCATTTCCTGCCGGGTGGTAGTTGAGGTTCCGCACAAGCACCATCATCAAGGAAAACAATTTACTGTGCGTATCGATATTGGCGTACCAGGAAATGAGATTGTCGTTAACCATAACCATGATGAAGATGTCTATGTAGCCATGCGAGATGCCTTTGATGCCGCTAAGCGACAGCTTGAGGATTATGCCCGCAAGATTCGTGGCGACACCAAGGTTCATGAGTCAAGAATCTAAATAAGCGGCTGAGTGGGATAATAGGAAGGCAGGTTCATTGTAATTTCATCTCTACTGTGGTTGGGGAAAGCTGGGAACACGCGAGATTTCAGTTACCAAGATCTATCGGAACAGAGCAGTCGTTTCGCGAATGTATTGGAGGGACTTGGGGTGCGATCGGGGGAGCGGATATTCGTACAGGCCGGTCGGATTCCTGAGCTTTATATCTCGGTATTAGGAGGACTCAAGAAATGGTGCGTTGTGAGCCCGCTCTTTTCTGCATTCGGACCGGAGCCGATCCATACACGTATCACTCTTGGTGTGGGAAGTGTTCTGGTCACAACATCCAGTCTCTATCAGAAAAAGATTGCTGACCTGAGATCGCGTTTGCCACATCTTCGCCATGTGCTGCTGGTGAATGATGATCCTAATACTGAATTGAGTAGCATACCGGATACGATTGACCTTGCTAGACTGATGAATGAGGCGAGTACAGAATTCGTTATCGGTCCGACAGCAGTGAATGATCCGGCACTGTTGCACTTCACGAGTGGCACTACCGGAAAACCGAAGGGGGCGTTGCACGTTTACGGTGCAGTCATCGCTCATCATGTAACCGGAAAGCTCGCACTCGATTTCTATGATGATGATGTGTTCTGGTGTACGGCCGATCCGGGATCAGGCGGATATCGACTCGTTTGATTTCCTTAATTTCATTATCCGGCTACACGAAACTTTTAGAATCGATATTCCGGAGAAGGATTATTCTGAGCTTCTTACCCTGAACAGCGCGATTGATTATCTGGCGAGACGGTGCACCGAGAACGACTAACCAGAGACGAGGTGATGGCACCTCGATTTACTTGGTCTCACCCAGATCAAAATGTCTCATGTAGTGACAGGTATATCCGCCGCGATTCTTAACCAGATACTTCTGGTGATACTCCTCGGCGCGGAAGAACTCCTTGAACGGTACCAACTCAGTAACGATTTTCCCCTTCCACTCACCCGATGCATCTACCGCCTTGATGACTTCAGCGGCAACGCGTTTTTGTTCTTCATCGGCGTAAAAAATAGCTGATCGGTACTGAGTGCCAATATCATTCCCCTGCTGGTTTCGAGTGGTTGGGTTGTGCATTCGGAAGAATTCGAATAGCAGGTGCCGGTAGCTGAGACGTTGCGGATCGAATACCACCTTCAATGATTCCGCATGACCCGTCTTGCCGGTACTGACTTGCTCGTAACGCGCATTCGGCGTGTGTCCGCCGGTGTAACCGACCTCGGTCTGATGAACCCCAGGAATCTCCCGGACCAGTTCCTCCATCCCCCAGAAGCAGCCCCCGGATAGGTAGGCGGTGTGTTGTTTAGTCTGATCGGTCATTTTAGTAGCGGCTCCGATGGGTAGGCTGAATGCCATGACGACAAGCAATGCGGCAGAGAGGGTAATAATTTTACCGGATATTGTCATGATGATGAATTCGTGGGGTGAAAGTCATTTAGAAGCTTAGAAGCTTAGAAGCTTAGAAGAGCCCCGAGTGACTATCTTTTGATAATGTTCAACTACAATCAAAATATCGTGTTTTGACTGATAACACAACCATTCTCTGAGTCCGTCCGGGAGGGGTATCAATGAAGGATCTAGTGATTTGGTTCGATCAGCTGCGTATGACCGATGTCAGCACTGTCGGTGGCAAGAATGCCTCTCTCGGGGAGATGATCAGTCAACTGGTAGATTCCGGCGTGAGAGTTCCCAGTGGTTTTGCTACGACCGCGGATGCCTACCGCGATTTTCTGGATCAAGGGGGGCTTGCACTACGTATTGAAGAGACACTTTCAAGTCTAGACATCAATGATGTCTCAAGACTAGCTGATACAGGATCACAGATTCGGGACTGGATTCTCGCGACCCCCTTACCGCCAAGACTGGAGAGGGAGATCGAGTCGGCTTATGAGAGGTTGATTCTGCAATCGTCAGGAGCCATCTCTGTTGCGGTACGTTCATCAGCCACTGCTGAGGACTTGACCGATGCATCGTTCGCTGGTCAGCAGGAGACTTTCCTCAATATTCATGGGATCGATAATCTTCTGATAGCGGTCAAGAGGGTATATGCATCTCTCTACAATGACCGTGCCATCTCCTACCGTGTACATCATGGATTCGACCATACCGAAGTGGCGCTCTCTGTTGGGGTGCAGAGGATGGTCCGAAGTGATACCGGTTCATCTGGGGTGATGTTCACGCTTGATACAGAGTCCGGTTTTGATCGGGTGGTCTTCATCACATCCTCATATGGTCTGGGTGAGACCGTGGTCAAGGGTGCTGTGAATCCGGATGAGTTCTACGTATACAAGACGGCTTTGCTGCAGGGTAGGCCCGCAATATTACGGCGCAATCTCGGTTCCAAGCTTATCAAGATGGAACTCTCCAGCGGCAATGAGGTTGATCAGTCAGTGACCACGGTTGAGGTGGATGATTCCGACCGATTGCGTTTCTCGATCAATGATCAAGAGGTGGAAGAGCTTGCCCGGCATGCCCTTGCAATTGAGCGGCATTATCAACAACCGATGGATATCGAGTGGGGCAGAGATGGGGTCGATGGCAAGATATATATTTTGCAAGCACGACCTGAAACAGTTCAGGCCCATGCCGCGTTGGAGGTACTGCATCGTTATCGACTGAAGAGTCGATCGGAAGTTCTGACGGTTGGGCGTGCCATCGGTCAGAAGATCGGTTCCGGACCGGTTCGTCTGGTCCTCAACGCGAGTGAGATGTCACAGGTTCAGGAGGGCGATGTGTTGGTGACCGACATGACCGACCCTGACTGGGAGCCGGTGATGAAGAGGTCTTCTGCAATTGTCACCAACCGGGGCGGGAGGACTTGCCATGCTGCCATTGTTGCACGTGAGTTGGGCATCCCGGCAGTGGTTGGGTGTGGTGATGCGACTACTGTACTGTCTGATGGGCAGATGGTCACCGTGTCCTGCTCTGAGGGGGATGCCGGTAATGTGTATCGCGGACTGCTAGAGATCGAGGTGATGGACCTTGTCTTAGAAGGTTTGCACAAGCCGCCAGTAAAGATTGCTTTGAATGTTGGCAATCCGGATCTGGCATTCTCTTTTCAGAGACTACCAAATGACGGTGTGGGTCTCGCACGACTAGAATTCATTATCGCCCGGATGATTGGAATCCACCCAAGGGCGATTCTTGATTACCCCAATCTTTCATCAGACCTGAAGAGCATAATCGAGAAGCAGAGTACAGGATACCCGAGCCCGGTGGATTTCTATGTTGAAAAAATCACCGAGGGGGTTGCCACATTGGGGGCTGCATTCTTCCCCAAACCGGTAATTGTTCGTCTGTCAGATTTCAAATCAAATGAGTACTCGAGTCTCATCGGAGGGGAGGGGTATGAGCCTAAGGAAGAGAATCCGATGCTCGGTTTCCGTGGCGCTTCGCGCTACCTTTCAGATCATTTCCGTGACTGTTTTGAGATGGAATGCCGAGCACTCAAAAAAGCTCGAGATGAGATAGGTCTGACCAATATAGAGCTCATGATTCCATTTGTGAGGACCGTGGCAGAAGCCAAAGGGGTGGTGGAGTTGCTGGCAGCCAATGGACTACGAAGGGGCGAGAGTGGACTGCGTGTAATCATGATGTGTGAAATCCCGTCCAATGCCTTGCTGGCAGATCAATTCCTAGAGTACTTTGATGGATTCTCTATTGGTTCCAATGATCTGACCCAACTGACTCTTGGAATAGACCGTGATTCCAACCTGGTCGCATCATCCTTCGATGAACGTGATCCAGCTGTGAAAGCGTTACTCCATATGGCGATCCAGGCATGTCATAGGGAGGGTAAATATATCGGTATCTGTGGGCAAGGGCCGTCGGACCACCCTGATCTTGCGAAGTGGTTAATGGGGGAGGGAATTGATACCCTCTCACTCAACCCAGATAGTGTGATCGATACCTGGTTGTATCTGACGGATCAGTCAGAGAGGGCGGTTTGACCTCCTCATGGGGAGCTATTCGAGTATTGAGTCATGCTTTTGTGCTACGATTCTAGGAGTTATATCCTGATCTAGAATTTCAATTTCAAGCTGCGGTCGTTGATTGCTGAGATTTTGAGTGAGACTGCAGCCAGGTAGGATGTCAGCCAGTTAGGTGTTTCAATCGTCCCCACTTGATCCGGTTTGTAGAGATGAGAATACGGAACATGAACACCCCCCACCATTTTTCTGTAATGCGCGCGCTGTTGTGCCTTGTGGCTGTGGCAATACTCTCCGGTTGCGTATCTCCGATGGCGCTTAACCGGGCGGTCATTACCTATGACGAGGCAGTCACCGATGCCGGGTCTCAACAGCTACTCATTAATATCGTCCGAGCTTCTCGTAATCAGCCCATCCATTTCACCGCTGTCTCGAGTATTGCAGCAACCTTCAACTTTCATTTAAATGCGGGCGCAAATTCGGCCCTTGGGGGTCTCGCCGGCGCGGTCATGATGCCGGTATTCGGAGGAAGTATTTCTGAAAACCCCACCATCAGTATCGTCCCGATCGAGGGCGAGGAATTCACCAAGAGGCTCTTGACGCCATTCCCACAAAGTAAGCTAACACTGCTACTCCGTCAGAGATACGATATCGATCTCTTGTTGAGGATGATGGCTCAGGAGGTGCGCCTTCAGCAATCTTCTCAGTGGGTCACTTACCGTAACAATCCTCGGGACAGGCCGGGTTATGAGATGTACCGACGGGTGGTTTTACACCTATCATCCATTCAGGATAAGAGCCAACTCTACGCCGAGCCACTGCCTTTGGTCCGCACCTGGACCATCCCCGCCAGTTCGGTTGCAGCGGAAGGATTCCAGGCATTACAGAAAGAGTTTGATGTAGCCTATAACAGGCGGGACAATACATACACTCTCCGAAAACAGGTATCAGGACCGGTCATCATCACTAACTATGACCCCAGCACCCTCTCCTCTGAAGAACGGACCCAGCTGAATGACCGTGCGGCGGAATGGAGTACCAGTGATCTTGCATTCGATATCCGGGCAGGGCATCCAGGTGGAGAGTGGCCCATGAGTGGAGTCTTTCGGCTCAGGAGCTTCCACTCGATTCTGAGTTTCCTCGGGAAAACGCTCGGCGATGAGCCGGGCTATCACGTCGAAAAAGATCCACGAACATTAATCTCTTCTAATCATGAAAATCCTGAAGTTACGATCGGACTGACCGTGTCGGACTCACCCATCCCAAAGGCAGACCTCACGATACGTGCGAATGGACGGTATTATGCGGTCGATACGACGGGCCCGCTCGCCCGTTGGAACCGAGAGGCATTCCAGTTGCTGCATCTCTTGTTTCAAATGACGATCACTGAAATGCCTCGCAATATTGCACCGGGCATTACCATCGCCAAGTAGTCGGCCTCATCTCGGGTGACTTGAGATCTGTCGTGATGGATATCACTGTCAAATTGGATCTGACTCGGTAATTGGTATACCCATCTCCCAGTGTCTAATATATTTGAATTTGGGATCCTCTCTGTATAACCCAACCACATTAAAAAATGTCGATATCAATCCTAACCCCCTCTGAGCTGCGTTTTACCATCGATCCTGATTCGCTTGGATTTACTGATACAGCGGAATTATTAAAGCATCCTCTTCCATGGATCGGTCAGGAGCGCGCTGAGGCATCTGTCCGGTTCGGTCTTGGGATGGATCAGCCAGACTACAACCTATTCGTTCTGGGTGAGGTCGGTAGTGGCCGTTCTTCGCTACTACGGCAGGCGATGGAGGCAGCTGCCGCAAGCAGGCCCGTACCCACAGATCTATGCTATCTCCACAACTTCGATTCTCCGGAGAGGCCGATCGCTCTACGTCTGTCTGCTGGTCAGGGACGTCAGTTGAGAGAGCATATGGCCCTCATGACACGGTCCCTTCTGACGGAGATACCACAACTCCTGAGTGGGCAAGAATTTAAGATTGAGACCGAACATCTTGAAAGGGCTCATAAGGCGGGAGAGGCTAAGTCCTACGATGATCTGACTAACTTCGCAGAGTCTCGCCACTTCACGATACGCAGAGAGGATGAGCAGATAGTCTTCACGATGCTGGATGAGAAGGGGGGCATTCTCACCGAGGATGCGGTGATGATCCTTCCAAAGGAGCGACGGATTGAGATCGAGCATTCTGAGCAGGAGTTGCAGACTGAGATTACTCGTTATTTCGACAGTGCACGTTCACTGAATCGGATCATGAATGAGGGATTGGAAGTGCTCCAGAATCGAGTGGTGAGACCGCTTCTGGAGCGCTCGTTACAAGAAGTTCATTCTGAATTTCAAGGGCAGACCGAGGACCTAACTAAGCTCGATGAGTATCTGGACCGGGTGATGCGTGACCTTCTCAGCAGTCTTAATCTATTCAAGATATCAGACTCTGATGAGGGGGGCCTCGAGGGGGAGCGTGATCGGATGATGTCACGATACCGAGTCAATCTGGTAGTGGACAACTCTGGTCTGACGGGTGCGCCGGTAATCATCGATGATAACCCCTTATTCAGGTCACTCTTTGGCAGTATCGAGTACCGTTCTGAGAACGATATGCTGGTGACTGACTTTACCCGCATCCGTGCCGGTAGTCTGCTCAAGGCTCATGGTGGTTTTCTCATGCTACACCTGAGAGACCTGTTGGCTGATCCGCTGGTCTGGGAGAAGCTTCGTCGTTTGCTGAGGAGTGGCAGACTTCAGATCGAGGAGCCGGGTACAACTTTCAGTTCTGTTGCTGCAGTCTCTCTCGTGCCCGAGTCGGTCGGTATCGAGGTCAAGATTATTCTGATCGGATCACGTCAACAGTACTACGATCTACAGGAATCAGACCCAGAGTTTGGTCGTCGGTTCAGGGTCAAGGTGGACTTTGCAGAGAGCTTCACCGCCACTGATGAGACCCGTCACGACTCATCCATCTTTGTTGCCCATATCTGTCGAGATCGTGGCCTGACACACTTTTCTGCCGGTGCGGTTGCACGCCTGTTGGAGGACTCTCACCGACAGGTGGATGATCAGTCTCGACAGAGTGCGATCTTCGCACGGGCCGAGGCGTTGGTGATGGAAAGTGCTGCACTATGCCAATCACGAGCCGGCAGTCGGGTCGAGTTGATCGATGTCGAATCGGCATTGAGTGCCCATACCATGCGTCATGACTACCCGGAACAACGTCTGCAAGAGTCTATTGCTGAGGGTGAGATACTGATCAGCCTAGGCGGTGAGAGGGTCGGCCAGTTGAATAGCTTGACCCAGGTGGATCTGGGGGATTACCGTTTTGGAGTGCCGGTACGGGTGACAGCCCGCACCTTTGCAGGTGAGGATGGTCTGGTCAATATCGCTCGAGAGGTGGAGATGTCTGGCCCGATACATGATAAGGGGGTCTTCATTCTGCAGAACTACCTGTCCGCTCTATTTGCTCATGTGGCACCGCTCGCGTTCAATGCTTCGATCGTGTTTGAGCAGGAGTATCACGGTATGGAGGGAGACTCTGCATCCTGTTCTGAGCTTTATGTTCTGCTTTCATCCCTGTCAGAACTATCACTGAAGCAGGGTATCGCTGTCACAGGTGCAGTCAATCAACACGGAGAAATACTGCCGGTGGGTGGGGTTAACGAGAAGATAGAGGGATACTTCCGGATCTGCGAGACTGCCGGATTGGATGGGAGTCAGGGTGTGCTCATCCCGAAACGCAACCGTCGGCACCTGATGCTGGAACGTAGCGTGATCGATGCCGTGGAGAGGGGTCTATTCCACATCTATGCTGCCGATCATGTGAGCGAGGGGATGCAACTACTCACCGGATTTCCGGCTGGGGTTATAGATGAGTCGGGTAACTTTCCACAGGACAGCGTTCTGGGGCGGGCTCAGCAGACACTACAGCATTACCGGCATGCCTGTCAGGAGTCACAACACCCCAAGACATGATGTAACCCGATATGGTTATGAGGGGATGAGACCGGTCTGTGGATGAATATCACCCTGCTAAGCATTTCGACTGACTCCTTGTGATTGTCATCCTGGGGTTGATCAGGATAGAACATTAAGGGGGTATAATTCATCAGCAAAATTAAGCTCATCCGGTCTGACTCTTGACCTCCAGATCCCAGATAGATCACACACTCTTTCATACTGACACTCATACACTATGGCTCAATACGTCTTCACCATGAACCGCGTGGGAAAGGTTGTTCCCCCTAAGCGGCAGATCATTAAGAATATTTCTCTCAGTTTCTTTCCCGGTGCCAAGATAGGTCTGCTCGGTCTGAATGGTTCAGGAAAGTCCACAGTCCTCAGAATCATGGCCGGGGTCGATAAGGATTTTGAGGGAGAGGCACTTCCGATGCCTAATCTCAAGATCGGCTATTTGCCACAGGAGCCTCAACTCGATCCGGATCAGACCGTACGTGAGGCCGTTCAGGATGGACTGGGTGAGGTATCTAGCGCTCAGGAAAAGTTAGACGCGGTCTATGCTGCTTATGCTGAGCCGGATGCGGATTTCGATGCGCTCGCGGCTGAACAGTCTCGCCTAGAAGCACTCCTTGCGGCTGGCAGTGGGGCAGGCGATCAGCAGTTAGAGATCGCTGCCGATGCGTTGAGGCTACCGCCATGGGATGGTGTGATCAAGAACCTTTCTGGTGGTGAGAAGAGGCGTGTCGCGCTGTGTAAGTTACTGCTATCCAGGCCCGATATGCTACTTCTGGATGAGCCGACTAACCACCTCGATGCAGAGTCGGTTGAGTGGTTGGAGCAGTTCCTCGTTAGGTTCCCAGGAACCGTCGTTGCGGTCACTCATGACCGATACTTCTTAGACAATGCGGCAGAGTGGATACTCGAACTGGACCGTGGTCACGGAATTCCGTGGAAGGGTAATTACTCAAGTTGGCTGGAGCAGAAGGAGGCCAGATTAAAGCAAGAAGAGTCGAGCGAGTCTGCACGACAGAAGGCACTTCACAAGGAGTTGGAGTGGGTCCGTCAGAATCCAAAGGGCCGTCAGGCAAAGTCCAAGGCTCGTATCGCCCGGTTCGAAGAGCTCAACTCGCAGGAGTACCAAAAGCGTAACGAGACTCAAGAGATCTTCATCCCTGTGGCGGATCGACTCGGTAATGAGGTCATCGAATTCAATAATGTCTCAAAGGCCTATGGAGACCGTTTGCTGATCGATAACCTCAGCTTCAAGGTTCCACCGGGTGCGATCGTTGGCATCATCGGCCCTAACGGTGCTGGTAAGTCCACGCTATTTAAGCTGATCACCGGCAAG
>Ga0209553_1001028_pt1 | contig 14097 bp, 5 predicted proteins | sample LauGreFBDMM110DN_2_FD_188217 | JGI IMG/M metagenome (GOLD analysis project Ga0209553, IMG submission 188217) | Freshwater lake microbial communities from Lake Michigan, USA - Fa13.BD.MM110.DN (SPAdes) (version 2) | ecosystem: Environmental > Aquatic > Freshwater > Lake | place: Lake Michigan, USA...
GACAACAAGCGTGCTGCAGCGAACAGGTCGGGCACCGCAACGGCAGAGTCGAACCTTGTTGCAACAAAAGACGCCCCAAGATCCTTGCTCTAATGACGAAACCGAGGGCACAATCCCTCAAGGAACTGATGGGCTCCGCGTGACCTAAACCCTTGCCACCATACCGGCAGAGCCATTCGTCGCTGGAACCTGATAACGTCTCAAGATTCTCGCGTAACGACAAATCCACAAAAACGATTCGCGACAGATCCGCAGGGGCGGTATGTTGATTGGTTCTGCGGGTCTGTTAGATTTCGGTCTGCTGATACGCTTCATCCGCGTCCCGAAGTTTTACGAGATAGCTCATGACCATTAAAGTTCGCTGCAAAGCCTGCGAAACCGTTCTGAATGTGTCCGATCAGGCCGCAGGAAAAGTCGTTAAGTGCAAGCAGTGCGGAGAACGTGTCCGCGTGCCGGTGCCCAAAGGTGATCGTGCTGCTAGCAAGGCGCGCCCGTCCGAAGCGGAACAAGCCGAGAGCAATTCTGGCGACGCGCTTGAAAGTCTTGACCTGCGAAGCATGGAAGACACCAAACGCAAAGTGTGTCCAGGATGTGCAAAACCTGTCGATTTCGATGCAGTTGAATGTCCGAAGTGTGGTGTTACGATCGCCACCGGTGCGTTGAGCGAGCGGCAGCGGATCAGGTACGAACGCAAGGGACCACCACCGGAAGAATTTTACAAAGCTATCTGGAGCAACGGCTGGAAGTTTCTGAAGAAGCATTGGGGCTATGGTGTTCGCACGGCGATGATCTGGTCAATGACTTTGTCCATGTCGTTGACGTGTCTCTATTCATTAAACTATTACGTCAAAGCCCGGACTGCCGAACTTCAGGACAGTGCAAAAGCTGACATTACCAACATCTCGATCAGCGGTAACGTACTGAAAGTGATTGTCCCGAAAGAAAAGGGATCCAAAGTCGTTTATGACAGAACCTACTACACTGCAGCCGGGAGCACCATCGTCCTGCATGCGCCGCACGTGCAACCGTGGTTGGAGCCGCCGTCGGCGTTTTGGATTTTTCTGACGGTGGTGTTCCAGTTGGGTTTTGGAGGCTGGGCTTGGACGCTGGCGATCACGATTACAAAACTGACAATGGCTGGCGAAAAACGCATCAAGCGATTCCCCGTGGACTTCTTCGGCAATCTCACGATGGGCTTTCGTTTTTACGTCTGGCCGGCGGTACTCCTGACGCCATTCCTTTGGATTTCAGGCGTTGTCGGAGTCTTCAATCCCATTGCTTCCGGCATTATCACGGGCGTCCTGATGCTGATTCCGCTGCTAGTGCTGCCTGCCGCGGTGATTCATATGACCCAGAATTACCAGTATCGCGGATGGCTCTTGTGGTGGATGGCCAAGGATTTTTTCAAGACCATCGGTCCATCTATGTACATCTTTATGCTCAACATCTTTATGGTCTTCCTAGTTCCACTTGGTGTGGCCATCACAATGCTGGTGGCAGGTCGCCAGATTATCGCATCGCTCGTGGCGCGTGAAGCTGCGTTTCTACTTTGGGCAAAAGCCAACATCATGGACATGGGGGAAGGTAACTTTCAGTTTTTGTTTTACCAGATGCCGCTGGTCTTCACGTTCTGTTTCTTGGTGTTCTTCATCATCTGCGGCCTCATGTCGTTTCCTGCAGTCTTCATGATGCGTGTGGTCGGATTGTATGGTGTCTACTTTAAGCCCGATCTTTCATTGGTGAATGAGTTTCCAGATTTGGAATCCGCTGGCTTCGGGCCGCGTTTCTTGGCATTTCAGATTGATATGATTATCGTGTCGATGCTGACTTGTGTGGGCGCATTCATCGGCACGCTGTTTGGTCTGCTCTTTACCTTCTATGGCTGGTCCGCAGCTGGCGTGCTGCAAGTAATTGTCCAAATAGGCGTGTCGCTGCTGCTGTCGGGATTCTACTTCGCATCCATGGAAGCCGGGGCTTCGCGCGCCACGCTGGGAAAAGCGAGTATTGGACTGATGGCCCTGCGGGATGACAACAAACCTATGGCACGCCAGCAGGCATTCAGTCGGACAGCCTCGGCGTTTGTCACCTATCTGACCCTGAACATCGGGTTCCTCATGTGCTTCTTTAGAGCGGACAAGAAAGCACTGCACGATTTAATGAGCAAGTCCAAGGTTGTGTGGCGCGGGGAAGAAAATTAAGGCGTTGCCTAGGATGCCCATTCGTATCCGTCGTATCACCGACCAATTCTTGCCCCGATAAAATGCGTCGCACAAGAGTCAATTCTCGGTGGGGGATTCTCTCGTGAATCACTCAGACATCAACGCAACTACGATACTTAGGGATCCATGGCAGCAATTTCGCGATAAATTCGAGACTCCAGTTTTTTCCCTATGAATGGCTGCGGTCGCGTGTTATCAAGGGGATGGGTAGGGCAGACCATTTTAAGTTTTGAACGTTGGTCGAAGTACCCAGCTTGTGCCGTAATGAATCGCCCCTTAAGAGCCAATAAAGATACGTGGAAATGTCAGCCGAAAAATCGCTAATGCTCGTAAATTCTCGCCGGCGAAGTTTGTTGCTTGGAGGTTTGTTAGTCCTTCATTTGCCGCTTTTGATCACCTATTTTTGGGGTTTATGGAAACAGACTCACTATCAATTTTTTCCTTTTGCGATCGGGGCATTTTGGTGGCTGCTGGCTACGCGCCGGAGCAGCGATCCTGAACGATGGACGTGGCCGACCAAGATTCTAATCGCCGCTGATCTCGTCTGTCTTGTTGCGGGATTCGGCATGAATTCGCCATGGCTAGCGGCTGTGGGACTAACGCTGGGGCTCACAGCTTTCAGCATGGCCAATCGTGATGCGGGATACAATCGCCGTCTGACGTACCTAGTTTTGCTGCCGCTGCTCGTGGTACGCTTGCCGCTGCAGTACGATCTGCAGGTGATCAACTGGTTGCAACGGGTCACCACATCCGTCGCCAGCAAGATTCTGCATCAGATGGGTCTGTTGCATTATCGAGAAGGCACTGTGCTGCAGTTTCCCGGCAAGACTTTCATGGTGGCAGAAGCGTGCAGCGGCGTGCAGTCCCTGTTTACCATCCTGTTTCTGGCGGCATTGGTGATCTGTCTGAAGCGACGATCGATCATCCATGGTGCAGTCCTCTTAGCGTCGGGAGCTTTCTTTGCCGGGCTTATGAACACCACACGCGTGGTAACAATTGCTGTCGCTTGGGAACGCTATGCAACGGATTGGACGAGCGGCATGTCGCATGATGTCTTGGGTTACGCGTGTTTGGCAATGGCCGCGTTGTTGTTGCTAAGTGCGGATGCGTTTCTGGGACTTATCACAGATTCGGTGCCGGACATTGCAAAGCCCGGAAAGATTACGTGGGATTTCCTGAATCCAATTACTCCATGGTGGAATCACGTGGTGACTGTGGTTCCGATTTCGGAACCCGGACGAGCCATCACGTCGTCTGCAGCAGGCAACGCGCTACCGCTCAACGTAACAACAGTAAACGACAGTCGCATTAAACCTCCATCGTCTTTGCTCCGAAAGCGAAAAGTGTGGTTTGACTTTGTCTTCAGCTGGTTGAATTGCTGGCGTCAATCCCGAACGTATCATCAATTTCTAGCAGGTACGCCATTCATGGTGGTGGCGTTCGGTGGCGCTGTGTTGGCAGTCTGGTTGAAAGAAGCCTCCGTTGACCCTTTGATCATTCGTTATGAAAAGGCCTACAACGCAGCCGTCCAGTCTGAAGATGTCGTCCGTCAGGAAACGTTCATACGCGCCTTGGACAGTTTGCGACCGAACGCACCAGAATATCGATTTCGGCTCGCCCAATTCATGCTTCGGCAAAATCGCATGAATGAGGCACTGAGTGAGATGCTGCGTCTGACTCCCGACTCAACCTTCGGTTATGTTGACGCCCGCATCTGGCTCGCGAAACAAGCCCTGCAGCCGAAACCGCTGAAGCCGATGACGATGGATGAAGTTGAAACTCAACTGAAGACTGTCCTCAGTCAACTTCCGCAGCACGTCGAAGCCCATCAAATACTTGCACAGGTGTATCTGGAACGCCAAGAATGGAAACTGGCGGAGCAGCACCTGATCGAAGTAGCTCAGATTCAGCCGGCACAGAATCTCGCCCTAGCCAGACTCAAAAAATTACTCAAACGCACCCCGGAAGATATTGATGTGACGGCACAACTCGCTGTCAAAGCCTTGACAAAACAACTGAATGAGGATCGCACGAACCCTGAAATCCGAATAGCTCTGGCGGAAGCTTTAACGCTTGTCGGAAAAGACGGAGAGGCTCGTGAAATTTTAGTTTCAGGAGAAGCACAGCAAGATGATCCCGCGCTCCGAACGGCGCTCGGTAATTTTGATCTGTTTCAGGTCGATCGCCTCCTAACTGCCTCGCCGCTCAATCGTGATACGTCGACCCCTGTCGTGCTGCAGGTGCTGACCCGTGACCCGGGTAATGTAAATGGGGTGCAACATTTGATGACGTTGCACAGGATGGGCGCGGACGTTTCCCCTGATGCCATTCAAACGACTTTAGATCACTGGCAGAAAACTGTCGCTGAAGATCCGGACCAAATAGAATCGCGAGTAATCCTAAGCCAACTACTGGCCGTGGTAGGTGATTTTTCAGGAGCATCCGAGGCACTTCGTCCGACAATTTCCGATCGCCCCGGATTTCGTCTATTGCTTGCAGACTTGCTGACGAAAAGTGGTCAACCCGACGAGGCCCGGACTTTGATGGACGCGGTGTTGCAGGAGTCCCGCAGCAAACTCGAGGAAAACCCAAAAGATGTCCAGCAGGTGGCACGCATGGCAAGGGCGCAACTGGCGTTGGGACAGATTGACGAGGCAAAAAATCTGCTCGCCACGTTTGCCGAGGATCCCACGAAGAACGGCATCCCGGCAGAGCCGGAACTGGCGTCTTTATATGGCCAAGCCTGTCTCGCAGGATTTGACAAATTGACCGGCTATACGAACGATCGAAGAAAGACGGCCGAGTTCATCTTTGCGGAATCTTCTGCTAGTCTCGCACCCGATGTGCTACTGCAACTTCTGCAGGATGCGGTTGGTTGCAACGCCACAACCAATGAGGCGATCGATCGGATTGCGCGGCTCAGCCTCGCGTCGCATCCGGCGGCTTCGGGGGCCGAAGAGTTGGTACGTCGACTGCGTTTGGAAGGCGCGCAAGGATCACAGGTGCTGAATCTGCTTGGCATGCACGCCATGGTGATGCAGCGTTACGACAAGGCGACGACTTGGCTGCAACAGGCCAACGCCCAGACGCGTGGGAAAGAGCCTATGATTCTCAATAACCTTGCGTTGGCGATTCTCCGCGACACTGTGGCGGAAGGTGATAAGTTCGATCGAGCCCTGCAGTTGGCGAACCAAACACTTGTCATTTTGCCGGATCATCCAGATGTACTTTCGACGCGAGGCGAGATCTACGTGGCCATGAAAAGCTGGCAAGATGCCGTTGCTGACTTGACGGAGTCTCTAAAATTTCGCAAAAACAGTGCCGAACTGCATCGCCTTCTAGAGACGGCCTACACGGGCCTGCCTGATCCTCAAATGGCCGAAGAACATCGCCAGCGGGCGATCGAGTTGGAAGCCGCGCTGGTGGCTCACTGAATTCGCCCGCCGGTGACTGCTCACGCGGCACCAGCAACGGGTGAACGGGACTCGGCAATTCAAGGCAACACCACGGTCGCGGCAGCAGTCGGCAGTAGAAATCGTAGCATGATGGGCAAAATTAAGGGCTCCGTCTCGAAAACTGAAGATGCGTTGTGGGACGGATTTTTTTCCGCGATGTCTAATTCGGAGTTGTTCTTGTTGGCAATGCTTGGTCTGCCTGTCTGGGACGATTCGTTTGAAATTTCGAGTGCAGTGAATCCCAGTCGATCGTTAGTTGACCACCGGTGGCAGCGTGTTGGCGGGACCAGTTCTGCAGGAGTTCCATGCAGGCGCGGTCAATGTAATCCATTTCACTGACATCGATATGTAAGTCCGCTCCGGCATCGACTTTCTCAAGGCGCGAGGCCAGTTTCGGCAGCCGAATAAATGTGGCAGCTCCGACGAGTTTGATTGTTGTTCGACGTTTATCGATCGAGCCATCGTTTATCACATGGACATCCAACTGTGAAAACCGAGCCAGCAGTTTCACGGCTGAGAGCACGATCCCGGTCACGACACCAGTCAACAAATCTTCCGTCACAATCACGAGCATTGTGGTCAGGAAGATGGCAGCTTCGATGCGATTCTCTTTCCAAAGCTGAATCATGCCCTTGATGTCAATCAGACGAAACCCCGTGTAGACCAAAATTCCCGCCAACGCCGAGGTCGGAATCATCCTGAGGACGGGTACGAGAGCCACCGAGAATAACAACAGCCACACACCGTGCAGAATTGCGGACAGTCGGGTTTTTCCGCCGGCTTGAACATTTGCCGCACTGCGAACGATCACACCGGTCATGGGCAGGACTCCCAGACAGCCACACACAATATTGCCCATACCCTGAGCAGACAATTCTTTATCGTATTGAGTTCGTGGGCCTCGATGCATCTGATCAACGGCCGTCGCGCACAGGAGAGTTTCTGCACTGGCCACAATCGCCAGGACCATTCCGGAAACGAGCAATACACGAATCGGCGATTCAGCGAGGACGGCAAACGAAGGGAACGTCAGGCCACTCAGGAGATTGTCTGGCACATCGACGTAGAGAATCGGAATCTGAAACACCTGGGCCGCCAGAGTCGCAAGGACGATGGCAAGCAAGGGAGCAGGAATCAGCTTCATCCGGCCTTTCGCTACGAACTGCCACGCAAAGATCACGATGACTGCCAGCAATCCAATTTTTCCGGCCCAGGCATGACTCTTCAGACTGGCCGTCAAAATATCGAGAGACAGGGCAGCCTCTTTTTGGCCACGAGAAATAATTTCGGCATTGTCCGACGACATGTTCAAGGAGGCTGTTGCAAGGTGGCTGTCGGCTGCCATCAGCAGTTCATTAAGCTTCTCCGCCGTAGGCCCGCCATTCGAGATCAGCGGCGACTCATTCGCCGACCTCGTGATGGCTTTGAGTTCATCTGAAATGCTCTGTTGCTCCTTGACCCATGGCTGCAGCGTGTCGGTCATTGATTTCGTGGGCTGAGCAGCGGCGGCCACTGAACCTGCGTCGGCAGGCGCCGTCATTCGCTGGAGGGCTCGGTCGATGCTGCCTCGAAGCGTTCGCTGCCGCCCGCCCAGTGCGTTGAAACGACTGAGGAGATCGATGCGGGATGTGCGGATGTCGGCACTGTCCAAGGTTGGCATTGCGATTCCCTTGAGCAGACTTTCGGGAATCGCAGCGATGTTCTTCAGTGCGTTTTCGCGAGGACGTTCATCGACCAGAACATGAATTTGTCCACAGAGAATGAGGACACCGATTCCGGAAAGCATTCCGTGAATCACAGCAGGTGAGACAGCGCGAAACCACTGACCCAAGCGAAAGATTCCCGCGACAAGCTGAAGGATACCGGCAAACAACACCGCCAAACCAAACGCATTCATGCCGTTTTGGCGAATCATCTCACCACAGATCACGGTCAAGCCAGCTGCGGGTCCGCTGACTTGCAGTGGCGAGCCCGCGAATGTTCCCACCAGCAAGCCGCCGACAATGCCCGTCACAAGGCCTGCTGCAACCGGAGCACCGCTGGCTAAGGCAATACCCATGCATAATGGCAGAGCAACAAGAAACACAACAAGCGAAGCCAGTAAGTCCTGTTGCCATGTTGATTGAACAGGGTTCGAGTCATTAGATGCGGTTTTCATAATTATTGACCTGTAATGTGAAATTCCGGGTGGACGAATCTGGTTGTGTTCAAAAAATGACGGGGATTTAATACGTGCCCGGAATCATTCCGGAGGAGCCGCGCTGTCATTGCCGCTTTTAGACTTTCGTTCAGGAACTGTTTTTGGTGCCGCTTCTTCATTGATTATTTCCGGCGACGTGTCGTCCGGTTCAATGACCAAGTGCGGGTTCATTCTGCGCTCAAGCAGATGCTGTGCGGCATGGTGCCGCGAGGCCACGCCTGGTTGTGGCCACAAACCCCCGCCCAGCACCAGAAATGTCAGCACCAGCACTGCAAATCTCGCAGACGGACGGGACCGCAGGATGGCGGTGGTCTGAAAACGGCGTCCTGTGAAGATCCGGAAATAGGCCCGCATAATGGCGATCCCGTTTAATGTAGCGGCCAGAAGTACGGCCAACCCTACAAATGGAAACACGCCGACCGCTCCTTCAATGAGCAATTCCATCCCGACAAAGCCGAGCGTCCCCGGAAAACCAATCGACGCCAGTCCGGTGAGCAGAAACAGACCTGCCAAAGTCGGAGTGTGTTCATAGAGGCCGTGATATCGATCGAGGCTTAGACGCCCGACGCGGGCTTCGACAGATCGCAGTGTCAGCCCAAATCCACCCAGTGAAATACCGACTGAAATCCAGACGCACAGCGCCCCTGTCAAACCGATCGTATCAACAATTTCCAGACCGGAAAGCACCAGCGAAGCATGACTCAGAAACAGATAACAGAAAAATCGCCGCGCGTCTTTCTGCACGGTAGCCATCCCGGCTGCGTAAACCGCCGTAGTGAGTGACAGCACGGCGATACTCCGCATGGCCCACTCAGGTCCAAACGGCAGCACCAGATGCATCACCGCGTAAGCTCCCGTCATGGGCGCGACAAACAGCAATGCCGTGCCAAAGGACGCATGCTCAAACAGGTCCGTCATCCAGCAATGCACGGGGACGACTCCCGCCCGCAGCAACACTGCGACAGTCAGCAGTGCGGCAGGCAGCAACTGAGCACTCTGCGGCCCCGCCGTGTCATCAATCAAACTCCAGCCAAGCACCAACAGGGCAATGGAGAGTCCCATGTGCAGAGTAAAGATTCTGGTCGAGGCTCCACGACGTCGAAGTTCAAACCAAGGCGGTACGCAGGCCAGTGACAGCAGCGTAATGATCATCCAAGGACTGTGACAACTGAGGGTGGCGAGCACGATCGCTTCAGAGATCAGCGGCATACCGAACGAGAATCGTCCGAGTTTTGTGCGGAGTGTCGAAACAATTGTCATCAGATACAGCAAGGCCGACAAAGGGAGCAGCGGCGCGCTCAATCTGTCAATCACGAAGTAGTCATGCCCAAAGATTCGCTGAATTATGTCCCAATGGTCATGCGCCTGAAACGTATCCATGCCGGTAAAGTCGTACCATTCGCCGCCAGTGAATAGCAGTGTGAGCGAACTTACCACGATTGCCACGCGTTGCGCAGCCTGCTGGCTCGGCAGAATCGCGCAGGCCATGGCGCCGATCACTGGCAGCAGGATCGAAAATTCAAGCCAAGGAAAGTGAAGTTCCGGAATCATTTTCAGTTAGCAGTTAGCAGTTAGCAGTTTTCAGTTAGCAGTTGGCAGTTGGCAGTTGGCAGTTGGCAGTTGGTATAGAGACGATGCGCGTTCAAGGCCAAAACCCTCTACGCTTCCTCGTTTTCTTTTTTTAACTTCACGTCCGCTCCTTTCGTTCCAGCAAGAAACATCGTCCAGCGCTGTTCCATCCGGTCAGACCACTTAAAAAAATTGATGAATGGCCTCACAATGAAATCGTCTAGCATGGAATCCAGATAGCCACGTTCCCACGCAAAGCGATAGAGACGAGCACGCATGCTTGGCGACATCCGGCGATCCCAGACAGAACCCGCATCTGGCAGGTGATCCCCAAGGGCATTCTCCAGATTGCTATAGTCTTTCAGCAACGACGGAGCACGCACCAATTGCAGCGTCCTGAGACACGCATGACCAATGATATGAATCAGCGGGATGTACCGTAACCCCAACCCAATCTCCACCACGATAATGCTGACCTGAATCAACGAAGCATACGACAGCGCGCTCTTCACGTCCGCTTGGACTCGGGCCGCCATCGCGGCGAAAACCATGGTGATCAGGCCTAAAGCCAACACCATGCCACACAGCAGCGGTGACAGTTCCAGCACCGGACTTACCCGTAACAGCAGAAACGCCCCAAGATGCACCGACAAGGCTCCATAAAATACAGCGCTCGACGGTGTGGGGCCTTCCATCGCACGCGGTAACCACCCCGAAAACGGAACCAACGCGGATTTACCGGCTGCCGCAAATAGGAGCAATGAGCCCACCAGCAGTGCTTGGTTTTCGGTGATTGTCGCGTGTCCGGCCGGCCAGTCGCCTTTCCCCATCAGCGTTTCGAAATCTCCGGAACCGGACAAATGATGCAGCGTCAAGGCGGCAATTAGAAAAGCGGCGTCCGCGACACGATACACAGACCAGACACGCAGACCATTCTGAACGGGTGCCGGTCGATCATGAAAAAAGGCGACAAGCAGAGCTGACGAAAGCCCGACCAGTTCCCACCCCATGAACAGCGTCTCGATCGATCCTGCCAGCGATGAAATAATCATTCCCAGTTGAAAAATCGCATAATAAAGGAAGAACCGGTGATAGCCTTCTTCCAGATGTAGATAGCGAAAGGCAAACGCCCCAATGACCCCGCACAGGGCAAAGGACATGATGGCAAACGGAATGCTCAACCGGTCAAAGACAAACTTCAGCAGAAAATGAAAGTGCCCAGTATGCGCGTCGCCGATCGACTCTAACGCTTCAGGCGGTTGCATCTCAACATGAGGCGGAGCAGGGCCTGATTCGGCCACGACGTTGTCGAGCGATACCCAGTCGCCAAAGTCCAGCGGCACATTTCGAATATCCATGGCCAGCATATAGGTCAAAATACAAAGTGCAGCGATGAGCCCGCTTATACTGGATGCTTGCGCGTATCTTGAAACCGAACGCTCACTCAACGGAGTGCGAGACAGCGTCGCCAGCCCCAGCACTGCCAGTAAAGCTGCAGGACTGACGACCACCATGATTCCGGCAAAGAGGACTAACATAGAGGAGACTTAAGATTTGAAATTTGAGATTTGAGACTTAAGACTTAAGATTTGAGATTTGAGATTTGAGATTTGAGATTTGAAATGCACATTGACCGAGATGCGTTCGTGCCGTATCAAAACTTGATTTGGGGGTAGGCCACGCGCTATCGCAGACTAAATCCCATTCTTTCCCTGAATGAGGGCAAATGGCATATTGTCGCGCCAGCCGCGGTACCATTCGAGCGAACTTTCGGCTGTCGCAATTTCAGTCGTTGACGGCTGATAATCGACGAACTTTCCTTTGACAAATCTTTGAATGCGACTGGTATTGGGATCCAAGACGGCCAGTTGGGCCCATTCGTTGCGGCAGATTCGCCCCACAGTGGGGTCCTGATCCATAATTCGCAGCATAGCCTCCGGCGTAGATTCGATGATAAACAGTAAACGTACTGGTTCGTGGATATCGACGCCTTGCCACGGCAACCCCGTGCGAAGATCGCTGGCAGCGCCATCCATGACACCCAGCAACGACGTGATGTTGTGGGGCAACTTGGTACCGCAACCCCAGCCACGCGTATCAATTGCCGCCAGCGTATACAGCATGTTGATTCCTTCGCAGACCGGGATGACGGCAGCCAGAATGCGTGCAAGGATCATCGATGTCTCCGTATCCTGACTGGCATCGTACGACATCATAAAAGAGCGTCGATCCAGATACAGGCCGCGGACTCGACTGCGTCGTCCCACAAAGCAGACGGCATTGGTGGAATTTCCGTACTCCGGTCGCGTCTGAGCCAGATCTTCAGTGCGATCATCCACATGTTGGAGAGCTTCTGCAGGCGAAAAATCGAGTGGGGCCGTTTCAAATCGACGACAGCGTTCGTGTGCATTGCGTTCCGCGACACGTCCAAATATGTCGACGGCGAAATGCAGTTGACGCATGTGTGAGGCCGGTAATAACTCCAGATCAAAGAACTTGACAACCTCCGTCGCCGTATTGTGCAGGCCGCCGAGAAAGCGTGTTTCTTCCGGCACCTCTAAGCCACGCGCCAGTAATTGCCGCCGGACGCGTGGATCATTCAGCATCGCCGCCATCGCGCGGGCATTGGCGCCGCCCCGACTTCCGGAACAAGCACCGCAGTGATATGCCGATTCATGCGGGTTGTTCAGACAATCGGAACCATGCCCCAAGATGATGACCAGCGGGGCAAAGCCGGACGTCAGTCCGATATCGCGTAATCCACGTTCTGACATGTTGACCATTTCGGACAGCATGAAACCAATCCCGTCATTATCTGGCCCCGCTGGTGTGCCCTCAGGACGCTCAAGCCGCAGCCTAGTAATCGGGGGCGGAGCCACAAACCCTCGCGCGGTGCGATGCATTTTGGCCGTGAGACGCGGAAACAGAATGCGTCCGACCAAAGGTACCGTAAACAGGGGCCCCAACAACGCCGTGAGCACGGCTCCCATGAGAGAACCGCGGGTCCCTGTATTAAAACTGTGTGTCGCTGTACCCAAGAGTTGTCTGGCACGGGCACGCTGCCGACCAGAATCTGTCAACGCATAAACCACGTCTTCAACCATCCAGTACTTCGGTTGCACAACGACTGGACACAGTGCCGTATAGTGCGCTTCTCCAGCACCTCGATAGTACATAGGGACGCCAAAAAATCCCGCATTTGCATACGTTTCTACGTCCGGTGCGACTTCTTCAATATGCCTCCGGAATGATTCTTCGCGCGCGTCAATGCAGGTAATCACCTGCAGTTGGGATACCTTAGGAGAAATCAGCGGCTGGCTCGCGCGGATCGCGACGGAATCCAACGCGTGCTTCATTAATTTTCTCTCGAACGCCAGATGAAACACGCGCCGCCGCTCGAATGAAGAAAAAATTTCGACGGCGTGTACAAGTTCCTGCCATTGTGCATCTGAAAGATCCGCAATCGTCCGTGGCGTCCAGCCATGCAACTGCGCAAGTTGCAGCAGCGGAAATGCACGTTGTTCGACCGTCACAACGGCCCCATTTTCCGAATGCTGAGTGGCCATAAATTCGCGTAGGCGATCTAGGGGGCCCGTATAACCGAGCGTTTCTCGCGACAGCCACTGTAAAGCGTATCGTTCTAGAATCAAACGCATGGCCAAAAATTCAATCAAGGTCCCGTGTCGTGATGGGATGTACACGCGATCCGGACGCTCCTCCGTTTGCCAGATCATGCCCGCCCAGCCGCGAAGCGCGAGGAGTGAACCTCGTACGAAATTCTCCTTTTCGTGCGGTGCAATCCCGAGTAGAGTCAATGATTCTTCCAACGACTCAAGGGCGGTCATCCCAGCCTCGTGAATCCGCTGCACTTCCGCAGCGACAGGCCGCAGCCAAAGTTTTGAGAAAAAACCACCCGAACTGAAAAGGGACAGAAATGCTTGAAAGAACCCCGTACCTCGCTGTGGCAGCTTCCACTGCGCATATCCTTGGTCAAGGAATACGGAACAAAACCGAATCAGCACTTCATGCACAAGTTGGTCACTGTCTTCGCTCGAGATGGCAAGCAGTCGATCCCGGTGGCGAACCTGTGGTTTGCGTCCTTGGTGACCGTTCGCCGTTCGTTGGATGCGTGTTCGTAAAAGTTGCCACAGCAACGCCAGACTGACGGTTTCCCAGACGCTATCGTCGAGTGGCCCTGATCCGCCGAGCAAGGTTCGCGGGATCGCGTTTTGCACGACATCCATGAGTTCATCGGTGGAATTCAACCTGGAGGCAGACGCGGAAACAGGGAACTCGTTTGAAACCCATTGCCGCGTGGAGCCAATCATGCTTTCCCGCACGCCATGAGATGTCTCAATGCGAAATCGCTGAATGGCATCTGTTTCCGCAATCATCCAGCGAAGTTCATGCTCTGTTCCCGGATTGATCGAATGCTGGAGCATGCTCTGCCGCAGACTCGCATGCCGCACAAGTCCGCCAATCGTGTAGTCTCCGTCAAAGCCAGACTCTTCCGCCAGGATTTCATTCAGGCCGTCAACCGTGATGCGCCCCCGCGCCATCTTGTCGCGATACGAACCTTCCGGCAGAAAAGGGTGACAGCCGAATACTTCGCCAACTTGCCGCAATGCGTCGATGAATGGCCGATCTTCCATGC
>Ga0209553_1001029_pt1 | contig 14082 bp, 15 predicted proteins | sample LauGreFBDMM110DN_2_FD_188217 | JGI IMG/M metagenome (GOLD analysis project Ga0209553, IMG submission 188217) | Freshwater lake microbial communities from Lake Michigan, USA - Fa13.BD.MM110.DN (SPAdes) (version 2) | ecosystem: Environmental > Aquatic > Freshwater > Lake | place: Lake Michigan...
TTTAGCCGCGGCGGGGGCACCCTGGGCACGCAATGGGGTGGTCGCCGGGATGATAGCGATAAGGACGGCAAGGATGGCAGCTTTGGCCAACTTGTAGGTGCGAGACTCTGGGGTAACCATCGGAGAATAGGGGAGGTGGGGAAGCCTCAGTGGGGGGGGCACTCAAACTAGCCCTTTGGGGTGGATACTGCCAAGCACTATCCCGTGATTTTGTTCCCATTATTGGGACGGACTGGCTCCGTGGCATTCATGAGATTAAATACTCAGCGGTTAGGCTTCAGGGCGCTCCCGAGGAGAGTCTCGAAATGGGGCTCTTGGATCTCCTTCGTAACGACCCTCACTTCGGAGTGCGTAAAGCCTGCTTCCTCGATCCAGTCGTGCAGGTCGTTTTCCTTAAACCCCAGCCAGCGGTCGGCGTAGAGCTCGCGCGCCTTCTCAAAACGGTGGGCCCGGAGGTCCAAAATGAGCAGGCGCCCACCCGGTTTCAGGATACGGAAGGCCTCCGAAAGGGCTTTCCGCGGATTTTCCGCATGGTGGAGGGCCTGGCTGAGGAGGGCGAGGTCGACACTCCGGTCCTTCAAAGGGACTTTTTCGATATCTCCAAGGACGTAGTCCACATTTTTAAGTCCTTCTTTATCAGCAAGTTCCCTTCCGAGTTCGACCATTTTAGGGGAGTTATCTACGCAATGGACGAATTCGGCTTGCCGGGCCAGGAGGCGTGAAACCGTGCCGTCGCCAGCACCGAGGTCAGCGATGCGTACTTTAGGAGCCAAGAGCAGGAGCATTTGGCCAATCGACTCCCAGGAGCGGCCGGGGCAGTAGTTCCGGCCGAGTCGGTCGGCCACGAGGTTGAAGTGCTGCTCCGACTTGCGGCGCCGCTTTTCGGCGAGCCGCTTGAACGCACGTTGGTCCGCTAAGGTCGCGGCGTCCTTGGCGGTTGCGGCCAGCGCAGCCTCAAGGATCTGGTTCACGCCGCTCGGTAGGTTCGGCGTCAGGGCGTAGTAAGAGTGCTTCCCGTCGCGGCGGTCGGCGGCGAGGCCAGCCTTGCGGAGCAATGATAGGTGGGTCGAGATACGCGATTGGCGCATGCCGAGGATTTCTTGCAGTTCGCCGACGGAGAGTTCGCCCCTGGCTAGGAGGAAGAGTATCCGCGCCCTAGTAGGGTCGGCGAGCAGGCGCAGGGATTCCCAAGGGTCGGGCATGGGCTCACCTTGGAGGACCTTCGCGTCCATGTCAAAAGAGGAAGCCCCGGAAAATCGGGGCTTCGTCGGGTCGCTCGGGCGGGAGCTTACTTCTTTTCCACCCAGCGTCGAATCGAGAGGATTTTCCAGTTCTCGGTCTTGCCGTTGATGTTGGTCGTGAAGGACTCTTCCAACTTGCGGTTGAGGAACTGCTTAGCCAGCGGGGAAACGTAGGCCAAGATGTTCAGCTCGGGCTGGCCGTCCCAGGCGCCGAGGATGTCGTAGGTAATCTCGGTCTTATCCGAATCGCGCAGTAGCTTGACGGTCGAGCCAATCGAAACGAGAACGGTGGTAGCTTCAGTGAAATCGGTGACGCGGGCCTTCTTCAGCATTGCGTCGAGTTCGGCGCGACGGCCGGCAAGGGTATCGTGATCCTGACGGGCCATCTTGTACTCGGAGTTCTCGCGCAAGTCGCCGTGCTCCTTGGCAATCTGGATCGCTTCCTTCACGGCTGGCAACTTGACCTGCACGATGTCGGTGAGTTCGGCTTCGCGGGCTTCCTTGCTCACCTTCGAGACGATCAGTTCCTTCTCAACCGTGGAGTCGTCTTGGCGGGACTGGACGAGGCGCTGGACGTGCGGCTCAATCTTGGCGAGGCGCGCGAGGAGCGAGTTCTTCGTCATCTTGTCGAAGCCTTGGTTGCGCAACATGATGCGAGCCAAGTCGAAGATGGTTTCGCTGTCGGCCTGCTTGCCGCCGGTCGGCGCAATGATATCAGAGATGAGGGCCTTGTCCTTGATGAGCTCGTTGGCCAGCGGGATGCGGGCGGTCGAATTCGATTCGAGGGCTTCGGTGTCGATGCTCGCGAGGATGGAGCCGAGGAAGCTCGGGACGATCAGCGGGGCAACGATTTCAGAGTACTTCTTGGAGTCGCGGTTCTTGATGACCCAGATGATGACCGGGGGACGGAGTTCGCGGGTTTCGAGCCACTGCGCGAAGCGCTGGCCGACGTGGGCGCTGAGGCCTGCGTCACACAGGTAGGAGATACACTCCGATACAAGCTTGGCGGAGCCGCTCTTGGTGCCGCCGATGTCGCGGTTGCGGAGGAGGTCGAAGGCGCGGTCAGACCAGTTGTCGCCGTGGTGCGCCCGGACGAGGTCGAGGAGGCTGCGGATTTTCTCGGTCGTGTGCGGGATGCTCAGGGCCACGTGCGCAAGGTCGTTCTCGTCGCAGAGGGCGATGATGTCCGAGGCCGTAGGGCTGAAGGTTTCGACGGTTTCAACCGCGGTGCGGAAGAACTTGTCGCGGTTCCAGATGGCACAGAGTACCTTCGGGAGGTTAGCCGAGCGGCGTGAGCCAGTGAGGCCAGCGACGGCCTTGGCGAGGTCGCTCGAAACTTTAGCGAGGTTGGCTTCGGTGGCGGCGGAGCGGGTCTCGGCGGAAGAACTCTCGGCGAGTTCTTCAAGGAGGCCCAACTTGCGCTCAAAATTCGGGGCGACTTCGTACTGGGCAAAGAGGTCTTCGCCGAGGTCAACCGGGGCTTCGAGAAGGGCGTAGTTACCACCCTTGCGCTCGGGGATGAGGATGGCGCGGTCCTTGCGGAGAGCGGCGCGACCTTTGGTCCACCAGGCCTTGAAGGCGGCGGCCCGATCCTTGCCCGAGGCGAGGGAGGCGAAGTGGACACGCTCTAGGTTGGCTTCGAGGGCGTAAGAGGAACATTCGCCCGTCGGGAGCTCGGCGAGGAGCGCCTTCACGAGACCAGCGGGGTCGTCGGAGACGAGGACCGCTACCTTGGCCTTGCCTTCATCGGAATAGGCTTGGGCAATGAGGGAACTAGGCTCGATGATCTCAATCTTTCCGGAGAAGAAAGCGGCATCCATGGCATGGCCTTTCTTGGACTGTTCAGGGAAGTCGACAGTGAAGCGGTTGGTCGCAGCGTCGAAGGCACGGATGATGCCGATACCCCAAGCTTGGTGGAGGCAGAATCCAGTCTGTCCTTCGGATACCTTGGTCTTGGTATTCTCCAGAGCGTTGATTTTTCCACCTTGTGGGTTGGGGGCCTTGTTGCTCATTGCAAAAAGTGGTTTTGGGCATAACAAATCGCACTTGCAAGCAGGAAGGCAGGTCCGCCTCGGACCCCGCTCGATCGCCCGCCACTTCGCCGCGCTAAACCATGGCTTTTAAGCCCGAAAAACCCTCCATCCATGGAGAGACGCCCGATAGCCTCGGTGCGCGCCTCGCCGAGGCCGGCCACCCCCGCTACCGGGCAGGCCAGGTCTTTGCCTGGCTCTACCCCAAGCGGGCTGAAAACGCCGAGGTGATGAGCAATCTTCCAGCCGACTTAAGGTCTTGGCTAACAGATAATTACGACTTTAATTGTGCGGAGGTTTTAGGCAAGAAAACAGCCTCGGATGTCACCCAGAAGCTCCTGCAACGCCTCCGCGACGGTTCCCTCATTGAGACTGTCATCATCCGGGCGCCGATGGAAGGCGTGGGACAGGATAAGTCCCGCCGGACGATCTGTATCTCGACCCAAGTGGGCTGCGCCTATGGCTGCAAGTTTTGTGCCTCAGGGCTCGAGGGCTGGAAACGTGACCTGTCCGTGGGCGAAATTGTCTCCCAGCTTGTCCAGGTCTGCCGCATCGAGGACCAAACCGACCCGGTCCGGGCCGCCGAGGGGTTGGCATCTTTCGATAATATCGTGGTCATGGGCATGGGCGAGCCGCTCGCCAACTACGATAACCTGCTGGCTGCCCTCAAGGCGGTGAACGCCCCCTGGGGCTTCGGCTTTGGTGCTCGTCGCATTACCATCTCCACTTCCGGGGTCGTCCCTAAGATTCTCAAGCTGGCCGAGGAGGATCTCGGTTTCCGTCTCGCCATCAGCCTCCACGGGGCGACCAACGAGGTGCGCGAACAGATCATGCCGGTGAACCGCAAGTACCCACTCGAGCAGCTCATCCCTGCGGCGAAGATCTTCGCCCGTACGCACGGGCGCATGCTCACGCTGGAGTTCATCCTCATCGAGGACATCAACGATTCCCTCGATCAAGCCCGTAAGCTTGCGGTCATTGCGCGCGATTTGCACGCGCACGTGAACCTCATCCCTTATAACACGGTGGAGGGCCTACCCTGGGTGCGTCCTTCCATCACCCGCCAAGATCGTTTTGTGAAAGAGCTCCGGGGGCTGGGTGTCACCGCGACGTTGCGCCGCGAGAAGGGCCACGACATCGATGCAGCCTGCGGTCAACTGCGCCTGCAGAAAGAAAAGATATTGGGCGCCGATCCCTCGCCGCCCGCGGCGGCTTAAGCCGTCAGCCCAGCGATAAATGCTTTCCGGTCCGGCGCCTTGAAGAACGCGGTACCGGCCACGAGCGTATCTGCCCCCGCCTCCCGGCAAAGCCGGCCCGTCTCGGCGTTGACGCCACCGTCCACTTCCAGGCGAAAGTCGAGGCCGCGCGCCCGCCGTTCGGCCGCGAGGAAGCGGAGGCTGTCGAGGACTGCAGGGATGAAGGCCTGGCCGCCGAAGCCTGGAAAGACGGTCATGCAGAGTACGAGGTCAACCGCGTCAAGGTAAGGCAAGAGCCGGCGCGGATCGCCATCAGGGTTCATCGCAATGCCCGCCTTGAGTCCGGCGGCTTTGATCGCCGCCAGCGTCTGGCCCATGTCGTGCTCAGCTTCGATATGCACGGTGAGCCGCTCGGCGCCCGCTTGCGCAAACGCAGCGACAAAGCGGTCCGGATGCGTGAGCATCAGGTGTACATCGAAATGGAGTTTCGTGCGGGGACGGAGATCGGCGACGACCTGCGGACCAAAACTGATGTTGGGCACGAAATGCCCATCCATGATATCAAGGTGCACCCACGTCAGCCCAGCCTCTTCGATTGCGCGGAGGCCAGCGATGAATTCGCCGTGGTTGGCGGCGAGGAGGGAAGGAGCAACGACCGGGGTGGGCATATTACCAAGCGGTGGTAGCGGCCTCGCGAATCTGCGAAGACAGGTCACTCAGAAGTCCCGGAGCGAGGCTGCGTTCCTCGGAGGCGGAATCCCCCGCGAGTTGGAGCGTCGCCACCGAGGTGAATTCACGGTCCTTGAAGAGGAGTTTCTTGCCACCGTCGGTGGTGAGCGTGCAGCGCGCTACCATCGTCACGCGGTAGCTCGAGAAGCTGTAGGCATCGGTCGACTTAGTCGTCAGGCCGACCCGGCGGTAGGTGATGACTTCGACGTCGAGTTTGGCGCCGCCCGGGCCGACCTTGATGCGGGGATCCCGGCCGAGGTCTTCAACGAGCTTTTCCTGAAAGATGGCCTGGAGTCCCGGACGGGCCGTGGCATTACGAATCGGCAATACCTCGATCCGGGAGAAGGCCGGCTTCGGCCCACCGAGCTGGTAGGCGGAGCAACCCGCGAGGAGCGCGGCGGCGAGGAGAGGGAGGATGCGCATCAGCGGCGTTCCGGTTCAGGGGCGGACTTCGGCGCTTCCTTGCCAAAACCAAGCACGTCGAGTTCCCCGCCGACTACCGTCGGTTTGGGATCTGAGGGCGCGCGCGGACGCGGGTAGACCCCGAGTAGGCGGTCGGCGAAAGACTTTGGCGGCGTGGGGTTCGCTTGGATCTCGGCGAGCAATGCTTCCGCCTCTTTGGCGGCTTCTGATTCTGGTGCGAGGGTGCGGCAAGCGTTGGCCATCAGCTTAGCGGCTTCAGGGTTATTGTGCTTTAACCAATAGAATTTCCCGAGGTTAAGGCGGGCGCGGGCGGCCCGGTCGCGGAGCAACTTGATCTGTTCGGTGGACTGTTGGGCGCGCGGGTTCCGAGGGAACTGGTCCGCCAGCGTGCGCCAGTGGTCGGCGGATTCCCATGTAGTGTCTTGGTCGTAGTCCGGTCCCAGCGACTCGGCGCCGCGCAGTTTGGCGAGGCGCTCGAGCGCTTCGGGGGCATGCTTCGAGTTGGCGTATTCGCTCACGATGCGCTCCAGCATGTCATAGTAGACTTCCTCGCGGCCTTCGCGCTCGGCTAGCCGGGCGGCATGGATGAGGCTCTCTTCGGCAATCGTCCCGATGGGAGCGATTTTCAGGATCTTATCGTAGATGGTCAACGCGTGCAGAGGGTCTTTGAACCAAGGGAACCAGCCACCGAGGTAGCGCCGATCGCCGCGTTCGTATTGGCCGGCCAAGTCGAAGGCGAGCTGGACGGCTTGGCCAAAACCAGCAAAGTCCGAGTGCGTCTTAAAGATAACATCGAGGTCGGCCTCCGTGTCGTCGAATTGGCCACTCTGGGCAGAGAGGCGCGCGCGGCCAAGCAGGGCGATCGCTCCCACGTCGGTGCCGGCTTCTTTTTCAACCAGCTTGTTCCAAAGTGCCAGGGCGGCGCGGTCTTCGCGCATAATCGACAAGTTCTCGGCTCGGTCGATAGTCTTGAGGACTTCGTCCGTGCGGCTATCCGGAATAATGCCGGAAGACGTGCCGGGCTTAACGCGCCAGCCGCCGTCTTGATGGATGAGTTCGGCTGAGACCGAAAGGCTCAGCAGGCAGCAGGCTGCGAGAAAAGTTTTAGCGACGAGGTTCATGCCAGCGGAGAAGGGTTGCGCCCCAGGTGAGGCCGGAGCCGAACGCGACGAGCAGGACGAGGTCGCCGTGCTTGATTTTTCCATTCCGCCAAGCCTCTTCGAGGGCGAGCGGAATCGAGGCGGCGGAGGTGTTGCCGTAGCGTTCAAGGTTTGAGGGAAAGCGGTCGAGGCCCACGTTCAGTTGGCTGGCGACAGCTTCTAAGATACGGGAGTTGGCTTGGTGCGGGATGAACCAAGCGACTTCGTCGGAGCTCACGCCGCACTGCGCGAGGACGCGCTGGCAGGATTCCGACATCACGCGGACGGCGAGTTTAAAGACTTCCTTGCCGTTCATGCGGAGGCAGTGCTCGCGGTCGGCCATGGTTTGGGCGGTGGCTGGCTTGGCGGAGCCACCAGCGACGCAGTGGATGAGCTCGGCGTTAACCCCGTCGGAGCCCAGAAGGTTGCCGAGGATGCCGACGCCTGGGACGTCGGTGGTTTCGATGATAGCGGCCCCCGCTCCATCGCCGAAGAGGACGCACGTGGTGCGATCCTGCCAGTCGAGGACGGTGGAAAGTTTTTCGGTGCCGACGACTAGGGCCCGACGATATCGTCCGGACCGAAGCATGTCCGTCCCAACCTGGAGGGCGAAGACGAAGCCCGAGCACGCGGCCGAGACGTCGAAGGCCGGGATGTCGCGGCGGAGGCCCAACTTAGCTTGCAGTAAGCAAGCCGTGGAAGGGAAGGGCACGTCGGGCGTCATCGTCGCGACGATGAGTAGGTCGATGTCGGCGGGATTTACCCCGGCATTCTGCATGGCCTGCGCGGCGGCCTTGGCACCCATGTCCGAGGGATTCTCGTCCGGTGCAGCGATGCGGCGCTCGGAAATACCCGAGCGTGTCTTGATCCACTCGTCGTTGGTGTCGACGAGCTTGGATAGGTCGTCGTTGGTCAACTTCCGCTCGGGGGCGTGGACTCCGACGGAGCGGATGAAGACTGATAGCGCGGCAGTGCTCATCAAGGTCTGTGAGAAAACACCCGCAGGGGCGGGAAGGGAACACTAAAACCTTAGTCGACCTCGGGGTTGGCCAAAATCACCGCATTTGCCTCGGCTAAACCCGCCAGCATGCGGTGGCCGGTGCCATGGCCAAGGGCTTCATAGCCTAGGCGGATGGCGCTGGCGATGCCTTGACGGTTACTGGAGCCGTGTCCCTTCATGACGAGGCCGCCCAAGCCGAGCAAGGGGGCTCCGCCGTAGCGTTCCGGCTTCAATTTGCCCTTTAACTCCCGAAGCAAGGGAAACATCGCGATACCGCCGGCCAAGTAGACGGGGTTACGCTTCACTTTGCTGCCAATCATGTCACGAACCATGTAGACCAAGCCTTCCAAGGTCTTGAGAATCACATTGCCCGTGAAGCCATCGGTGACAACGACGTCACAGCAGTCGCCAAAGACATCGAAGCCTTCGACGGGGCCGACGTAATTAATCTTATCGCCCATCGCCTTAAGCAAGGTGTGGGTGCGATTGATGCGCGCGCCCCCCTTGCCTTCTTCTGAGCCGACAGAAAGTAGGCCGATGCGAGGGCTGGCGATACCGAGAGCGCTTTGCGCGTAAATGGAGCCGAGCACAGCGTTATGGAGCAGGTGCTCAGGCTTAGCTTCGGGGTTGGCGCCAACGTCGAGCAGCACGAAATGTCCTTCGCGCCGTGGCATGATGGCCGCCAGGGCCGGGCGCTCGGCGCCTTCCATGGCACGAACTTTGATCGTGCCAGCGGCGACCAAGGCCTTGGTGTTGCCGGTCGAAACGACCGCATCGACTTCGCCAGACTTCAGCATTTCCAAGGCAATCACCATGGAGGAGTCGCGCTTGGACTTGATTACAGTCATCGCAGCGTCGTCGGGGTTAACAACGCCCGGCGCGTGTCGGAATTGGATGCGCTTGTGGTTGAGGATTCGATTATCCATCGCCAACAGACGCAGGTTATCCTCATGGCCGACCAAGATAAGCATATCCTCTGGGCCGACGATGCCTTCGCGAATAGCCAAAGCCGCCCCAGCGACGGCTTCGGCAGGACCGAGGTCTCCGCCCATGCAGTCTAAGGCAATCTTATGGCCAACGGTCGGGGTAACTTCGCTCATACGCTGCGAGCGTGGGCCCGGAAAAAGAGGCTTAAGCCTCGGTGTCGAGGACCTGACGACCGCGGTACTTCCCCGTGGTGGGGTCGACGCGGTGGGAGCGACGGAGGGCTCCGGATTCAGCGTCACGCACGAGCTTAGGAGCGCGGAACTGGTTGGCGCCACGACGGAGGCGGCTGCGACGCTTGGACTGTTTACGTTTCGGATTTGCCATGGTTCTACGCTGGGATGAGGGTCGGTTCTACTCCTCCACCCCCCTCGGTCAAGCCCCCTTTCATGGGCTTGCACCCTTACTGGGGCGGGATTGGCTATTTTCATGGCTTTAGCCCCTGCGCTTTTTCTCGATCGGGACGGAAATCTCATCGTGGACCACCACCATACCTGTGAGGTCCATCAAATCGCCCCAATTACGGGGGTGAAGGAGGCTTTGGAGGCCTGTTTGCAGGCCGAGTATCGTCTCTTCATCTTGACGAACCAGAGCGGTATTAATCGCGGTAAATTTACCTGGGCCCAATACCACGCCTGTAATCGCCGTATGCTCGAGTTGCTGGATCTGCCGACGCCAGGTATCCTGGAAATCAAGGCCGCCCCCGAACGCCCCGATGAGCCTTCCATCTATCGTAAGCCCAGCCCGCAGTTTATTTTGGAGATGATCGCCAAGTATCAGCTGGACCCAGCCCGCTGCTGGATGGTCGGCGATCGCATCACCGACTGGGATGCCGGTAAGAACGCCGGCATTCACTCCTGCGCCGTGCGCAGCGGTGCCGGTCTACCCGAAGATTTCGCTTACGCCGAAAGCCAGGGATTCTTATTGCGTGCGGACTTCCCCGAGTTCGTCCGAATCGACCTCGGCCTAAAATTCTGAAAATAAAAAAGGACGAACCCAGAGGTTCGTCCTTTTGTCGAATTCCCTTAGGGAATTAGGCCTTTGGCTTTTCAGAAGGGCAGGGGCACTTTTCGCCGTCCTTCTTAGCCGGAGCTTCTTCAGCAGTGGCTGGAGCAGCCGGGGCGTCCTTCTTGTCCTTGTCGCACTTCTTAGGGCAATCGTCGCCCGAGACTAGCGCGGTGGCTGGAGCAGCCGGGGCGTCCTTCTTGTCCTTGTCGCACTTCTTAGGGCAATCGTCGCCCGAGACTAGTGCAGTGGCCGGAGCAGCCGGAGCGTCTTTCTTATCCTTATCGCACTTCTTGGGGCACTCGTCGGCGCAGAGCATTGCGGTAGGCTTCGGCTTATCGGAAGGGCAAGGGCACTTGTCGCAATCCTTCTTGGCTGGAGCGTCTTGAGCGGTGGCTGGAGCAACGGGAGCGTCCTTCTTGTCCTTGTCGCACTTCTTAGGGCAATCGGCACCCGAGACTAGCGCGGTGGGCTTAGGGTTTTCAGAAGGGCAGGGGCACTTTTCGCCGTCCTTCTTAGCAGGTTCGGCGGCGAAGGAAGTAACGGCAGCGAGGGCTAAGACGCTGGCGGCGGTGAGGATGAGTTTGAGGAACTTGGAGTTCATAGGAGAGAGTTTCAATTTGGAAGATTCGTCACGGCTGTCAATGACCGCACAGAGAATAAAAGCCCTAGGTTACTTTAGGACTTTGCTCAGTTCGGTGAGTTTCTCTGAGGCTAGAATCAGGCCTGATCCAGGTAACCAATGGCTCCCACTCGTGGTGGCGTAGATTTGCAAGGTCTTAACTGACTTAAGTTCTTTTACTACAATGATTTGCGACAATTCTTTTTGGCGGGCTTGGGAGGGGCTGATGGGGGTGTTCTCCGGCTTAGAGTCGATCCAGAGAATCGCATCGGGGTTGGCCTGCACCAAGAGTTCCCAGTCGAGTTTGACCCAGGTGCCAGCCTGTAGTGGTGACCTGAAGCCCGCCTGCTTGAGTACCGGGGTCGTATAGGCGTCCGGTCCCGCCATCATGCCGTCCCATATAATCAAGAGGGTCCTAGGGACGTTCGCGGCTGGCCGGTCCAGTTGAGCGCGTAATGCTTTGGCAGCGACCTGCTGGTGCGTGGCTTCACCCAGCAACTCGAGGTCGCGTGTGACGGAGTCAGGGCCTTCGGTCTGCAGGATTATAACTTTCAATCCCGCCCGGATACAGCGTTCAGCCCAGAGCGGGTTCGCTAAGCGCGGTAGAATTACCAAGTCCGGCTTGGCCTGCAGTAAGGTCTCTAGGTCGGGGTTGAAGGCATCGCAGGTCCGGACGGCGGGATGCGCTTTCGGGAGCGGACACCAACGGGTGGTCGCGACAATCTGCGATCCGCACCCGAGGTCCAAGAGGGTTTGCGTCGCGCCTGGGCTGTAGCTCGCGATGCGTTGCGGAGGTTCCGCGCCGCTCACCGCTACGCAGGTGCCTAAACACCATAACCAGAACCAGCGCATCAGTCGGTTAGCGCGAACGCGAGGCGCACCGCCGCATCGAAGCTTCCGCGATCAGCGGTGCCTTGCCCCGCCAAGCCGTAGGCGGTGCCATGGTCAGGACTGGTCCGGACGTGCCGTAGACCCAGCGAGAGATTAGCGGCCGTGCTGAAGTCCACAGTCTTCAAGGGCGCCAAGCCTTGGTCATGGTAAATCGCCGCGACGGCGTCGAACTCCCCTTGCAGGTGGCGATGAAAAACAGTGTCGCCCGGGAGCGGGCCGCTGACGTCGTGCCCTTCCGCACGCAGTCGCTCCACGGCAGGTTTGATGATGGCAGCGTCTTCCGTGCCGAGCAGACCGCCTTCGCCGGCGTGCGGGTTGAGGCCGCAGACGGCAATGCGCGGGCGGTCATCACCGAGTTTCTTCCGCAGGGTAATCAAAGCGAGAACGGTCCGGCGCACGTCTTCGCTCGTGAGCGTCGTAGCGACGGCACGCAAGGGGAGGTGCCACGTGGCAAGTCCGACGGTGAGCCTTCCACCGGCGAAGGCCATGACAGGCGCACCACCCCACTGGTGCGCGAAGAATTCAGTCTGACCAGGAAAGGTGTAACCAACGTCCGCTAGGCCCTTCTTATTGATGGGACCTGTCACGACTCCGCTGAAGCGTCCGCCCGTGGTACCCCGCGCCGCGAGTTCCATGGCTTCCAGTGCAATCAGTTGGCCTGCAGTGTCCGGCTGGCCTAACCGAGCTTCATAATCCGCGGGCCCGACGGCTTGTCCCTGACCGAGCCGGGCAATCCATTTCGCCGGGCCAATGGGAACGACCGTGGCAGCCAACTCTGGGTGCGCTCGCAACCAAGATTCAATGAGCTCGGGGCCCACGCCCGCAGGGTCTCCGCACGTCAGGGCTAGCGGTAAACGGCTCATGCAGGTTGGATGAAGCGGCCACGTTTGCCGCCTAGGAAGAAGTGGAGGAACGCTGCGGCCTCCGCGCTGAGGTAAGCGCCGCTCGTCACGCCGGCTTGCGCGAGGGCCGTGCAATTCCCGCCCGGGGCGTAAACTAGATGATAGGCTTTCTTAAGCTCGGCGACCGTCTCGAGCGGTAAGCCGCGGCGGCGGAGGCCAATGAGGTTCAAGCCGGCGCAAGCGTTGCGTCCATAAGCCAAGGCGTTGGGCGGGACGTCCTCCGTAATAACCGCGTTACCCGAGGTCAGCGAGCCGCCACCAATGCGGCAGAACTGATGCACGGCGACGCCGCCGCTGATGAAGGCGCGGTCGCCGACTTCGACGTGCCCGCCGAGCATACAGCCGTTCGCGAGGATCACGTGGTCGCCGAGTACACAGTCGTGCGCCACGTGCGCCCCCGCCATGAGCAGGCCGTCCGCCCCAATAATCGTGTCGCCGCCGGCTTTCGTGGCGCGGTGCACGGTGACGTGTTCACGGAGCACGGTGCGGTCGCCAATGCGTACGCCGGAAACAATGGAGCGATCGAACGTGAGGTCCTGTGGGTCTCCACCGATGACGGCGAAGTGATCGACGCGGACCTGCTCACCAAGGCTGGTCCCAGCCTTGATGATGGCTTGCGCAGCAATGACGCTGCCGGCGCCTACCTTGACGCCAGCCTCAATAATGGCGAACGGCCCGACCGCAACGTCTGGAGCGAGCTGGGCAGTGGGATGGACTAGGGCGCTAGCGTGAATCACCGGGAAGAAGAGGAGGAGCCACCGAAGAGTTCGAGCTGGGTGGTGCGTACCATATCGTAGACGCGGAGTAGGCGAAGCAAGGCCAAGGTCGGTGACTCGCCGCTGGCCGGGGTCTCGGCGTGTTGCACGAGGTTTTCCACAATGGTCCGGATCGAGATGACGTGGTCGACGCCCGCTTCCTTGAGGAGGCGGATACTTTCCGAGCGGGCGGGTTCCTGTGAAGGTAGGCCCGGCAGGACGAGGATCTTCACCTCCGGGGCGGCCGCACCTTCCGGAAGGCTAGCCCAAGCTTCTTTCGCCGCCTCACAGGCTTCTTTACGGATGAAGTCCAGGAAGTCCCCCCGGCGTATCGTCGTCGGCGTCACGGACTTTTGCCCATGCCAGTCGCGGACGACGGCCACGCCAGCGGTCAGGGCGGGTAGGTCCGCGCCAAAGAGTTGGAAGGCCCGCTCCCTCGGCGTCGCCGGCTGGGGGTTGTGGAAAAAGACGGCGCCCTCCGTTTCGGTGCGTTTACGTTTTCCGGCCACAGGGGCCTTGGGTGATTGGCGTACGAAGAAGCCGTTCACCTCGAAGAACTCGCGGACCAGACTGTCGTCGAAACCCGCCATGGCCGCAAGGATGCAGCCGGAGGGCTAGGTAGGTCAACCCGCTATGCGCTCACAGCGTGAAGCCCACGGGCGCGATGGCCACGGTGAACTCCCCTTTGAGCGACCCCGCCTTCATGGCTGGGACCAACTCGGCCAAAGGCGCCGTGCGTATCGTCTCATGAAGCTTCGTTAATTCACGGCCGATACAGACGACGCGCTCGGGGCCCAGGACCTCCAGCATCTCGTCGGCAAAATCGCTGATCCGGTGGCAGGATTCGTGAAGCACAATGGTTTCGTCCGCCGTCTTCGCGCCTTCGAGGAAACGACGTCTGGCCGCCGTCTTGGGAGCGAGGAAGCCGACAAACCGGAAGGCATTGGTCGGCAGGCCAGAGGCGGAGAGGAGCGTGACGATGGCGCACGGCCCGGGTAGCGGCGTCACGATGAGCTTGCGGCGGCGGCATTCGCGCGTGACGCGGAAGCCGGGGTCGCTGATGCCAGGGGTGCCAGCGTCGGTGATGAGGGCGACGACGGCGCCGCGCTCGATTTTATCTGCTAGTTCGACGGCGACTTCCTTTTCGTTGTGCTCATGGTAGGCC
>Ga0209553_1001030_pt1 | contig 14064 bp, 20 predicted proteins | sample LauGreFBDMM110DN_2_FD_188217 | JGI IMG/M metagenome (GOLD analysis project Ga0209553, IMG submission 188217) | Freshwater lake microbial communities from Lake Michigan, USA - Fa13.BD.MM110.DN (SPAdes) (version 2) | ecosystem: Environmental > Aquatic > Freshwater > Lake | place: Lake Michigan...
TGGCCTGTGCTTCTGGGCATGACCCTGATACCGGCACAGAGTTACAGTTTCGTGAGTCGCTAATAACGTCAGGCCGCCAAGCAGGAAAATCTAAAGCATTACTAGCGCTGGGTATTTGGTGGGTTACAGAGTTTGCTACTAGGCGTAACACCCCACAGTCAGTGGTGGTTACCGCTAACAGACTGGATAGGGCCAGCGCTCTGGTGCGTGAAATGGCTTTAGTGCTAGAGGCTAAATTTGGTGCCAAATGTTTTTGGAGTTATGGCCGTGAGTCGATCAATATGCCAGATGGGAGCACCATTAAATGTGTGGCTGCCACAGGTCAAAATCATGGATTAAGCGTTGACCTTTTGCTCGCTGATGAAATCTGGGATTTAGACCAAAACGCAATAGGGGCGCTAAAACCCAGCATGATTGCTAGGCGCTCACCCTTATTCAGCCAATGGAGCACAGCCGGTGATGAATCCTCAGTGGTGATGCAGCAGCTCAGGAGCCAGGCCATTAATGCCATAGACAGTGGCAAGGCTGGGAAACTGTATTTCGCTGAATGGTCACCACCCAGTGGGGTTAATTTAGAGGATAGGCAGTGGTGGGTGTATGCAAACCCCAGCCTAGGTAGAACCATCACCTGGGATGCTTTAGAGGCTGCATTTGCCTCACCAGATAGGGCTGGATGGCTCAGAGCACATATGAACGTATGGGTATCGGCTGCACAGTCCTGGATACCATTTGGAATGTGGGCAGAACGCCTAGCAATAGAACCCATGCCAGCAGGTGGCGTAATCGCTATCGATTCCAGTTTAGATGGTTCCACCTACTGTGGGGTTCGTGCAGCTAATGGCACATTTGGCCCTATCTGTACCGTTGAGTTTGTAGTGCAAACTGAGGCTGAGGCATGGGCTGAGGTAACCAGAGTGATGCAAAACCCACTAGTAACACTGGCGGTAACACCATCACTAGAGATTCATACACCACCAGATTTGAGGAGGCGTATGCAAATAGTGGGCTATGGGGAGCTACTTAAATTTACTAGCCTGGTCAGGAATATGATTGTGGAGAATCGACTAACGCACACAGGTGAGATTTCGTTAGCAGAACAAATCAACAGGGCCGTGATGGGCAAACAGGCTGACGGCATGGCGCTCAGCTCAAAAAAATCACCTGGGCCCATTGAGTTAGCTAGATGTTTAGTGTGGGCCTCAGCGCTCGCCAGTAAACCTAAACAGACCGCTAAACCAGCGTTCGCAGCTAGGTGAGTTGTAACAAAAAGATGAGTAGGGGATAATACAGCGTGGCCATATTTAAGAAAACCCAACTAGCACCAGAGGTAGAGCCAGCGGTACGTGCAGCTGTAGGCGGTGGCGGTAGTTCTATCGGCAGTTTCTACCAGTACACAGTAGGCCCAGCAGTTACTAGAGCGCTCAGCGTTCCCACAGTCTCTAGAGCCAGAGACCTAATAGCATCAATGATTGGCTGCCTAGATTTACGCTCCTACACACTCCAGTGGAATGGAGAAAAGTATGAAAAAATTTTCGTACCTGGTGAGTCCTGGTTTAGCCATCCTGACCCTAGAGTTACCAGAAACTTTATTATGGCTAACACGTTTTCGGATTTGTTTTTTTATGGGCGAGCCACATGGGCGATTACTGGCCGGTACGCCAATGGGATGCCAGCTAGTTTTACCTGGCTACCAATGGGTAGCACGACATTTAATGATGCTAATGGGCCACAAGTATTTGGGCCTAGTAACGCTGTACTGTTCGCTGGGCAACCAGTAAAAACTGAGGACACTGTACAGTTTCTGTCACCTATCAATGGCCTGTTATTTCAGGGTGCACGTGCAGTTGATATAGCCATCAGGCTGGATGATTCAGCTAGGAGATTTGCCACACAAGAAACTGGCGCTGGTTACCTGCAGCAAAAGGGTGGCGAGCCTATGACTGGTACAGAGCTGGGTGAGCTAGCACAAGCGTGGAGCGCTGCACGTAACGTAAACGCTATAGGTGCTCTAAATGAGTTTGTAACATTTGTGCCATTTGACGGCACACCTGACAAAATGCAGCTCATAGAGTCACGTCAACACGCTGCAGTCGAATTATCCCGTGTGGCAAACATTCCAGCGTATTTAGTGAACGCTCCAGCAGGTACAGGTATGACCTACCTTAATGCTCAGCAGGCTAGGCAGGATTTGTACCTGTTTGGTGCCAGGCCGTTTATTGACTGCATAGAGGAAACGCTAAGTATGGACAACATTTTACCCAGAGGCCGCCATGTTGAATTTAATATGGATGGCTACCTGGGCGAAACGTATATGCCAGAAATAATGAGTGAACCATCAGCCAGTGAACGAGAGAGCGAAACCATCTAATGATCTTTTTTGAGAACCGTGAACTAAAAATAGAATGTGCCACAGAAACCAATAGCGATAACAGCCGTACCATTATGGGCCAGGCTGTGCCATATAACGTGACCACTACAGATTCACTGGGCCAAAAAGTAATGTTTAAGAGGGGCAGCATTCCAGCAGATGGCAGGCCACCTAAGCTGATAGCAGCTCATGACCAGTCAAAAATTTTGGGTGTAGTAACAGAGAGATACCCTCAGGAGGATGGGATGTATTTTCAGGCCAGGCTGGCAGATACTGCAGATGGCCGTGATTATATGCAGCTTATGAGCATGGAGCCACCAGCCATAGATGCAGTCAGTATTGGCTGTACGCCCACAAAATACAAATATGATAATAATGGGGTCATGATAGTGGAATCTGCCACCTGGGCAGAATTATCGTTAGTCAGTATTCCAGCATTTGATACAGCGAGAATTTCCAGTGTGCAATTATCAGAACCAGAGCAAGAATTAGAACCAGAACTACCAGCAGAGGAAACAGAACCCATGAGTGAATCACCAGCAGTCGAACTGGCCAGCCCAGCGATTATTCCCACTACACCCATTTACGCCACAGTAAAGCGTGAGTTTGCTATGCCCAGCATGGGTGAGTACATCACTAAATTTGTGCGTGGAGGTTCAGAGTTTGCAGAGTTTGCCGCAAACATTCAGGCTGCAGCTCCTGACGTTACGACATCTGATCTTGATGGATTATTGCCGATTCCCGTTGTGCAGGGCGTTTACAATAATTTCATAGGCCAGAGACCTGCCATTGATGGCACAGGGGGCACTAAGGCCATGCCACAAGGGGGCAAGGTTTTTATTAGAGCAAAAGTGACCACCAACGTATCACAGGCTGCAGTCACCCAGGGTTCTACCATTCAGGCCGGCACATTTGTTGTTGATGACATCCAGGTGACTAAGGGCATCTATGGTGGCTATGTCGAATTGTCAGAGGCCAGCATTGACTGGTCTAGCCCAGAGGTGCTCAATGCGCTCCTGGATGACATGGGCCGCATCTATGCGAACACCACAGATAATGTGGCCGCTGATGCTTTAGTAGCTGGCACCACTAACACCAATAACTTTGCTACAGCATCATTGACTGACCCTGCAGCATGGGCCACATGGATTTACACAGCGAGCGCTGACATCCTCACAGCATCTAACGGCAACCTGCCAGATACCTTGTATCTCGCACCTGACCGCTGGCAGTCTTTAGGACTCTTGACCGATACAAGTGATCGACCATTATTCCCAGTGGCAGGCCCCATGAATGCGTTCGGCACTATGTCGCCAGGTATGACTGCTGGCAATGCGTTTGGGTTGCGTGTTGTAGTAGATCGCAATTTTGCTAGCACCACATTGCTCATTGGTAACGGTACTACTGGTGCATTTGAGAACTGGGAGACTCCCCTGGGGGCCGTTTCTGTAAATAATGTGTCACTTTTGGCCAGAACCATTGCGTGGAGGGGCTATTTTGCATCCGTAATGGTTGACGATACCAAATTCATTAAGGCTGCATACGTCTGATAGGCGGAACTAATGAGCGCTTTTAGCGTTACGCATTCGATGCGTATAGGTGATTTCTGTGTAGTGCAAACCTTAGAGGAAACTGATATTGCTGTCGGGCAGTCATTTACTCTGGCAGATGTAGGGGATGGCATGAATGGCTCACAGCTACTCATAGCTGTGCCCCTATATCTGTTTACCGGAATCACTAATGAGGGTGATTTTACTTTTAACTATGATGAGCTGATACCAGAACAGTTACTGTTTCGTGATGCTGGCACAGATGTAGCACGTCACTATTTAGACCCGTTCGGTACGCTCACCTATACCCAAACCTGCACCTGGGTAACATCAGCTGACTGCCTAGTATTTTTGGGCATAGACCCAGCCACAGCTAATGACACTGCCTACTTAGCTATGTGTGTAAATGCTGCTAATCAGTGGGTGCTCAGGAAACGTCAAGAGGCAGGATATTTTGACCAATCTCTCAGCGTGGCCCCTAGTGCAGATATAGAGCTGGGCACCATTATTTATGCGTGTATGAATTATAGAGAACGTGGCTCTATTGATTCCTACCAAACATTTGATGGGATGGGCACAGTGCCAGTGCTAAGTATGGGCCGTGTCATGCAGCTGATTGGCTGTAATCGTTCCCAGGTGGCGTAATGCCAGCCAGCGGTATTTTTGCTACATCCATCACAAAAATTAGAGACACCATCACAGCGTTAGGTTTAGTGGCAGTCACTGACCCTAGGAACGCTCGACCCATGACGTGCCTCATAGAAATGCCTACCTATACACAGTTCACTAACCAGGTGGCTGATATTTCTGTAGTGGTGCACATTCTTGCTACACCACCAGGTAACCAGGATTCTGGCGACTACTTGATGACCACCCTAGATATTTTGATGGATTCAGAGCTGGCCATCACAGGTGGTACACCCACACTGGTAGTTATTGGTGCACAAGAGTTGCCAGCATACGATTTGACAATAAGAATAGGCGCTAAGCGCTAACACAGGAGAACCCACATGGCCACTACCGTTTATCTAACTAACCCCACTATCAACATCACACAAGGGGCTACCACCACCGATTTTACTGATAACACCAGTTCAATTACGGCCACATTGGGCTACACCAGTTTGGAAACTACTGCATTTGGTTCTACTGGTTTGTCATTTTCTAAAGGCCTCGCTACCTCTGACATTTCCATGACAGTTTTCATGGCTTATGGCGCTGCAGAAATCGAAGCTGCTCTTGCCACTTATGTGGGTACCGGCACCAGCGTGTTGGTGTTCAGCCCAGCAGGTACAATCGAATCTGCTAGCAATCCAGAGTTCACGGTAACTGGGGCCATGCTGGCCGCCTATGACGTTGTAGTGGGCACAGTTAATGAGCTGTCAGTAGTTGAGCTGTCTTGGACAGGTGGCACCTGGGCACGTGACGTAACCTGATCTAATTTCTAGTAATCCTGATACCGACTAAGGAGCACAAAAGTGAAATTACATTTACGCCTAGATTTAGGTGATGGCCCTATAGAGCTAGTCACTAACCTGATGGTTATCATTCTGTGGGAGCGCAAATTTAAGCGCAAAGCATCAGATATGGCTAACGGTATCGGCCTAGAGGATTTAGCATTTATGGCGTATGAATGCTGCAAGATTTCTAACGTGCCAGTGAAACCCATTTTTGATGATTTCATTAAGTGCATAGTCGATTTAGAGGTAGTCAGTGAGGAAACCGAAAACCCCACCCCAGGGGCAGTTTTAGCAGAGGACTAGCAGAACTGCTGGTGCATACGCATTACTGGCCCCCAAATATAGAATTTACCCTGGGCGATTACATTACAGTGTTAGATGTAATCAAAAAACAGCAGAGGTAGATCATGGCTAAGACTCCAGAAATCACAGGTGTTAAAGAGGCTGTACGAGCGTTACGCAAAATCGACCCTGAGATGCGTAAAACATTTAATGCAAATGTCAAGGCTGTAGTAGCTCCCATGACTAGCGCTATGCAGTCAAATTATGACGATATGCGTTTTCCATCTGGCACTAAACGTAAATGGGGCACACAGGCTGTAGGCGCTAAAGCTAGAAAAATAAACCCACTGACTGCAGCCTCAGCTAGGCGTGGCGTAAAGGTAAAGATAGACACCAGCCGCATGAGTGGGGCCGCATTCACTGTGATGCAAACAAACCCAGGTGCAGCCATTTTTGATTTAGCTAGTAACAGCACACCATTAGGTCGAGCGTTTACAGCCAAATTTGGGCGCTCATCTAGCCGTGTGATGTGGCCTAACGCTGAGGTGCATCTACCTGATGTCCGTGAAAACTTAGTGGAGTTAATAGAGGAAATAGAGCAGGATATAAACAGAGAACTACAGAGGCGTGGCTAATGGCTATCAAAATCCCTATTTTTGCAGACTATAACGATAGGGGCGTTAAACAGGCTGAGGCATCATTTGCTAGTTTTGGGCGCTCTGTAGGCAATATCACTAAAAAAGCTGCTGCAGCATTCACAGCTATAGGTGTGGCCGCTGCTGCTGGCGCTGTTAAAGCTGTTGATATGGCCAGTAATCTGGCTGAATCTCAGAGCAAGGTAGCCCAGATTTTTGGGGAGTCATCTGCTGCCATCACAGCATTCAGTAAAACTGCTGCAGTGAGCCTGGGCCAGTCTGAGCAGAGCGTGTTAGATGCTGCCGGTACGTTTGGCATTTTTGGTAAAGCAGCTGGGCTAGGAGGTAAAGATTTATCTGATTTCAGTAACCAGTTCACTACCCTGTCAAGCGATTTAGCCAGCTTTAATAACACCAGCCCAGAGGATGCCATCAACGCTATCGGCTCAGCGTTACGTGGAGAGATGGAGCCGATTAGGCGCTATGGCGTAATGCTAGATGACGCTGCCATTAAAGCTGAGGCCATGAGCCAGGGGCTGTACGACGGTAAAGGTGCCCTATCTCAGCAGGCCAAAATTTTGGCTGTTACAGCGTTGATCTACAAAAAAACTAATGATGCACAAGGCGATTTTGCTAAGACTGCTGGCGGCCTAGCTAACAAAACACGCATCATGAAAGCACAGCTCACTAACGCTTCTACCACTATCGGTACAGCTTTACTGCCAATGGCGTTAGCCGCTACCTCATTTTTTGCTAGCAAATTCATCCCACAAATAGAAAACCTAAGTAAAACATTTAGTGAAAAGGGTTTAAGTGGTGTAGTTAAAATGGCTACAGATCAGTTACCTAAACTGGGTGACGCTTTTAGCAGTCTGTGGAATTGGATTAAAAACACTGGCATACCTAAATTCCTAGAATTTATGGGTGAAATGGGCGGTGCACTAATCGACTGGATTAGTCCACGTATCATGCCCATGCTCAAAAAATTGGGTGAGTTTATAGGAGCTGCAGCCACCTGGCTGGCAGAAACAGGACTACCCACCCTGGTAGATAAACTGATCTTGTGGGGTAACGCTTTTGTGGATTGGATTACTCCACTGATAGGGCCAATGCTCAAAAAGTTTGGCGAGCTAATCATGACTCTCACCACCTGGCTACTCACTGTGGGAGTACCAGCGCTGCTAACTGCCACACTTAAAATGGCTGATGCACTAATCGGCTGGGTGTTTAAGATCGCTGGCCCACTGCTTAAAGGTTTAGGTGTGCTCCTAGTCGATATAGGCAAATGGGTTATCAGTGATGGTGTGCCAGGGCTAGCCAGGCTAGGTGTGCAGTTAGGTTTAGGCCTGATAAACGCTTTAGTGGGAGCGCTTAAAGGTTTAGGCAGCATGGGCCTAGATATAGGTAAATCATTGGCTAACAGCCTTATAGATTTTGTTAATAGCAATGTGATTGATTCAATCAATAACCTGCTGGAGTTTAAGATAGACCCACCAGGCCCAGGCCCGACATTGACCATTAACCCACCTGATCTGCCTCACATACCCAGGCTGGCTAATGGTGGCATAGTGACACGCCCAACATTGGCCATGATAGGTGAATCGGGAGCAGAGGCTGTAATACCGCTGACTGGCCGTAACGCTGGCATGGGCATGGGTGGTGTTACTAACTACATTACGATTAACACCCTGGCAGACCCTCAGAGTGTAGTACAGGCCCTGCAGCAGTTTAATCGTATGAATGGCCCTATACCGATAAACACCAGAGCAGCGTAATGGCTAACCTAAATTTGACGTGGCGAAACGTCACCACCAGTAGCACATTTACCACCAGTGTGCTCAGCTGTTACTACTCCACAGGCCGCCAAAATGCCATAAATAACTGGGCACCTGGAGCGCTAGTTATCACCATCATTAACACTGCTAATGAGGCTGCAGGGTTCACCCTTAACGACAAAATTAGGTTACGCCTAGATCATGACACCAGCCCAGATTCCTACTATCACACATTCTGGGTGCAGGAAATAACATTTAAGGATTTGGGAGGCAACCAGAACGGCAGCACAGCCACCATTATCTGCACAGATTTACTGGGCCGTTTAGGGCGCTCCACAGTGTTTGCCAAAAATATGCCACAGGCTAGAACTATCACCCAGCTCACTACAGCGTTTAATGGTGACCTGCCCAGTGGCGCTACCATGCCAGCCACATATACAGGTACATCTACAGCATCAGTAAGCGCCACATATACCGGCACAATAGCTAACAGAATTAACTTAAACATGGTCACTGAGCAAGGTGTGCTGTGGCAGAACCAAACCCAAATACTGCTGATAGGCAGAGATAACATAGCGGCCCTGGCAACTACTACTAAAAACATTGGGCCTGAATCGCCATACTACATTTACTCAAATATCGAGCGTGTAGCGTTAGGTACTGAGTTTCTTAACACCTGCACAGTTTCTACTGAGGTGACAGCCACAGTGAACAGCACAGATGCCACGTCAGTATCCACCTATGGCATTTATGGTGGCACATTAGCCACAGTGGATTACACAGCCACCCAGGCCACAGGTTCAGCATCATGGCAGGTGTTCAGTCGATCAGACCCCACAGCTTTAACATTTACTGTGCAAACCGATACGGGCACCAGCTCTGATGTGAGTGACATAGTAAAAAATTTGTGGCAAGCATCCCCAGAGCTTTATTACATAGTGTTTTATCGTAAACCTGGGAGTAATACGCTTATTCAGTACCTATGCCAAATGCAGGGTTTCAGTATGAGCATCAGCCCAGAGGTCACAGAGTTTACTTTTTACTTAGCCCCTGCTAGTTTCACTGGTGTGTTTACCCTTAACAGCAATGTGTTTGGCATACTTGACCAAAACATTTTGAGTTTTAGCTGGTGATATTGTGACGACTCCCCCACTGTTTGTAGCTAATACTGTTCTCTCAGCGGCCCAGATGAATAAAATCGGAATGTGGAAAATCAGCACCACCAGTCTCAGTGGCGTAACTACTAACATTTCTAACTGTTTCTCTAGTGATTACGCTAACTATCGTGTGCTAGTCACAAACCTAAACAATTCATCAGTAACTTTAAGAACTTTAAGCATGAGATTTAGGACTACCTCAGATGACACTGCAGCGAACTACAATTCGGGCAGTTTTGGTGTGTTCGGTACTGGTACGGCATTTGCTCAAGCTATTGCAAACCAAACCTCAGCTACTTTAGGTGCCATATCAGCCCAGGCTTCAGGTAATGCGGCCAGCGCTATCACCATAGATATTTTGTCGCCTAACACTGCTACAGGTACTACTTATACGGGAACCCTGCTTACATATCAGGCTGACACAGCCTCATTCGTTTACCGTTCCATTGGCGGCAATAATACGACAACTACTCAATACACAGGTTTTAGCATCATTGGTGTCACAGATTCGCTTAGTGGCACAGTTCAGGTTTATGGATATAACTGATGAACATTACTAACCCACCTAAAGCGCTTATCCTGATGCTGGCTCTAGTGTGCATCACTGTGCTCTTAGCTGTCAGTAAAATTAGCCAGGAGGCTGGGCTACCGATAATTTCAGCCATAGTTTTTTACGGTATCGGCAATGGTGTAGCCGCTAAAGGTGGTAAAGATTCACCTAAGATATTTGGACCTAAAGAATGACCACCTACCCTGTTAAACCTATTGTGATGCCATCTGATCTAGCTGGCCAGATGAATGGTTTGTTAGCTGCCAAACTGCTTAAAAACATTGACACGCCTACCCAGGGCAAAATGCACCATAAAGCTGCTACAGCGTTTAAATGTTTAGCGTTAGCAGCATATTTTGATGGCATCAGTTTAGATCAGGTGGGTGCCTACCGTACGCTGAGCCAACAGGCCACTATGTTTAAGCAGCGCTACAGCCTCACCCCACAAGGCCGTAACATCACACGCAAAATGAACGGGCAAACATATTATTTACGGGATGGTTTTGCACCCTCATCTACTCCTGGGCTGTCAAATCATGGCTGGGGATTAGCGGTAGATATCAGTGACTGCTCAGGTGACAGGCTCACGTGGCTACTGCAGTGGGCTGGCAAATTTGGGTTCACCTGGGAGACAAACGGGCCACAGGCTGAGGCATGGCACATACGTTACGTGGCTGGGGATGCTGGCACCAGGGGCATCAGAAACGCTTTAGCGGTATTCCCAGAGCTGGGTGCTTGACATTCACCTATCGATTAGGTCAAATGTCTAGACCTAAGCCGACACTAGGAGTGAGATGAATCCCTACAAAATCCTTATAGGTTCAGCAGCATTATGGCTGGCCGCTATAGCCTTATTAGGCGGTGGTGGTGGCGCTATCCCTCAGTCCACCACTATTGCACCACCTGTTTATAACACTGTGGATATATTGACCCCAGAGCAGACTGTAGAGCGTTTAGAGGCGCTCCAAATGGCTGAGACCACTACTACAGCCCCAGTACAGATACCGCCAGTGGTAAACGCTGAGGGCCTAAAGTGTGAGCAGTGGCTACCTACAGCAGTTTTAGCTGGGTGGCCTGATGATCGACAAACGCTCAAAAAATTGGGTGCCATTATCATGAGAGAATCAGCCTGTGACCCCACAGCCTGTGCTCCCAGCGATAGCGGTAGGCCATGCAGAGATTATGGGCTGGTTCAGGGAAACTGGTATGCACACCATAAATGGTGGGCAGAGCTAGGCATCACACCAGAGCAGATGTTTGACCCATACACAAACCTACACTGGGCATGGCTGCTATATTCAGGCCGTGAGGCTAAAGGGCAGTGTGGCTGGCAACCGTGGGCGCTTGACTGTGCCTAGTAGGCCACCCTGGATGGTTTTAGCGGCCTGCATAGGCCACGACACAAACCTATTTTTTCCCCAGCCTGGCACCCATCTGAGGAGTGACATTAGGGAGGCTAAAAAGATTTGTGGCACCTGCCCAGTCAAAATGGCCTGCTTAAACTATGCGCTTAATTTGGAGCAAATCAGCCCCAGGAGCTGCCCAGGTATATGGGGTGGCACACATGAGCGCGAGCGCTCGCGCATAATCCACCAAATGTGCCACATGGATGAGGTACCATCAGAATTACTACCAACATAAAGGAGCTAAATCGTGGCCGACACTACAGATTTACAAGCGTTCATACAAACCATCCAGGAATTTGAGCGTGAAATAGATTTTATTCGCAACAGTCAAAAAATACAGCGTGCAGAAATTAAAGCGTTACAGGCCGCTGTTTTTGAAATGAGTAGCCACATACCAGACTGGGTGCTCAGCCTGTCATCTGAGACAGTCGATATCATTATTACTGCAGCGCTAAATGGGTATGGCAAATGAGTGTGCCTACTGAGGCCACGTGCCAGGTGTGCACTGAGCGTGTCACCGGTGATGAGATAGCGTATTACAACCCAAAAAAATGGGTGGTGATGTGTAAACGCTGTGTAGCTAATCATCCAGTGATGAAAACCAGCATCTACTCAGTGGAGGCACCTACATGGACATGAACTACACCACAGTAAATGAGCGCCTCATTATGGCTCTAGCCAAATATCCTGATTTGCGAATACAGGAGCACCCCAGCGAGATCATCACTACTGTGAATGGTGAAACGCTAATCTGCACTGTGACCATTTGGCGTGATGCCATTGATGAGCGCCCAGTAATAGCGAGCGCTGCCGAAATTATCCCAGGCCGTACGCCATTTACGAAATTTAGCGAGAGAGAAAACGGATTTACTAGCGCCGTGGGCCGTGGCCTGGGCTATATGGGATTTGGAATTGACAGGAGTATCGCAACATCTGACGACATCCAAAACGCTGGGGGCACACTGACTAAACCCACACTGACTAGAGGCACACAGGTTAGCCACAGTGGCAAGGTGCTAAAGCATTCTCCAGCTATGCCAGTAACAGATGCCCAGAGGCGTTTTATTAAAGCGCTGGGCCACACTGGCGGTATGCCCACATCATCTAGTGAGGCATCAACGCTGATTGAGAACCTTAAAAAACAAAAAGAGGCTACAGCTGAGGAACCGTTTTAGTGAGTGAAATCACCAATGAAATGTACCTATTTAGAGCTAATCGTGATGAGCTTGATTTAATAGAGTACGTGTATTCAGAAACTGATAGCAGCACCATAAATAATGCTGAGGCATACCGGATGGCGTTAGAGGCAGAGTTTATGTGCTGCCAATGGTTGAGGATGGCTGGCCTTAAAACTAATTGGGTATCAGGTGACTACACACGTGACATGATCTGTGCAGGTTTTGACATTGACGTTAAACATAGAGCATTAAAAAATGTGGTGGCTACCACCTATTGGCCTGTAGCAAATAAATCGTTACAGGCTCAGGCTGGGAGCATAAAACTATTTTGTGCAGTGATACCCACAGAACCTGCAGCTGGCTACTCTGATTATTTAGTGCAGGTCATTGGCTGGCTGTTACCTGATGACATGAAACATAATCAGGTGCTCCTAAAAGGTGATAAGACTCCTGGAGGTTTACCAGTTACTTATGATTTCACTGTCGTTTACTGTTCTGAAATGCGCTCACCATTGAGCCTGATTACATACCTGGAGGTTGAGAGTGCTCGAAAAACATCTGTTAGCTAACATCATTGAGGTGGCCCAGCTGGCTGGCTGGCTGGCGTTTCATCCTGTGGAGGCACAAGTGCGGCCAGGTGTGTGGGCCACTAACCAGCAGGGTGATAGAGGTTTCCCAGATTTAGTGTTATCGCATCCTGAGCGCCACGAAACCCTGTTTATCGAATGTAAAAGTGAGACAGGTTACCTAAGCATCCACCAACAGGTTTGGATGCACAGTCTCAAAAATAGTGGCTGTGAATGGTGGCTGATTAAACCTCACGATTTTGACGATTTAGTAATAAGGCTCACCCATCCGCTAAACAAGGGTATGGCATTTATAGATGAACTCCTGGGAGGCAAACCGTGAAAATAGTGGTACCTGCTAACCCCATTAAGGTTTACCAGCGTTCTGGTGACACTCCACAGGATGGCTACAGCTGCCATAACGTGGCGTTCATTATGGTGCACGGTAAAACAGAATTCCCTAAGTGCACCTATGTGACCATCAGCGGTACACCTATCAGCACTATCTCATTTGCCAGGGTGCTTATCAATGGTGAATGGGTTAGCCACGATTAACATAATTTGACATAAAACCGATTCCAGCAGGCCGTTACATGAGAGGCTCATAGACCCACCCAGATGCAATGGGCTAGGGATGACACAGGGCAACCTGGGTAGATGCTCATGTCATGTGAGTAAGCAGCGTTTCCAAACGGCACAAATGGTGAATGGTTCTCCACCTATTCAAGACAGGCTGACCAGTGCATAAAGGCACAAACAGTGGGGGCACATACCTACCGATTCTCCCAGTGAAATTGAGAGCAACTGCAGCGGTGCATTTCCGCTGTAGGCGCTAGCTCCCTTGACCTTGACCTATGCCCTATGCTCTAGACCTATGGATGACAGAAACACAAAAGCATTCAAGAACGCCAGAGCAGACCTACTCAGAGATTCACCCATGTGCCACTGGTGCGGCCTAAAGCCAGCAACAGAGGCAGACCACCTAGTACCAGTCATGCATGGCGGTACCCACCAGGAGGGATTAGTACCGAGCTGCAAACCCTGCAATAGTAGGCGTGGAGCAGTCGAATTAAATAGGCAAACCAGTGCACGTATAACAGCACGAAATCACGCAATAGGGGCAGTGCTTTTGGATTC
>Ga0209553_1001037_pt1 | contig 14013 bp, 3 predicted proteins | sample LauGreFBDMM110DN_2_FD_188217 | JGI IMG/M metagenome (GOLD analysis project Ga0209553, IMG submission 188217) | Freshwater lake microbial communities from Lake Michigan, USA - Fa13.BD.MM110.DN (SPAdes) (version 2) | ecosystem: Environmental > Aquatic > Freshwater > Lake | place: Lake Michigan, USA...
GTTACAAAATCCTTGAGTCAATGCGAAAGGAGAAATAGTTGTCGTTGACGCCCACGGATGCGCAGCGCCCGAAGCTGTGCGAATTGATGCACCACGCCATCGTCGAAATTCGGCTGCTCGGTTCGGCCGAAAAGACCATTGAAAAACCACTATCCGCTCTTCGCTATGGCGATACCACGCGGTAGAAGCGTTGTGACTTGGTCTTGGCGGCCACATCCAAAAACTCAAGCGCCGAGCCATCGCTGACAAAGCTCCGGATGTCCGTCCAGCCGCCAATCAAAGTGTCCGAGGCCTGCACACGGAAGGCGCGCCCGACTTCCAACTGAAGATTGAGGGTGAAACCCTGCGCCTGGATAGCGGTGGCGTTTTGTGGCGTCGGCGGCGCGATGCGGCTTGTGGCCACGACCAGCAGCGCGGGCTGACTGAGAAGGTCGGTGAACGCGTCGGAGACCCGGACCGTGTAGCTTCCTCCTTGGGCTAGCTGCACCGGGTTAAGGGTCAAGGTGGCATCGGTTGCGTTCAGCAGATCAGCGCTATCTTTGCGCCACTGGTAGCTGAGCACACCTTTCCCGGAGGCGGAGACGGACAAGGAAACATTAGCGCCTACGATCACGGTTTGACTCACGGGTTGGGTGAGAATCTGCAACGGCGTCGGCGGGGCCGGAGGCTGGCGCAAGTTTAGCACTACGTTGCCCGTGGTGCTGTTGGTTTTGAAGCCGTCCACGGCGATTTGATACTCGGTGCCGACTGTTGCACTGAAAAGCACGCGACTGATTCCAACCTTGCCATTAGGAACGTCGTCATTTTCAGCGACCAAACTCAGACCCGACAGTGCGCTGCCCGTGTAGATCGCCAAGGTTGTGTCAAATGAACTACCGAAGGTGTCGATCTCGACCAAACCATTTGCAGGTGCTGTCCACTTCCACCAAACGGACCGGCCTCCATCATTGCCCCCATGGGCCGGCTCATCAGGCTCTTTGGTCGCGCCAAGGACAGAGCCGCTCACCGTGCTCGAACTGCCGGCGAGGGATATCCGATTGGCAAAGTGGTCGTTGAAGGTGCCCGGGAGTAGTGTGAAGGTCGCCGGCAGGGTGGACACCATCCCGAAGGAGTTTCTCACCACTACTCTATACTCCCCCTCGTTCACTGCAGAGACGCCGGTCAACGCCAACACCGGGCCGGTCGCGCCCTCGATAATTACGCTGTTACGCTGCCACTCAAAGGCCAAGGGCAAAGCGCCCGTGGCCACCACGCGGAACTCGACGGCGGTTCCACCACCAGCGCCACCGGTGAAACGGGTTTGACTGGCTGGCTGTTGTTTAATGCTTGGTGCAGCCGGGGAGGTTGAACCGGAAATCACGGTGAGTTTGACCAGACCCATCGCATTCCGATAGCCATCCACCGCGATGCGATAAACGGTGCCGAGGGTTGCTTGGAAGGAGACGCTGGCGCGGGAGGTTCCCGGACGCGGGTCATCGTTTTCGGCGACCAGCGCAAGCGAGGCCAAACTCGAGCCGGTGTAAACCCCCAGCACGGTGTCGAACTCGCTGCCCTCCGTCGTAATGGTCACGGCACCGTCGTTGAGCGCCGTCCATGCCCACCACGCCGAGGCGCCTTGCCGCAAGCCTGCATGCGCTGGTTCATTCTCCTGCCGGGTGGCTCCAATGTTGGCCCCGAACACCACCAAAAACTGCGGCGAGATGGGCGTGGCATTTTCGAAGTCATCATTTCCGATCAAGGATCCGGACGGATACTGGCGCACGTTGAGCGTTACCGCGCCTCGTGCGGTGGTAATGCCATCATGGAATCCGTCCACGGCGATTTGATACTCGACGCCGGCGATGGGGAGGAAGGTCACCGTGCTGCCGCTGGCGCTGCCCAGATGGTCCGCAGCCAGCATCGTGAGCGCGTTGACTTCCGTGCCGGTGTAAACTGCGAGCAAGGTGCTGAAACTGCTGCCCGCCGTGTCGATCGTCACCGGCGTCGCGGCCGGTGCCACCCAACGCCACCAGATCGAACGGCCGCCGCGGTTGCCTCCGTGGTTCGGCTCGCCGGCTTCTTTGGTGGCGTTCGTGTTCGCACCCACCACGGTGTTGGTCTGCCCCGAGATCAGGAAGCGGTTCGCGAACAGATCGTTGCCCCCCACGACCTCGGGCGTCGGCTGAGTCAGCGTGAGCACGACGGCACCGGCAGCGCTGCCGTGACCATCCACGGCGATCTGATAAGCCAGGCCCGCCACCGCCGGGAAAGTCACCGTGCTCTGATACACGCCGAAAGCCGCATCGAGGTCATCATTCCCGGCGACCAACGTGAGCACGTCTAGGCCCGTGCCGGTGTAAGCTGCCAGCGTCGTGTCAAAGCTGCTGTCCGTAGTGCTGAGGGTGACTGGGCCGGTGATCGGCGCGATCCACGACCACCAGACGGAATGACCGCCAGCGTTTCCGCCGTGATTGGGTTCGCTCGCTTCCTTGGTTGCGCCGACGGTCGAGGCCGTCACCCGGTTCGTCTGACCGAGGAAGGCGATCCGTTGCGCGAAGTTGTTGTTCGCGGCGATGCCACCGCCGCCGGCGACAACGGGGCCGAGGTTCAAGACCACGTCACCCGAGGCACCTTGATAGCCATCCACAGCGAACTGGTATTCGGTTCCGCCGACCGCTTGGAACTGCACTCGCGACACGAAGAAATTATCCGCCGGGTCGCCATCGTGTTCGCCGACGAGCGTCAACGCGTTCAGTGCGCTGCCCGTGTAAACCGCCAGCAGCGTGTCAAACGAGCTGCCGGTCGTGTCGAGCCGGTAGAGTCCATTGCTCGGCGCGACCCACGACCACCAGACTGATTTGCCGCCCGCGTTGAACGCGTGAGTGCGCTCGCCCGGTTCCTTGGTGGTCCCGACGTTGTTGTCGCGGACCCGGGCGACACCGAGCGGGAATGCCAGGCGATTCGTGAAGTAGTCGTTGTCGGGAGCCTGCGCCAGATTCAGCAGGATGCTTCCGACCGCCACAGTGCTGTTGGCATCCCGGAAGCCCGCGACCGCAATCTGGTAGGACACTCCGGCAGCCGCCCGGAAGAAGACCTTGCTGGAGGAAAGCTGGCTGGGGATCTCGTCATCATTCGTCGACACCGGCGTCAGGGTGTTCAACGTGTTCCCCGTGTAAACCGCCAGCACGGTGTTCAGCACATCGCCCGCCGCGTTCGTGCTACCCATCGTGTCCACCTGCACCAAACCATTGCGAGGTGCGACCCAAGTCCACCAGAGAGAAGCCCCCGTGTCCTTGGCCGCGTGCACCGGCTCGCCGGCCTCCCGCGTCGCGTTGTAGTTCTGAGCGACGAGATTATTACTCGCTCCCACGATGGGGAACCGGTCGGCGAAGGCGTCGTTGGCCGAAGCCGTCAACACGGTCAACACCGCCACCGAACTAGTGACGCTGCCGGAGGCATTGGTCACCACGACGCGGTAGCCGCCTGCGTCGGCGAGCAGGGCGTTAGTGATGGTGAAGCTGGAGTTGGTGACACCGAGCAAGTTCAACCCGTTCTTCTGCCATGCGAACGTCGGAACGGGCGCGCCCGTGGCGGTCACGCTGAACGTCACGTTGCTCCCGGCGTTGTCCAACACCACCCGGCTCACCGGCTGGCTCGTGATCGCGGGGGCCACCGGGAGCGCGGGGAGCAGGAGATTCAAAGTCACGTCGCCATTCGCATCCGCCAGACCGCCCACGGCGATCTGATAGCTGGTTCCGCCCGTCACGGGGAAACTCACCGAGCTCGCGGTCCCCTGAGCGTCGTCATTCGCCGCCAGCAATGTCAGCGCGCCCACCGCAGTGCCACGATAGACAGCGAGGATCGTGTCGAACGCCGTCCCCACCGTGTTGATCGTCACCACCCCGTTGCGCGGCGCGGTCCATGTCCACCAAACCGTCGCGTCGGAAGGCAATCCGGCGTGCTCTGGTTCGCCCGCTTCCCGTGTCGCCGCGACGTTGAAGCCATTGACTGTAGCGCTCTCGCCCACGATGACAACCCGTCCCGCGAAAGCGTCGTTCGCCGGCGGCGCCAGCGCGGTGATGGGCGGCGCGAACGTGAGCCGTGCGTCCGCGTTGTTGGCTTCGCGGATGGTGCCGCCATTGAGGAACACCGGCGAACTGATGACAAGGCCGTCGGTGGCCGTGTCGCCCACCTGCACGGTGTAAGTGAAGACCAAGTTCGTTGAGCCGCTGCCGGAGGAGTAGCTGGCGTTGACCGTGGCCGGGCCGAGGTTGAGGCGAAGCTGCGGCGTGCCCGTCACGTTCACGACTGCGCTGAACGTGACCGTGAAACTCAGGACACTGCCGGCCGGGTAGGCTCCGTTGGCCGGCACCGCCAGCCGCGTGACCGAGGCTGCGGGGCGAACCATGATGGAGAAGGTGTTCGTCGCCTTGTCCACCCCACCATTCACCGACCCACCGCTGTCCTGCGCAATGACAGTGACCGATGCGACGCCGTTGGAGTTGGGTGCCGGTGTGAACGTCAGCGTGCCGTTCGCCGCGATGGACGGCTGGCTGCTGAAGAGTCCGCTGTGGTTGTTGCCCACCAAGAACGTGACCGTCTGCCCGACCTCGTCCACCGGGCCGGTCACGATGTTCGTGGTGAGGTTGGCGATGCTGGTTGTCCCGGAGTTTTCGAAGACGGTGAGGTCCGGTGTCGTGGCCACCACGCGGACATCATCCAACTGGAAGGAGCCGTTCCCCGCATCGCCGAAGGGAATGACCGTGACGAACGCGAGACGAATGGACTGACCAGCGAAGGCCGTCAGGTCGAGCGTCACCGGCGTGTTGGCGACCTGCAGCGAGAAGTCATTCGGTGCGACGGAAACCAAGTTCGTGGAGAACAACTCCGCCCCGCCGCCCGCCGCCCGCACGCTCACGCGGAAGGTGCGGTTGCTGGTGGCGGTGCTGCCGAAGGTGTTCCAGCCCGCGCGGTAGGCGAAGGTCAGCGCCGCCGAACCCGCCGTGGGCAAGGTCAGGTCCTGCGCGATGGAGATGCTCCCCGCGTTCGCGCCACTGAATCCGTGTGCCGCGGACTTCGCGCCATCGGTCGCCAGCGTGTTGAAGAAGCCGAGGTTGAACCCATTGGCCCTCACTGCCTGAACGGGCGAGGCGTTCGCTGTGTCCGAGGCAATCCAGCCCGTGAAGTCTCCGGTCTCGAAGCTGCCGTTGATAATCAAGTCGGCCACGGTGTTGATCGGTCGCAGGACAAAGGTGGGCGCGTCGTTCACCGCGAGCACCGTGATGGTGAATGTCTTGGTGCTTTTGTCCGAGCCGCCATCAGCGATGCCGCCGTTGTCCTGCGCGATCACCGTCACGGTCGCCGCGCCGAAAGTGTTGGCCGCCGGCGTGAACGTCAGCGTCCCGTTGAGCGCGACGCTCGGCGGCACGCTGAATAACGCGGCGTTATCGTTGCTGGTCGTGACGTTGGTCACACTTTGGCCAGACTCATTCGCCGGGCCGGCAGTGAAGGTCGCGAAGCCGCTGACCGAGTGAGCCCCGCTGTCTTCGAGCCGGACCACGTTGTTCGTCGCCAAGGTGATTGCGGGCGCATCGGTCACCGCCAGCACGGTGATCGTGAAGGTGTTCGAACTCTTGTCCACGCCACCGTTCGCCGTGCCGCCATTGTCCTGCACGACCATCGTCACCGTCGCCACGCCGTTCGCATTGGCCGCCGGGGTGAACGTCAGCAGTCCGCCCGTGCTCACGCTCGGTTGCACGTTGAACAACCCTGGGCTGCTGTTGCTCGTCACCACGTTCGTCACGCTCTGGCCCGACTCATCCGCCGGCACGCCGCTGAAGCTGGCGAGCGCACCGCTGTAGGTTCCGCTGTCTTCAAGCACAACCACGTTGTTCGTCGCCAGCGTGACGGTCGGAGCGCTGTTCACCGCCAGCACGGTAATTTTGAAGGTCTGCACCGCGCTGGTGTCCACGCCGCTGTTCGCCGTTCCGCCGCTGTCCCGCGACGCGACGCTGATCATCGCCACACCGTTGGAGTTGGCCGCCGGAGTGAAAGTCACCGTGCCATTCGCCGCGACCGCCGGCTGGCTGCTGAAGAGCCCGTTGTTATTGTTGGAGACGATGAATGTGACCGTCTCCCCCGACTCGTTCGCGGGACCGGTGACCATGTTCGTGGCGAGGTTGGCCAAACTACTCATGCCGGAATTCTCATAGACCATGAAGTCCGGCGTCGTGGCCGTGAGCCGCACATTGTCCAGCTGGAACGAGCCGTTGCCCGCATCGCCCGTCGGGATGTCTGTGATGAATCCGATGCGGATGGACTGCCCGGCGGAGGCCGAAAAATCCACCGTTACCGGTGTGTTAGCCGTCTGGAAACCAGCCGTGTTCGGCGCGGCCGAGAAGATCGTCTGCGTGAACAACTCGGCCCCGCCACCCGCCGGTTGCACGGTCATGCGGAACGTGCGTCCAGCACTCGCGGAACTACCAATCGTGCTCCACGCCAGCCGGTAGGTGAAGGACAGCGCCGCCGCGCCCCCCGCCGGCACGATCACGTCCTGGGAGATCGCAATGGTTCCAGCGACGGTGCCGCTAAAGCCGTGCGTCGCGGACTTCGTGCCTTCGCTGGCTGAGGCGGAGAAGAAGCCCAGGCTCGCGCCATTGGTGCGCACGGCCAGATTCGGCGACGTGTTCACCGTGTCCGAGACAATCCACCCGGTGAAGTCGCCGGTCTCGAAACTCCCGTTGTTGATCAGGCTCTGCGTGTTCGCCGCTCGCAGCGCGAAGCTCGGCACGTCGTTCACCGCGTTAACCGTCACCACGAAACTGTTCGTCACGGACAGGCCGCCCGGGTCCGTCGCGCTCACGGAGAGCTGGCTCGTGCCGTTCCTGTTCGCCGCGAACGCCAGCGCCAAGTTCGTCCCCTGCGTGATCGTGGCCATGACCAGCGACGCGTTCGTGTTGCCCACCACCGCGTAGGTCAGGCTCACGGCCGGCGTCTCGATGTCCGCGAAGATCGTGGTCAGGTTCCTCACCACGTTCGCCGCGTCCTCGTTTACCGCAAAGTCCGCGATGGCCAACGCCACCACCGGCGCGTCGTTCACGGGGGTGACGGTGAGGAGGAAGGTCTGCGGGGCGCTCGTGTCCACGCCACTATTGTTCGTGCCGCCGTTGTCCTGCGCGATGACGGTCACCGTGGCCGTGCCGGTGGCATTCGTCGCCGGGGTGAAGGTGAGCGTGCCATTGGCTGCCAGCGCGGGCGGGACTCTGAAGAGGGCGTCGTTATTGTTGGTCACCGTGAAGGAGAGCGTCTGGGTGCCGCCGTCGTTGTCACTGAGGCTGCTGGCGAAGCCGCTCACGGTTTGCGCCCCGGCGTCCTCGGCCACGGTGAGGGGGCTGAAGCCGTTCGTAAGCTGGGTCGTGGAGAGCGCCAGACTGTGATAGCTACCCGCCGCAATGGCCGTCACGTTCCTCAGCCCGGCAGGCACAGGCGGACCGCCGGGACCGCCGCCCCACGCGACCACCGTCCCGTCGCTCTGGAGCGCCAGACTGTGATTGGCACCCCCCGCAATGGCCGTCACATTCGTCAGCCCGGCAGGCACAGCCGTCTGGCCCTGCCCATTGTTGCCCCACGCGACCACCGTCCCGTCGCTCCGGAGCGCCAGACTGTGATCCTGCCCCGCCGCAATGGCCGTGACGTTCGTCAGTCCGGCAGGCACAGTCGTTTGGCCGTCCCCATTGGAGCCCCACGCGACCACCGTCCCGTCGCTCCGGAGCGCCATACTGTGACCGCCCCCCCCCGCAATGGCCGTCACGTTCCCCAGCCCGGCAGGCACAGGCGGACCGCCGGGATTGGCGCCCCACGCGACCACCGTCCCGTCGCTCCGGAGCGCCAGACTGTGATTGTCCCCCCCCGCAATGGCCGTCACATTCGTCAGCCCGGCAGGCACAGTGCTTTGGCCGGAGTTATTCCAGCCCCACGCGACCACCGTCCCCTCGCTCCGGAGCGCCAGACTGTGATAGAAATCCGCCGCAATGGCCGTCACGTTCGTCAGCCCGGCAGGCACATTCGTTTGACCGAACTCATTGTAGCCCCACGCGACCACCGTCCCGTCGCTCTGGAGCGCCAGACTGTGATAGCCACCCCCCGCAATGGCCGTCACATTCGTCAGCCCGGCAGGCGCAACCCTCTGGCCGAAACCATTGTTGCCCCACCCGAGGAGGCTCCGGTTGGTGACCCAAGTGATTCCAATGCCCGGCGGCAGCGCGAAGCTGGGGGCGGTGTTGACGGCGTGGGCGGCCTGCGTGCCCACCAGCAGCGTGAAGGCCGCCAGCACCGCTGAGCAGGTGAGGAAGGTCAAAGTCTTTATCATGCGGATGGCAAGGAAAACGGATTGCAGTATGCGAGGCAGGCGAACTCAGGGAGTCGGGGTTCCGGCCAGCAGCGTGGGCTCGCGCTGGACGCCGTCCGGGTAGAAATGGCGGGTCACGACCTCGCCGTGCTTCATCAGGGCCTCGGCCTTGAGACATCCGCTGGGATGCCAAGCGCGGGAGATACCGTGAGGCTTGCTGTCTTTGAACTCCGCCTCTGCTGCCAAGATCCCCTGCTCGGTCCACTGACGGTAAGTGCCCTGCTGCTGCCCGGCGACGAGCCGGCCTTCGGAACGCTTCTTTCCGTTCGGGTGCCAAATCGTGCGCGTCCCCTCGGGCCGGCCGCGCACGAACTGTTCGCTCAGTTCAACCACTCCGTTGGTGAACCGGCCTTCCGACCATCCGTGCAATTGTCCGTAAACCACCGCCGACCGCATGCTCACCGCGCCGCCTTTGTGATGGTCCGTCACCCAGCCGGTGAACGGGGTTGCCTCGCCCGGGCGATAGAAGCGTCCGAGGCGCTGCTCCAGTCGGAAGCGCGCCACGGAAGCCGGTGCGGCCTCAGTCGCCTCCGCTTCCGTCAGCGCCCGCGTCGAGGCGTGAACCAAGACGGCCAGCGCGACAGCCAGCGTCAGTAACCCGCCAAGCGCCCAGGCGCGGCTGGCTGGCTTCATGGTCTTTGATTTGGGCGTGTCCATAACGCAGCGGGCTACTGCAACATCAGGCGGAAGTAAGTGGGCGACAGTTCCGTGGTTGGACCGGGGACTTCCAGCCGCACGTTTTTCACCACGTCGGTCTGGTAGCTCTCGCGGGCCGCCGCCGTGGCACCTTCGGCGGGCACGCGGAACGGGAGGGCCTTCCACGTCTTCAGATCACTGGTCCCGAGCAGCGTGTAGGTGCGTCCGGTGACGGCGAGAAACTCCAACTGCGGCGCCCCTTCCTTGAAGCCGACGATGTTCAGGGCAAAGCCGAGCTTCGGGTCAATCGCATACGTCCCGGCGTAGTAGGTCTGCAAGTAGCTCAACCCATTGCCGGCGTCGGCTCCGGGCTTGACCTTGGTGAGGTCGGGATTAATGAGCCGCTGCCACGCGTCTGGCAGGCCATCACCATTGCTGTCCTCGCCCAAGGTGAGATTGAGCCGCGTGCGCTGGCCGGGTTGGCCGAGTTGGGAGAAGTCACCCCGCATCTCAATCGGGAGGTAGGTGACGCCGCCGACGCGCACCTTGATGCGGAAGGGCACGGTAGGCTGGAGCGCGGAGGGTTGGTAGGGAGCCGCCATGAGGCCGCTGTCCATGGGCACTTCGAGCCGGTAGTTGGCTGCCGTCTCGATGCCGGGGTTCACCACCGTCTTGACCTGCACGCCGCTAGAGGTCTCCAAGATCACCTCGGCCCTGGAAGAGATGGGCGTGCCGTATTCGTCCCGCAGCAACCCGTAGAAGAGATGGAACGGCGCGGGCGGGTAGGCGGACGTTATGAAGGATGAGGTATGAAGGATGAAGGAGCAGAGCAACAGCAGGAGCCAGTGCGCGGGGCGTGCGCCGCGTTGCGTTCCGCACCTTCCATCTCGAATCGTGATTGAGTTCATGACAGTTGGCTGGAAGGTCAGTTGCCCGAGTAGGAGTAGGTGGTGAAGTAGAGTTTGATGTCCGTGACCGTCTGGATGAGGCGTGAGAGGCCTTCCTTCGGGTCAGCGAGCAAGGTGTCGCCGGGGATCACCAGCTTCCACTGCGTGTTCCAGACCGAGCGCCCGATGAGGCGGCGGTTGGTGAACTGGGAGAACTGCAAGGCCGAGCCGGAGTAGATTCCGGTCTCGAACGGTTGGGTGGAGTCCGTCGGGCGGAACGCCTGGTGTTTACGGACGGTGAACAGCGGCTCGGTCAACGAATCGGCTGCCTGATAGAAGTTCTTCGTCGAGAAGCCGGAGCCGCCGATGTTGAAGGGCAGCGGAATGGCCACGTCGTCCACCTTCCAAGTGCGCAGGTCGCTGGTGTCGCCCAACGGCGGGCTGCGCATGGTGTCCACGCCCACCGGGATCAGATAGACGTAGGGATTCGCCGCAAGCGCCTGCGGGTCCAAGTAAGACAGGTTGGGGTCCGTGGTGTTGTTTTGGCCGGGATAGTTCATCCCCTTGTAGCCCTCCAGCGCGACGCCGACCGAGTGAATCTTCGTGGCGAAATAGCTGCGATGGAAGGAGCCGTCCCCGGCGGCCAGCGCCTTGCCAAACAGGCTCTCCCCTGGGTTGATGGAGGTGCTGAAGGTAATCACAATCCCCGGCACCGGAAGGCCCGTCCCCGGATCCACCTGCTGGCAGTAGCGGCGCACGTCAGCGTCCTCTAGGATGTTCTCCATGCGGCTCTGCTGGAGATAGTCCTGCCAGACGGAGAGGCCGCTGGCGTCGGGCAGGATGCGCAGGTTGCCCGTGCGCAACGAGGCGAGTGTGTTGTAGGCGTCGGGGGCGTTGAAGCCGAGCCGGCCCTTGAGCACGTCGTAGTCCGCCTTCATCTCGGCCAAGGCGCTGGAGATGCCAGGATCCCCCGTGTTGCTGCCGGCGAATTGCGGCTCGCCAGCACGCACCACGCCCAAGGCGCGGCTGCTCACGATGCGATTGACGAAGGTGCGGCCCTTCTCCGTGCCCAGCAGGCCGGTGTCGTAGTCGTAAGCGTTCGCCGCAAGGAAGGCGTAGCGGGAGGCGAGGTCGAACAAGGTCTTGTAGCGCTCCAGCTTCTCGTTGCGAAAGATGCGGAAAGCCGCGTCCCGCGTGCGGAAGCCCTGGACCACGGCGGCCGTGCGCTGGCGGGTGATTTCGCGTTCGGCTTGCAGCCGCTCGCCGCGCGCGACGAGGGCACTGACGGCGCGTTGCGCATCATCGTAGGCCTGCAAGGCTTGGTTGATGCTGTGAGCCTGCCCCTGCACGTCGCCCAGCGCGTTGGCCAACTCGTTCAGCGCTGCAATCCGTTCCTGCGTTCTTTCCAGGGGACGGATCTGGTTGAACTCCGCACCAACGGCCGCAGCATCGGTGGCCGACCGTAAAGCGGTGGCAACCGTAGCGCGGGCAATCTTTACCTCGTCGACCACTACCTTTGCCACCAAGGCGAGTCCTAAAATCACACCGCGTCCGATCGAGGTCAAGTCACCACCTGCGGCCACCCCCGCAATCAGCGATTCCGGTAAAGCCGCACTAACGGCTTCTGCAGTAGACGCAATGTTTTCCTTGGTAACATCCTGCACCGTTTGGAAGAGTTCATTCGCACGCTCTACGTTCGCCGTAACTTGTTCTGCAATCGCCAGATCCTGCTCGTATCCGGTGACCTGCTCCTGCTTCACCTGGCCGGCCTTGAAGGTCCGCACCATGACATCGAGACCGTCCTTGGCTCCTTGGGCCTTATCCAACGCCTGCAGCAGTGTCGAGCGGGCCTTGATGACATCCGAGATCGCCTGCTGCACGCCGCCCGGACTGCTCCGCCGCCCTGTCCAGCTCGTCGGCTTCTCGAAGTAGCCGTGAGACGCCAGCGTGTAGCTGATGTAGTTGGTCCCATCCTCGCCCAGGTTCAGGAAATCAAAAGCATCCGCGCCGCTCGTCTCTCCGCCCTTGAACGTGTCGGGCGTTCGCTGCAAGTCCAGCCGGAACGTGACGGACTCGGTCGGATTCAAGAGGCCGCCGAAGGTCAGCTCCGGCGTTTCCACGTAGGCATAGTGGAACAAATCCGGCCCTCCGTAGCCCTGCTTGTAGGTCTTGCCGGGGCCGACATCATCGGGATACGCCGTGCCGTAGATCTCAATCAGCGCATTGGTGAACGCCAGTTCTTGCTGGGCCAAAGTGGACCGGAGGTCGGCCAGAGAGTCTTCCTCCGAGCGCATCAGGCGGGTCACGTCCTTCGCGTCGTCAAACGCGGCCAGCGCGTTGTTCAAGGCGAGCTTGGTGCGCTCATACACCTGCTCGAAGTGCGGCTTCGGCTCACCGCCCACGAGTTGGCTGGGATTCAGGTCAAAGGCGATGCTGCCCTCCGTCACTCCCAGCGGCGTGGCCCGGCCTTCGGCGTTGTCCGACGCCGCCTGCAAATCCACCAAGGTGGTCACCAACTCCCGCAATTCCGGCACCGTGGTGCGGTCCACCTTCTGGATGCCCTCGTGGCTGGGGTCCGGGTCCACCTCAGGCAGGATGGCATTACCCACCACCCAGTTGAGCAAGGCCCCCTGCCCCGTTCGCGACGCCCATTGGTCCATGCCCCAATGCCGGACGACGTTGGTTGTCGTGGTGCCGTTGAGCACGGTCCGGGACGAGACGCGGTTGGTGGAGAATGATTCCCAGCCGCTCGTCCGGCCCGGCGTGTAATCCTTCCGCCAACTGAGGTCGTAAATCTGCCGGCCCGTGCGCGCCACCGCGACGGCGGCGCTGGCGAACTTTCGCTCGTCCAGATAATCCACCGTGACCGGTTGGCCCAACACCGTCACGGCCTCCACGCGCGGCACCCAGTCGAAGTTCGGGTTCGTGAGCAGGGTGTAGTAGCCCTTCAACGCCGTGAGGTAATGGCCGTAGGCATCGCCGTGCCCTTGCGGATACAGCTTGGCGGCGTCGGCCGCGTCCGCCTTGCCGTCGGAATCCTGGTCCAGGATATTGTAATTGAGCGCGTAGATCACCTCGCCGGCGTCAATGCCCCGCGTGAAGTTCCACACCAGCCGGTTATAGACCGGCGCAATCTGCACGCCGGGCAACGCCACGTCATCACGGCCCTGGAGCAGCGCGAGCTCCTCATCCAGCAGCGAGGCGGTCTGCCCCTTAAACGCGAAGAGCGCGGTGGCGATGTCGCCGTAGGTTTTGTCCTTCGTGCCGATGCCGATGGTCGGGTTCGCGGCGTCCGCGTAAGCCTCGTTGCCCACGAGCATGTAGAGGTCGTTGAGGTAGCCGGCGGCCAGCAGCAGCGCGTCGTTGGCGGGGCCGAAGTTGATGGGCACACTGGCATCAATGCTCAGGTCTTTACCCCGCTTCAGGACGGTCTCGTAAATCTCGATGAGGCCGTAGTTGTTGATGTTCTCCATGTTCAGCGCGATGTCGCCCTCGTAACGCTTACCCGCCTGGGTGAGCAGGCTCACCTCGGTGCTCACGCTGTTGTTGTAGAGGTCGGTGACGCGCTGGCCGAAGGGGTTGATCGCAGCGAGCACGCGCTTGATCCAGCCCTCGGCCAGTTGCGGCGCGCTCCATTCCGACCACTGGTTCAGCAGCGGGTGCGCCGCATTCTTGGGCCGGTAACGCATGACCAGCCAGTTGTCCACGAGGGTCTGGATGCCGCTGCCACCAAGCGTGTAGCGTTTGATGTCCGTGCCGTTGGTGAGCGCTTGATAGCGGCTCATGGTCGCGTCCGTGACGGGCGGAAAGCCGTCCACCGGCGGGGCGATCTTCCACTCGTAATCGTAATCGGCAAACTGGCCGCCCAAGTCCGCCGTGTGCTCGAAGGTGATCAACTCGTTCAGCGGATTCGCCGACGGCAGCACCTTGATCTCGCCACGATACAGCGAGCCGGTGACGCGCAGGACATACATGGAAACCGGCTCGCCGGCCGGCGTGAAGGCCGCGCCATCGCCTACGATGACCGAGACATATCCCTGGCCCGGGCCGGCGGCGCTCAAGGCGTAGCTGTCCACCGCCGTGTTGTCGTTGGTGATGGCGATC